>ENA-OSET01002934-OSET01002934.1-sediment-metagenome-genome-assembly--contig:-NODE-2934-length-16034-cov-18.363164_pt1 | contig 16034 bp, 12 predicted proteins | sample MGYA00237882_ERZ534229 | MGnify/ENA primary metagenome ERZ534229 (study PRJEB26408, sample SAMN06266212) | sediment metagenome | isolation source: Hudson Canyon methane seep mesocosm | place... | reverse complement strand
AGATCTACACTCTTTCCCTACACGACGCTCTTCCGATCTTTTATGAAGAAGGCGGTAAAGTTATAAAGCTGGGTCCTCGGCATAAGTTTAGTGTTAATACTCAAGCCTTAGATCTGACTATTATTCCTCGTGATGGCGTACTTAATCTACATATTATAGGAACCGATTATTTTGAAGCATTGAATCATCCTGATTTTCTGGCTTCAAAAAATTATTGGGAGATGGCGCTTGAATCTGAATCTACACAGGTTTATCGAGCAGAGTATTTAGCGTATCTAATTTTACAGGCTGCGGAAAATCATCAAGAAAACTTAAGTCTATCACGCTTGCAGGCCGCCTTAACTGATGAGGATACACTACAGCAATTGATTAGAGAGTTTGCCGCTCCCCGTTATCGTGAGGGCTATGAAAAAGGCATACATGATCATGATTGTGCGCTGATTTTAAAAAGTCTGATACCTGCATTGCAAAGTGCTGAACTGTTGCGCTATACGCCTGCAAGCCGCGCGCTGGCACAAGTTTTCTGGGCTAACCGGGAAACTATTGCAAATTTTGAAGCTAATTATCTTAGCTGGCAGACACGTGCACAATCAGCTGCACAAATGCATGTCAGCTTAACCAGTCATAAAGCAACGCAGTTATTGGCTAAAGAAGTACAACATGCCTTACAGTTTTTTTTAGAGCAATACCCGATTGGTTTTTCTGCTCTTGAAATAGAGCAAGCTGCAACTTATCTGGTGGCTGAATTGAGTCGTGAACGCTTGCAATTTATTGGTAGTAAATATGCTCAGCAATTAGCTGATGAACTTAAGCGTAGTCTGGATGAGAGCACTTGGCGTAACTACCAGACAGCATTGCAAAAATTAATGCATGGTGTTGACCAGCGTTGGCAACTGACATATGCCTGGTTACATGCGCTGATAGAACACAAACAGCTCAATCATCTTGAGAATTATATTGCAGAAGCTGTGGCACTGCTTAATGGTGATCAACGTATTGATCGACGCAGTACACAGGCAGATCTTGAGTTATCTATCGATAATCTGATGGGTGAGCACAGCTGTATCAAACAACGTAGCCTAAATTTTTCTGTTGATGCATTTTTACAACGTCTACATCATCACCAGCAAGTCGTGATTCCTGGTTATCATCATTACCATCAGGTTCGCCAACAAGTTATGGCAGAGCAACGTGCAGCTTTACGACTGGAGGAATTTAAACCCAAGCCGTTGAGTTCATTTGTGCGCAATAAGTTAATTAATGAAGCTTACTTACCGATTATCGGTGACAACCTAGCCAAACAAATGGGGACTGTTGGGGAGAATAAACGCTCTGATCTGATGGGTTTATTGATGATGATTTCGCCGCCCGGTTACGGTAAAACTACTTTGATGGAGTATATCGCTAATCGTTTGGGATTGATTTTTATGAAAATCAATTGTCCTTCTTTAGGGCATGATGTGTTGTCATTAGATCCACAACAAGCCCCCAATGCCACCGCTAAACAAGAATTGCACAAACTCAATCTGGCATTGGAAATGGGTAATAATGTGATGCTGTATCTGGATGATATTCAACATACCAATCCCGAGTTTCTGCAAAAATTTATTTCATTGTGTGATGGCACAAGGCGTATCGAAGGCATTTGGAAAGACATCACTAAAACCTATGATATGCGCGGTAAAAAATTCTGCGTCGTTATGGCTGGTAACCCGTACACTGAATCTGGTGAATTATTCAAAATACCCGATATGCTGGCCAATCGCGCTGACATTTATAATTTGGGTGACATACTTGGCGGAATGGATGAGCAGTTTGCACTCAGTTATATCGAAAACAGCCTAACATCCAATCCAGTATTAGCACCTTTAGCCATTCGAGAAATGGACGATGTTTATAAAATTATTGAAATGGCAAAAGGTGCCAATATTGCCTCTACTGATTTAAGTCATCAGTACAGCAGTGCCGAATTAAACGAAATACTAGCCGTTTTTCGTAAGTTATTCGAGGTGCAAAAGTTGGTTTTAAAGGTCAATCAACAGTACATCAAGTCTGCTGCTCAAGATGATAAATACCGTACTGAACCCGCATTCAAGTTGCAAGGCAGTTATCGCAATATGAATAAAATGAGCGAAAAAGTGTCAGCCGTGATGAATGAACAAGAACTGATGCAAATGCTAAGCGACCATTACCAAGGAGAAGCACAGCTACTGACGACTGGAGCCGAACATAATTTACTTAAATTGGCTCAACTGCGAGGTAATAGTACAGACGAAGAGCAACAACGCTGGGATACTATTATTGATGATTTTAAACGCGCAAAAAGTATGGGTGGAGATGATACTGATGCAGCGACTAAAGTAGCCTCGCAGTTAAGCTATGTCACCCAGCATCTACAATCCATTCATCAAGCCATTAATTCTGATACCGATTTATTACAACCGATGTTAATCATTAGTAAGCAATTAAAAGCATTGCAAGATACTATTATTGAAAAGGAAGTGGGTGTTAATGTCATTAATAAACCTTCTGTTGTTATTGAAGAATCCATGGGGCAACTTGCTAATATTATAGAAACCACCTTTATGCCCGTTGTTGCTGCTATGGATAAGAAAATAGATCTGGATCTGACTATTTTACGGAAAGTAAATGAATTATCTGACGATGTTAATGGTTTGAATAATAATGCTACGAAGATAAAATAGTATTTTATTATGTAGAAGCTGCTTAGGCTATGGCCTTGATTTGAATATAAAGGTTTTTTTAATCGTATTTTTTATGAGAGATGTTTTAAATCTATCTAATGAACTTTCGTGTTTCAGCGATTCATCTTCAGCACGCGCATCTTTTAATACCTGACTATATGAACGATTAATATTTTTAGCGTACTCAGTTGCTTTCTGGTCTTTTTTCTCTTGGACATCAGCAAGTGTTTTTTTGGGGTCTGAGTCGTAATGCTTGTCTATTTCATCGGCCAATTCCCTAAGGCTTTTACTAATAGTTAAAAGTTGTTTGGATGAATGCTGTTTATCAACATCAAGAGCAAAGTTTTTTGCAATTTCCTCTCGTAAATTAAAGCCATAGATAACACTTTCACCATGTTTTTCTTGAAAGTCATATTCGATATTAATATCTAGAGGATCTTCGGCTGTTTTATCAAAAACAATATGAGCATTGTCTAGCGTATAGCTTATGGCATCAACAAATTGTTTTCTCGCTTGTTCCAATTCATCAAAAATAAAATTAGCACTTAATTTTTTTATTACGTATTTCATTTTTTTACCAAATTAATTTGAAATAGATTTATAGCTTTCCGGTAAGGCAGCTGGCAGTAAAAAAACCACCCAGATTACGCAGGATTTTTGTTTACCTTCAAGGCGCAACGTAGGGCGCATAGCAAGCTATGTTACCGAAGTTGCAACGCCGAAGGTAGACAAAAAGACCAGCAAGATGGGTGGGTTATTTGTTGTCAGTTGCCTAATACTCATTATTACATGACTAAAAGGATAGGGTCAGTTGTTTCCAAGTAACTGATTATTCATAGACAGCAGTGTAAATACTTTAAAAGATCAATGCAAAATTTTCTTATCAGGTTCCGCTATAGGAGTAGTAGAAATATAGTCTGATTGACAGGCCAATTGCCAATCCGTCTTATCTAGACTCTCTAGTAACAAATTGCGTAGCAAGTGAGTTAGTTTTTGATCAATATTAAAACTAATACCTTGTCCTTGCTCTGGAGTAAGAGAAAGGTTTATGTTGTCGGCATTAATTTGGGTTGATATATTTGTTAAGAGAATTGCTTCAGACCCTAGGGGATGGCTGAGTTCATTACTTTTGTAAGGAGAGGTCGTGTCTGAGGATTTTAGTGAACCTTCCTGTTGTAGTTTGACCATCTCGTTACGAACAAAATTGTCTTTATGCACGTTAACACTGTTATCGGCATGTAATATTTTAGTGAGTATTGGATAAAGAAGAGACACGAATCGACGAGTTAGCAGAAAAATGTATTCTTCCTGTTGTGTCGTATTTAACTTTAATTGTAGACGATCTTCTACGGGTAAAAACTGAAATTGTATTTGATATATATTACTCATACATAATGATAGCAGTTAGGTCATAACAGTGCTGGAAATTAACATGGTTAACTGTTCACTTTTCCCGTTAAAAAGGTCTCAATCGGCTCCTGCCTAATGCGACACTAGTACATCCTTGTACAATGGAGGATTGAGGGGGATTTATGTCTTTCATACTTTATCAGCTATCATTAGCTTCAAAAGCCATTTTACTAGGGTGTGATTAAAAGTGAAGTAATTGTATTCAGCAATATTGTAGAGCGGACTTCAGTCCGCAAATCATGCTGAAATATAGCGGACTGAAGTCCGCTCTACAATAATACAATTCATATTTACTTCACTTTAAATCACACCCATTTTACTATTGAAGATAGACAAAATCTTAAACAGAGGGTAAAACAGTGGTTTGTAGTATTTAATCTGAATAAGAATTAATAGCGTTAACGGTAACTGTTTTAAACAATGAATTTCAGGGTTGAACGTATGAATGATAAAGAAAGGGTCGCAAAACAGGCTGCTACTTTAGTTGAAGATGGCATGGTGGTAGGTCTGGGGACGGGATCAACAGCTGATTATTTTATTGCCGAGCTGGCTCGCCGAGTTAATGAAGAAGGATTAAAAGTAACCGCGGTAGCAAGTTCAGTTGTCAGTATGCTTAAAGCGCAAGAAGCCGGTTTACAGTTAGTTGCAATAGAACATCTGGCTCAACTGGACTTATATGTTGATGGTGCAGATGAAGTGACTTCTGACAATACATTGCTGAAAGGACAGGGAGCTGACTTAGTTAAAGAAAAGCTTTTAGCGAAAGCCAGTGGTCAATTTATTGTTCTTGTTGATCAAAGTAAAATGGTTAATCGTATTGGTGAACGGTTTCCAGTGCCTGTTGAGGTGATTCCCTTTGCTTGGCAATTAGTTAAACAAAACCTAGAGCAGTTGGGCGGGCAATGTGAACTTAGGAAAAATAGTAATGGCAATGGTTTGGCTGTAAGTTCTCATGGAAGTTTGATATTAGATGCGGTTTTTGATCAGAACATAAATAGTGCTCAATTAGATGCACTTTTAAATAGTACACCAGGTGTCGTCGAGCATGGTGTTTTTTATCAATTAGCCGATATCGTGATGTTGGCTATTGACGGCGAAGTAAAGGAGATAGTCAGTTAATAAATTACATTTTTAAAAACAAATATATTGATAGAGGTGATGTATGAATATAACTAAATTGATCATTATTTTAATGTGTTCTATTTTTAGTACGAATATCTTAGCGTATGGTAGTAGCAGTAGTAAAAAGGCTTGCTCAAAACCTAAATTTACGCAGTTTACCCCCGCTCATTTAGCCATTGTTGCAGAGCAATCTGAGTTTTCATTTTTGGCTTCAGCATCGACTAATCCTGAATCAATCAAGGTGAGTGTTAAAAAACAGCTTGTTGATGTGGATATAAAGAAAGTAAATACCGGCTATTCAGTAACAGGAAGCGTGCCTGCCTCTTTAAAAAACACCTATGCCAGAGTTGAAATTAAGGCGACAGGTACAAATAATTGCAATGGTAGTGATGGCTGGTTGTTAAAGATCGAAGAAAAATAACTGTAATCTATAAAACGAGAGTAAAAGTAAAGTTGAAAAAATCATGTATTTTGATGTACTGCTGGTCTAGGAGTTTTGTCTGAGAACTTGCGATTAAGGCATGTGATTATTCTTAAAGCATTTTCCTTTAACGGTTTTAGTGCAATAAATAATATGAAACTTTTATTCAAATCTTATATCTAGGTTATGGTGTGAGTGGAAAGTTGGTTTTGTTGTTTTTAAGTGATTGTTTTGTAAACCTAGATTCCATTCCTTTTTAAATAAAGAGATAAGGAAAGAAAATGTTAAAAAATAAACTTACAAATCAGTTGTATAAGGTTTTTTTGATTTTAATATTATTCTTAATAGGAGGGACAACGGCGGTTGCAAAAACTAATAATTGTTGGGCAGAATTTTTTGATGATGCCCAATTTAAAGGTAATCATTTTCGAATTAGCGGTCCTGCTAAAAAGAAAAATTTACTTAAAGTGAATGGGGAAAACTGGGATAAAAGAATTGAAAGTATTTTGACTGGCCCTAAAACGACCTTGACAGTGTTTGAAAATAAAAACTTTAAATTAACACTGACAGAAATGGCAAATCATCCTGTTTTAATGAAATCTTTAGGTATTACAAAACAAGATATTTTAGAGGAGTCAGAAATTATTTTTCATCCCAATTCAAAAATACATAGTTTTGGTGAATATAATTTCTACCATAAAATTAGATCATTTAAAATTGACTGTACTAAATAAAGGCCTATATCAATTGAACAAGTTGTAGATTGATTAATTATCCCATGGTAAAGCCATGGGATAATTAAATGCTTTTTAGCTTAGAAATATATCGAGTTTGTTTTCGATTTAAGTTTTTTTAAAATAAGTTCTGGGGCTTTTTTAGTAGGGCCTCTATTTATCATGCATTAAATGAATACCCAGCCAATTTTCGGGTGGATGTTGTTGTAAAGTCTGACAACGTTTGTACATTATTTGGCTAGGAACATCATCAGTTAAATGGGAAAAAAATTGTGCTGCCTGAACAAAATCTCCCTTTCGATAACAGCTTAACCCCTTTTGATACTCGTTTAATGTTTTATGCAACAGCTTATCAGTCTGATTGTTTTTTCCCACTAATTCGAATATAACCTCGCCTGCTTCACGTCCTTTTACTCTGACTGTATCTAACTCTCTTGTCACAAATCCGGTAATATTGTTCACCGTATGGCTGTCTATCAATATGTGCGTACCGTAATATTTATTTAAACCTTCAAGTCTTGAGCTGTAGTTAACTTTATCTCCAATGCAGGTATAGCTTCGGGCTTGTTCTGAGCCTATATTTCCAACAATCATATCGCCAGTTGCGATGCCAATACGCACTTGTATTTCAATATTTGCAAATGATTGCCAAATAGGGCGTAATTGTTGCAGAACTTCCTGCATATTCAATGCCGTTTCACAGGCCATTTGTGCATGGTTGTTATCACAAAGGTGAGGACTCCAAAATGCCATAATGGCATCACCGATAAACTTATCTAATATCCCCTGTTGTTTACTAATTTCTTGGGTCATAGCTGTTAAATATTCATTTAACACTTTAACTAGCGTTTCTGCTGGTAGCTTTTCGCTAAAATTAGTAAAGCCTGCTATATCGGAAAATAACACACTTTGTTCTTTTCGCTCACCTCCTAATTGCAATTTATCCGGCTGGCTGAGTAGTTCTGAAACAATCGCAGGATCAACATAACTACTAAATGTATTGCGAATGCGCTCTTTTTCCTCTAGTCCTCCTGCCATTTCATTAAAAGCACTAGCAAGTTGGCCTACTTCATCATTGTTTCGATATTTAATGCGATATTGATAATCACCATGTTCGATCGCCGATGTGCCCTTAGTTATCAATCGTAATGGCTGTGTGATTCGCCGTGAAATCCCTATAAACAATATGGCACCGGCTAATAAAATACCGCCACCTATCAACAGAATTTGTTGTTGTAATTGTTTAAATGTAATTAATGCAGTGTCTAAATTCGCGCTGAGTATATAACCGGCTTGAGGATTTTTGTGGTCAAATAAAATTTGTCTGCCAATATAACGCTGATTTTTCCAGAGAAATTGTCCGGTTTCGATAATTGACTTACGATTATTGAAAATTTCCTCTGCAAGTTCTTCTTCAGTATTTTTAGCAACAATTTGAGATCGATTAAAAAACACTGCCTGAAAATTAACACTACCGCTCAATAGCTTGAGCACCCAGGCATCATTAATTTGATTGCTGATAACAATCAATCCCACCGCATAATCATCATTCAAATTTTCTTTAAGTGGAATAAAATGACTACTATATAGACCTTCATCGAGACTAACCATTTTAGATGTTTTTAACCCTGAATCCAGGTGCTGCTCTATTTCAAACGCTGAAAACTGATTGTTTAATGGTGGTTTTAATCGTTTATCCTTTGTATAAACGGCTCTTATGGATGGCTTATCATCCAGCATGAACACAAAGTCTGCTCCAGTACCCCTACCTATTTCTGCAGTAAACGGAAAGAAATTATCTTTAATTTGAGATAAAAAAGAACGAAATTTCTGGTCAGTGGTAATAATATGGCTTAATGTCTGAATATGCTGTTGCTGTATTTCTAAATCTTCCTGAAACTTAGTTTGTGTTTTATTTAAATCAACAATAATTCGCTTGATTTCATGTTGTTCGGCTTGTGTATCAATAAGATATAAAGTCGTGCATAATAAAGCAGTTACCGAAATAAAGAAGGTAATAAATATCTTTTGACTAAGACTCATAAGTAGAACTCATAGACTGGCTTTAACAATTGATGACAATTAATCAATTGTTGTTTTCCGAAACATTAAAACGATGAAAAAATATCCCTTTATTCTAGCACTGACCAGTTTGGTTTATTTTCTATCCATACCACTGCTATCAGCGGGTACCGTGGTTGGGCTGGTACAAGCTCCTAAGCGTGTTAAAAAAGTTATAGTTTATCTTAAAAGAGAGAAGCCAGCTAAGCAAAATGAACCGGTGCAAAAACACTTAGTCTCACAAAAAGACACCCATTTTAAACCGGCACTGTGGATTATCAGCGAGGGTGATTCAATTGAGTGGGCAAATAATGAAACTAAGGAAATTGACCATAATATTTTCTCACTGAACGCTTTAAATCGCTTTGATTTAGGTTTAGGTGCAAAAGGCTCAAAACTTGCCCAGAGTTTTAGTAAAAGTGGCGTACTTAATTATTACTGCTCTATACATAAAGAAATGGAAGGAAAAATTATTATTCTTCCAAGCCGGTATTACCAGCTTTTAGACAAACCGACTCACTTTAAAATAAAAAATTTACCTGAAGGAAAATGGATTTTAGATGCGGTTGTTCTGCATCGCCGTTACAAAGCGGTGCCTATTAAATTAACGATAGGTAAAGATACTGTTAACAACCTGAATTTAAGCATTGTAAAACGATGAAATATTTATTCCTGTTTAGCGTACTACTTATTTCTTCTTGTGTTAACGCGCCGAAGATTATCGCCGATAAAGGTGCGGTTTACGGCATGATATCGGCAGATGTGCATCCTGCCTTTAAAAAGAAAATGCTGAATAATAGTAACTCATTTTCAGGGTATAGTGAGGCGGGCGTAGAAGGGGGCAATAATCAGGATAAAATGATCGATTACTCACAACTCAATGAACTTTATGTTGGTTTGGTTTTACCTGATTACAGACCACAACAACATCAATTGGTTGCATATCGAGAGAAGATGTCGCTCCGCTCTTTAGCCTTATCAATTGGTGATGAATTATATATTCATAATAAGAGTGCGACAGTCCAGAATTTTTTTGTTAGTGAGATTGGTGGGGAAGGCTTCCAAAGTTTTTCTGCACTTGAGGTGGGTCAAAGTGCACATTTCACCGTTAAGTTAGCTGGTAATCTAGAGCTCTTGTCAGAAGAGAATGACCAGCTTAAAACGATCTTATTTTCCAAAAAAAACATGCGGACTAAAAAACTTTCCAGTGGCCAGACTTACCAATTTGAAAACCTAAAACCGGGTTTATATCGATTAATTTTTTGGTATTGGCGCTTAGGTAAAATTGAGCAAACGATTAGTATTAAATCCCAAGAAAATCTTCGTATTGATAAGACGCTGACGGTTGATAGTGTTATGCGTGCTAATTAGCTGGCTTTATTATATATAGTAAAAGAGAAATTGCGGATCATTATAAATCACACCCTTGCACTGTATAGCGAGGAAACTCCAAAATGCGCAATTCGGGACCTGGTTCCTGTGCTCTGTTTCCGGGCTGCATTTTTCTGGCTATTCATGGACTGGTTTTCTAGCCTACTTATTTTGCCCAATGGGGTTTATGTTAAATTGTAAATGTATTTTTAATTAAGGAATAGTATGACGTATGTATGTCAGGTTTACCAAGGATTGTCGGATAAATAAGAGGAGTTGAAACTATTGGAGAATGCAATGGTATTCGATAGCTTTCTAAGTTACGACAACAATATGGGAGGGGTAACGCTGAGCACCTGTGCTACTTTTTCCTGACTTGATTATTCTTGGGCTGTCACAATAAGGAAAATATATTTGTTTATAACATGGCATAGAATCTTATTGTACAGGTAAACTACAAATTCGACCCACTACCCAAAATATTAAAAAACTTACAAATTTTGAACCCGCTTATAGGTTAAGAGTTGGAAACTATCTAGTCTTATTTGATGTACTAGACGGCATTATAGTCATTGGCAGAGTTTTACACAGACAAAGCAGTTATCAATAACAGACTTCGTACGACGTATATATTTTGTGCACTGGCTGGACAAGGCTGACAATTCCAGCGGGTGGAAAGTCCCGCTCTGGCAAGGTAGGTCAACCACATGAATAATATTGTATGGAAAGACCCCATTGAATTGTTGATTTTCATTAATTTCGCATTGATTCTTTTTTAAGCTCAGAAAGCCTTAAGGCGTGCTTAATTCAATTAAAAAGTTCTTAAGTTCATTTAACTCTTCTTTTTCAAAGTCATAAATTGGCTTCTTTAGTGATGCTTCATTGTTACACTTGCACCCCGCTTGTTTTTGGTCTTTTTTACTACAGCAATCAAAGCGCTGATAAATGCTTATCCAGAACTTATCAAAATCTTTTTGTTTAAGTGCTTTATTATTTGAAGATAAACACTGCTGCCAAGCATCCAAACAATCTGCCATAGGTGAGGCTTCAGATTTTATAGTTTTTAAAAGCGTTTCTAACTCACCTGCTCCATCAACATTTAAAATGTAAATTGAAAATTCAAGCGCTGGTGTTTTGCCAAAAACCAACTCAATTTTTTGTTGAATCTCTTGAGTTCTTAATTCAATACCTACCAAATCGGCATCAAAAATAATGCCTATTTCATCAATGCCATTTTTTAAAACTTGGCTTTTCAGTGACTTTAATTTGTTTTCTAGCTTACTGATACCGCCTAAACATTCGTATTCATCAATGGAATAAACGGGGCTATCAATTTCAATGCTTATATTGATATGCTTCAGCAAGGCTTCAATAAAGTATTTATCGTTATTGCTTTCAACAATTAGCAGATTATTCACCGCGATACTTTCCTTGATGGCTTAGCTCATATTCGAGTTGCTCACTGTCTAAATCACGCATAAAAATTTGATTGGTTTTTATATTTCTTGCCAGCTCAAAGTAACTGCTTTCTTTATCATCGAGTGCTTGTTGCGCTCTGTTAAATGACTCAATGCATTCTTTAGAATGGGTGGTGGCAAAGACCTGTACATTGAATTTTTTAGACAACACTAAAATATTTGTCCATAGCTCATCTAACAAACTGTAGTGAATGCCATTATCCATTTCATCAATAAATAAATAGCCATTTTCTGATGCGTATAAGGACGTGACAATAGAAATTAAATGCCTGACACCATCACCAAATTCAGTAACTTCTCTGTATTGTCCGTTGGTTTTGCATTGTGGTTTTTCATCTATGATTTTAAAGGCTTCAATACTGGAATCGAATGCTTTTAAAATAGCGTTTAGAGCGTCTTCATCGTCTTTTTTTTGTACTGAGGAATAATTAGTAATCATTTGATCATTTGAATGACCAAAATTATCAATAAATTCAATGTTAGGTATAGAACTTTCTTCAAATGAGAATTCATTAACATTAACTACTACACGCTGTTTATTAAATTCAAAATGGTATGTTTTAATGCCTTGCTTATCTTTTATTTGATAAGAAATTTTATTGAGATTTGATTCAACAAAAATATGATTATTGAGTTCAATAAACTGTTGTATGCTTCTTTGGAGTTTATTTACTAATAGATTTAAATTTTCACGTCTAAATTTAATAGCTTCAAGAGCACGAACAAAACTCTTTATATTTTTCGCATAGACATTGACATAACAAGCTTCCATAAAAGCAGTCTTACCTACATTGTTTTTACCGCCAATAAGATTGACTCGACTAAAACCTTCGGCTTTAAAATCATCAAAGCATTTGAAATTTTTAATGTGTATCTCTTGTATAAAATGCTTATTCATTAGGTTCTTCAACGTAGGTTATATTTTGTTAGTTTAGCATGGGAAATATTCAGAGATAGAAGTGAATCTTGAATTTATAGGGAATGGCTCTGTATCACAAAGGGTGGCACTCTGCTAACAGGGCAGGTTCCATGCTTTCATTACAGTGGTGGTGAATATGTTTAGAGAGCGATAGGTCTTTAAGCATGGATAATATCCGTTTATGAGTTGATTGAAACGAAAATTTTCCACGGTAATTGCAAGCTTTATTTTAAGTAAATTATTGTTTTTTACGGCACTGCCTGAGCTTCTCTTTTCTGTTGCAATAAATTCAAAAAAATGGGATTTGTTGGGTGTCGGTGTTTCCTCAAGTAGATTTGTAGGCGTCTCTTCTTTCAATGGGAACACTGGTGACTGGTAGTGGTATTTTGTCTTCATATATACTATCATTAACGTATGATTGTGACAATGGATACAAATGTTTTGTACAGGGCAATCGGGCTTAAATTAGCTTGACTTTAGCGAAGCAAGAATAATCAATGGATCGCCTAAGCTGTGATTTTTATTTACTATAAATTTAAGCCCGATTGCCCTGATGTTTTGTAGCCGCACTATTAGTACGGTAGGTCCGATTAGCGAAGCGTAATCGGACGCATGATATTATTCATTACCAACCGAAATATTTATATCGCCGCACCAATTTGGCAAATAAATACCTTGATCGACATAATGGTGAAAAGTGGAATAAGGCCAATCCTTAACACGTTTTACATAGCCATGCTTCATAGGGTCCACATGAATATAATCCACATGGCGTTGATAATCCAAATCATCACGAATGACATGCTCCCAAAAATGCCGCTGCCATATGCCTCGCTCACCGGCGACTCTTCTCACCGCTGATAATAAGTCGTTATCATGGCGTTGCAAAAGATTAACGGTAAAAATACGTCCCTCCAGGTATAAATGCACGTCGATGATGTGGGCGTGATTTTTTATCATTTTTTAAAATGAGGGTGTTGATGTTAGCATGGTAGCATGCGTCCGATTACGCTTCGCTAATCGGACCTACTTACTCAGCTACATGAATGACAACTATTGATTTTCCTCAATCAATTGCAACATTGCTTCCACTGACATTTTTCCGCTCATTTCACTACCTTCAAGTAAATTGTCTGCTAGATCACGCTTTTGACTGTGTAATTTAACAATTTTTTCTTCTATGGTATTGCTTGCTACCAGCCGGTAAATCGTGACTGGGCGTTGTTGACCGATACGATGTGCGCGGTCAGAAGCCTGGTCTTCAACCGCAGGGTTCCACCACGGATCCATATGAATAACATAATCTGCTGCTGTCAGGTTCAGACCGACCCCGCCCGCTTTTAAGCTAATTAAAAACACCTCACCGATACCGGATTGAAACGCATCGATTGCTGTTTTACGGTGTTTAATGGGTGTTGAGCCATCTAGATATTGATACACAATATTCTGCTTTTCCAAATAGGCTTTTATAATTTGCAAATGATCTACAAACTGACTAAATACCAGTGCTTTATGACCGTTATCTTGCATTTCTGTGATAATTTCACTAAACGCTTGCAATTTTGAGCCTTGAATATTGGTTTCAGGCATAACCAGTTGTGGATGACAGCAGGCTCTGCGTAAACGCATAATTTCTGCCAGCATTTTGATTCGCTTTTGTCCTGGATGATCTTCCGTTTCTGCTAACCGTTCCACTGCTTTTCGGCGTAACGCTTCATAAAGAGCGGTTTCTTCAGCGCTTAATTCAACGCGCAAGGTAATTTCGGTTCGTGATGGAAGCTCGGTTAATACATCTGTTTTTAAGCGTCTAAGAATAAACGGTTGAATCAAGTTTTTCAGTCGGCGTCTTGCATCACGATTATTATCAGCTTCGATAGGGTTAGCAAAACGTTTATTAAATTGATCCAGTGACCCAAGTAAGCCTGGATTAATGAATTGAAATAAATTCCACAATTCCCCTAAATGGTTTTCAATAGGCGTGCCAGTGGTGATAATTCGGAACTCTGCATTCAAAGACATGGCGGCTTTACTTCGTTTAGCATGGACGTTTTTTATCGCTTGAGCTTCATCAGCAACTAAAGTATGCCAAGTGACCTCTGCAAGTCTCTCATGCTCAGTTTGCAATAAACCGTAACTACATAGAATCAAATCAAAAGCACTGGCTTGTTTCAGCATTTGCAGCCGATCTCCCGTTCCAAACCGGTGGACTTTCAAGGTTGGAGCAAAGCGTTGGACTTCATCCAGCCAATTTAAAATAACCGAACTGGGAGCCAGTACTAAAGCGGGGCCATGGGCGGCACGTTGCACTAAAATAGCCAATGCTTGAATGGTTTTACCTAGCCCCATATCATCAGCAAGACAAGCACCTGCACCTAAATGAGCAAGTCGGGATAACCACTGAAAACCTTCTTGCTGATAATCGCGTAACTGCGCTTGAAAAGTGGACGGTACTGGGGTGATTAAATCACCCGCTGAACTTATTTTGTTGAGTTGTTGTTGCCAGGGTTTACTCTGTTTAACCTTCATACCATCAGTCAAAGTTTCCATCGTCTGGGTAGCCAGCTTATGAAAACGTAAATCATCACTGTATTGATGCAAGTCATCCAGACGTTTGCGTAACTCCTGAGTCAGGGTTATAAACTGGTTTTCGCCTAAACGTAGAAAACGGCCTGGTGATTGATCTAACAGCTGCAATAGCTGCATCATATCCATCACCTCATTGTCACCGTACTGAAGTCCGCCTTGTAGACTAAACCAATCGTGTTGTTTTTTGATTGAAACCTGCATTTGGCTTAGCTCGGCAGCCTGACCTAGCTGTATCTTTTTACCTTTCGGCCAGGCTAATATGACTGAATCTGCCAATGCTTGTAATTGCAATAAAGTACCTAATGCATCCTCTGGGTCTTCCAGATTCCATTCCCAATCAACGACTCCCATTAGTAAAGGACATTGATTGATAACATCATCAAAACTTTCTATTTCCTTTTTTAGATTACGTTGTGTCTGAACATTTTTACCTTCTATTTCTGCAAACACACTGCTAGCACCAAGACCTGGGTGAAATAAAGGACCGTTATCGCCAAGAGGCTGCACATAACAGGCCAGCTTTAAACCAACCCCCGCAGGTTCCAGATGAAAAACAGGGCGTGTTTCCGCAGTAATTTTCTTTGCATCAACCGCACCGGCACCACCTATATCGGAATGCACTGCCAATAAAGGGGCTATGGTCGATATACTGTCTAATACTTCCTGCTTGGCTGATTTAGGGATTTTTAAACCCTTTTCTCCAAGAATTTTAGCGATCTGCCGCTGCTGTGGATTAAACTCTACGAGGGTCAGTTTATGCTTGCCCTGTTTGACAAAGGCAACGTTATTCTCTTCTGTAAGCCAAGGCATCAGATTAATGAGTAAACCTTGCTTTTGTTGCAAAATTTCTAATACCGGCTCGCCAACATTTAATTCTACTGGTATCTGATCAACGATGGAGCCTGTTTCATTGGACCAGAATAACAAGGGATGCCCCGTTGCCATCTTAAATGCCCTGGCAATAGAAAAGTTACAAATGGTCGAAGTATATCCATACCCATTACTAACCGTTTCCGTTTCGATACACTGACAAATACGTTGATCTTGAGTACTAAGATAAGAATACTGTTCAGGGTTGTCGTGTAATTTTTGTAATGCAATGGGCCGGCCTTTAGTCCACCCTCGCGCATTGTGTTTTTGTTCACGAGGGAAAAGCATGCATTGCTGGTTCAAGTAATGAATTCCCCATACCATTCGAAATTCTGCATCGCTATCCTCAGCTTTATC
>ENA-OSET01002933-OSET01002933.1-sediment-metagenome-genome-assembly--contig:-NODE-2933-length-16036-cov-3.370637_pt1 | contig 16036 bp, 14 predicted proteins | sample MGYA00237882_ERZ534229 | MGnify/ENA primary metagenome ERZ534229 (study PRJEB26408, sample SAMN06266212) | sediment metagenome | isolation source: Hudson Canyon methane seep mesocosm | place... | reverse complement strand
AGTGGGCTAGGTTTCAGGTCCATCATGGCCCGGTCGGTAGACCGGGCAGCGCCCGACCCTCCCCACGGGAGGGCGCTTTGCACCCACCCAGGGTCAGGCGCTGCCCTTATTGTTAGCTGGATGAGCTTTTAAGCCGCACTCCCGGCTATCCTTGCCCCGCACCGCGACCAAGTCTTGCACCCCGGCGCAATCTTTGCCATTGCCTGCGGGTAACACGTATGGCTTGCCAAGGGATCCTTGACCGATGAAATTCACTCTTTCCTGGCTGAAAGATCACCTCGACACTGACGCATCAGTGGACGAAATCGCCGAGACTCTGACCGATCTGGGTCTGGAAGTTGAAGAGATCAGCAACCCGGCTGAGCGGCTTAAGGATTTTACCCTGGGCTATGTCAAGCACGCGGAAAAACACCCCGATGCCGACAAGCTGCGGGTCTGTAAGGTCGACACCGATGAGGGCGAGATGCAGATCATCTGTGGCGCGCCCAATGCCCGTGAAGGCATTACCGTGGTGGTCTGCAAGCCGGGCATGTATATCCCCGGTCTGGATATCACCATCGGCGTTGGTAAAATCCGTGGTGTCGAAAGCTATGGCATGATGGCGTCCGAGCGTGAGCTGGAGCTGTCGGAAGAGCACGACGGCATCATCGAGCTGCCCTCGGGCGAAGTGGGTGACAAGTTCATCGACTGGCTGGCGGAAAATGACCCCTCCAAGGTGGATACGGTGATCGAGATCGCGATCACACCAAACCGCCCGGATGCGCTGGGCGTTTACGGTATCGCCCGCGATCTGGCCGCCCGTGGTTTGGGAAAGCTGAAGACACCGGATTTCACTCCGGTCGAGGGCAGCTTTGCCAGCCCGATCAATGTGGGTATCGACGAAGATACGCTGGACGGTTGTCCGCTGTTCACCGGTCGGTTGATCAAAGGCGTGCAGAATGGCCCCAGCCCGCAATGGCTGCAGGATCGTCTGACGGCAATTGGGTTGCGTCCGATTTCCAAGCTGGTGGATATCACCAACTTCTTTACCTACGACCAGAACCGCCCGCTGCATGTGTTTGACGCAGCCAAGGTGCAGGGTGACCTGCGGGTGCACCGCGCCAAGGGTGGCGAAGTGCTGATGGCGCTGGACGACAAGGAATACACGCTGGTCCCTGGTCAGATGGTGATTTCCGATGACAAAGGTCCCGAAAGCATCGCCGGTATCATGGGGGGGCTGGAAACCGGCTGTACCGAGGACACCGTTGATGTGTTCCTGGAAAGCGCGTTCTGGGATCATATCCAGATTGCCCTGGCCGGGCGGGCGCTGAAGATCAACTCGGATGCGCGCTATCGGTTTGAGCGTGGCGTCGACCCTGAATTCACTCTTGAGGGGCTGGAACTGGCGACACAGATGATCCTGGATCTCTGCGGTGGTGAGGCTTCGGAGGTGGTGATTGCCGGGCAGGTGCCGAACCATGCACGTGCCTATAAGCTGGACGCGGCACGGGTGCAGTCGCTGGTCGGGATGGATATCCCCGAGGCCGAGCAACGCCAGACATTGACCCATCTGGGCTTTCGCCTTGAAGGCAATCAGGCCCATGTCCCCAGCTGGCGTCCCGACGTTCAGGGAGAGGCGGATCTGGTCGAAGAAGTCGCCCGAATTGCCTCGCTGACCAAATTGCAGGGCAAGCCGTTGAAGCGTCTGACCGACGGTATCCCCAAACCGGTGATGACGCCGCAGCAGCGTCGCCAGCAGATGGCGCGCCGGACCTGTGCTGCGCTGGGCTATAACGAGGTCGTTAGCTACACCTTTATTGACCAACCGTCGGCGGCGCTGTTTGGCGGTGGCACCGATGCCACCATGCTGGCCAACCCAATCTCGTCCGAGATGTCGCACCTGCGCCCGGCGCTGCTGCCGGGTCTGTTGCAGGCGGCGGCGCGCAATCAGGCGCGTGGCTATATGGACCTGGCCTTGTTCGAGGTTGGTCCTGCGTTCCACGGCGGAGAGCCGGGTGAGCAGCACAATCTGATTACCGGTCTGCTGGTGGGGCGCAATGGTCCCAAAGACGTGCACGGCGCATCGCGGTCTGTGGATGTGTTCGATGCCAAAGCTGATATCGAGGCGGTGCTGGCTGCGATCGGCGCGCCTGCCAAGGTGCAGGTTCTGCGCGGCGCGCAGGGCTGGTGGCATCCGGGGCGTCACGGCAAGATCTGTCTGGGACCGAAAAAGGTCATGGGTGTCTTTGGCGAGTTGCATCCAAAAGTGCTGTCAGAGATGGGCATCAAGGGCGCTGCGATGGCGTTCTCCATCTGGCCCGACGAGATTCCGATGCCGCGCAAATCCGGTGCTTCACGTGGTGCGTTGAAGCAGAGCGACTTGCAGGCGGTCGAGCGTGACTTTGCCTTTGTGGTGGATGACAGCGTCGAAGCGCTGGCGCTGGTCAATGCGGCAAGCGGTGCTGACAAGGCGCTGATCGCGGATGTGCGCATCTTTGACGAATTCATTGGTGGTTCGCTGGGGGAGGGTAAGAAATCCCTGGCCATTACCGTGCGCCTGCAGCCGATGGATAAAACGCTGAAGGAGAAGGACATCGAGGCGGTCAGCGATAAGATCGTAGCCAAGGTGACCAAAGCAACCGGCGGCACGCTGCGCGGTTGATTGGCGACACAGTAATATTCTGAAAACGCGCTCCTGTTTGGGGCGCGTTTTTCTTTTGGTACGCTGAATCAAAGCCCCCAGACCCCGAACGACCAAACTGATTATCTACCAAATCCGGTATCTGTTACGTGACCGGACGTGGTGGACGAATTGTCCGGGCTGGTGGATACTGTGATCTGTTGCGTCACTTGATCCCACGTTGTTCAGGTGGCGCGCAGTTCACAGATTTCCGGCCGGGTGCCGACAGCAAGGATACGGTCCTGCGAGCAGCGGCCGACCAACCTGATAAAATAAAGGGTTAAACAAATGACTTTGAAGGTTTATCTTTCGGGAGAGATCCACACCGACTGGCGCGAACAGATCACGCAGGGCGCTGCGTCTTTGGATGTGTCGTTCAACAGCCCGATAACCCATCACGAATCCAGTGACGATTGCGGCGTGCGTATTCTGGGCGCCGAGAGCGATAAATACTGGCATGACCACAAGGGCGCGATGGTGAATGCAATCCGCACCCGTAAGGGCATTACGGATGCAGATGTCGTGGTGGTGCGTTTTGGCGACAAGTATAAGCAGTGGAACGCTGCTTTTGATGCCGGCTTTGCGGCGGCGCTTGGCAAGTCGTTGATCGTGTTGCACGGCCCCGAGCATCAGCATCCGCTGAAAGAAGTCGATGCCGCCGCCTTGGCCGTGGCCGAGGAGCCGTCGCAGGTGGTTGAAATACTGCGTTATGTTCTGAACGGCGATCTGCCGGGATGATCCCTCCGGTTCTGAAAACAGACCGTTTGATCCTGCGCCCGCACCGGGTGCAGGATTTTGACGACGTGACCGCGATGTGGGCGGACCCTGAGGTGGTACGCCACATCTCGGGAACGCCATCGTCACGCTCTGATTCCTGGGGACGTTTGCTGCGCTATATTGGCCATTGGCAGGCTTTGGGATTTGGCTATTGGGTGGTCGAGTCGCGCGCAGATGGCCAGTTTCTAGGCGAGGTTGGATTTGCCGATTACCAGCGTGATATCACACCTAGCCTAGGTGGCGTGCCCGAGGCGGGGTGGGTATTGTCGTCCACCGCACATGGGCAGGGATATGCCAGCGAGGCGGTGCAGCGCATGCACCAATGGGCAGATGAAGAGACAGACTGGCGTGAAACAGTTTGCATATTTGATCCAAAGCACACCGTTTCACAGCGTGTTGCCACCAAGGTAGGGTACAAAGTCAGCGGAGAGGCGTTGTTTATGGAGCAGCCAACGTTGGTAATGCGGCGTCCTGGGGGAATTGTTGATCCTGTTTTTACGCCGGGGGCAACCGTTCGTTAACTGGGATACGGATATTCTGAGTTCTGTACTAATATCTGTGCCACATCCAGTGACACAGGTTTCACCAAACACAGAGCCGTATTCATTATGCAAAACCGCCGCGCCCCAGTTTCTGCAATTACCCCAGCCAAAGAAGACACTGGTCTATACAAAAAAGGTGTTGTGCAGTTTGATATGGAACTGGTGCCACATAAAGCCCGTTCCAGTCGTGGTGATTTGGTGATTAAGGGTTTTTTCCAGAGTGAAACCCAGGTTGATGTCATTTTTGCGGGTCGCCGGGCGACGGAAACTGCGCCGCTTGAATTGTGTTTGGAGCGGGTCTTCTCGACGTCTGTCCGTATGGCGCGGAGAAATCAAACACAGATCAATATCGACAACATCCGGTTTCCGGTCCGTGTTGAGGGATCGTGGCGACCACATTTCCTGCGCGATATGTCTGGTTGGGAAACCCGGAGCTACCAGTTTCTGGTGGCACAATGGTCCTTTACGGACGAGACCGGAACTCAGGTAGAGTTCGGCGAGCTTCCTGTCCAATAATACCAACAGTAGCGGAGCAATCGGGGCCGCAGAAATGGCCATAGCTTGATGCTCTACCTTTTTGCTGGTGGATTGCCCAAAAAGTATGGCGCCCCGCCAATGGCAGGGCACCGGATTTATTTCGAGAGGGTTGGTTATGCCTCGCGTTTGATTTCCACCTGGTGCGGATAGGGAATTGAAATGCCATTGGTGTCAAAGGCTTCTTTAACCGCTTGGGTCATAGCAAATTTCAGCTCCCAGTAATCCGCGGCGTTGCACCAGATCCGTGTTGTCAGATCGACCGAACTGTCGCCCAAGTTGGTGACCCGAACCCAAGGCTCGGGATCTTTCAAAACGCGGGTGTCAGCGTTGGCCAGTTGCAAAATGATGTCCTTGGCTTTGTTGGCATCATCCCCATAGTCGATACCAAATACCAGATCGACGCGGCGGGTCTCGTGGTGCGAGAAGTTGGTGATCACTGCGCCCCAGGCCTGACCATTGGGCACGATGATCTGAACATTGTCGGGGGTGACAAGCTCGGTGATGAACAGGTTCAGATCTTTGACCGTGCCAGAGGTGCCGCCAATGTCAACATATTGACCCAGCTTGTAGGGGCGGAACAACACAAGCATAAATCCGGCAGCCAAATCGCTGAGTGTGCCCTGAAGTGCCAGACCAATGGCCAGCGTGGCGGCGCCCATCATGGCAACCAGGCTGGTGGCCTGGATCCCGAAGATGCCCAAGACCGCGACCAGAACAACAAGGATCAGGGCCCAGCGGATTATGCTGGCGACAAAATTCCCCAGTGTAGGATCAATTTCGGGGGTGGCATTGACGCGTTTGCGAATTGTCCGGCCGACCATGCCAGCAGCTATCCAACCAAGTATCAAAACCGCCAGGGCCTTGATGCCGTTCAGAGCCACTGGCCAATATGCAAATCCCTGTTCAACAATTTGTTCCATCGAAGTCTCTCCGTTTTCTAATGTGAACGGTCATAACGCAAAAAGACCTGCAGTGTGCAGGCCTTTCTGGAAAAAGTTCAGTTTTGTAATTTACACACCGCGTCGACCCCTTTTTGGAGCACCTAATTCGCCGTGGAAAAATGTTATCTTACATTGGTGCAAGCCCGGCAATGAAGCCGAGCCGGGACCGGTTTTTTTACTGTTTGACCGCAACGCTGGGTGAAACAACGTCCATTCCCAAGGCCTTGCCCACAGCGTAATAGGTCAGCTGGCCAGCGTGGACGTTCAACCCGTTCAGCAGATGCGGATCATCGATGCAGGCCTGACGCCAGCCCTTGCTGGCCAGCGCCAGCATGAATGGCATCGTGGCATTGCCCAATGCGATGGTCGAGGTGCGGGCCACGGCGCCGGGCATGTTGGCGACACAGTAGTGCATGATGCCATCCACGTCATAGATCGGATCACCATGGGTGGTGGCCTTCGACGTCTCAAAGCAGCCGCCCTGATCAATGGCAACGTCAACGATGGCTGCACCGGGCTTCATCTCGGACAGTTGCGCACGGGTGATCAGTTTTGGCGCGGCGGCGCCGGGGATCAGCACGGCCCCGATAACCAAGTCGGCCTGACGCACCAGATCCAGGGTGGCCCCAGCGGTGGAATACTGGTTCTTAAAGTCACGACCGAACACATCGTCCAGATATTTCAGGCGGTTGAGCGAGCGATCCAGCACGGTCACATCCGCGCCCATGCCTGCCGCGACCTTGGCCGCATGAGTGCCGACAACGCCGCCGCCGATAACCACCACACGGGCCGGTGCAACGCCGGGTACGCCACCCATCAGGACACCGCGACCGCCGTTGGCCTTTTGCAACGTCCAGGCGCCAACCTGCGGGGCCAGGCGGCCCGCAACTTCGGACATCGGCGACAGCAGCGGCAAGCCACCGCGATCATCGGTGACGGTTTCATATGCAATGGCGGTGCAGCCCGATTCCAGCAGATCGTGGGTCTGCTCGGGGTCCGGAGCCAGGTGCAGGTATGTGAACAGCAACTGGCCCTCGCGCAGCATCTTGCGTTCACCGGCCTGGGGTTCCTTGACCTTGACGATCATGTCGGCTGTGGCAAAGATTTCACTGGCAGTGGCAATGATATGCGCGCCGGCGCTGGTGTAATCTTCGTCTGTAAACCCCGACCCCATGCCAGCCCCGTGCTGGATCAATACCTGATGGCCCTGATTGACAGCTTCGCGTGCGGCGTCTGGCGTCATGCCAACGCGGAATTCCTGTGGTTTAATCTCTGTGGGGCAGCCGATTTTCATAGTTTTTCCTCCAAAACTTTAAGGAGAGGATATAGGCGAAAAGCTGGTGTTTGCTTGTTTTTTGAGCAAAATAAAAACCTATGATTCGAAGAATCTTCGACTATAAGGCATGAACTCAGCAAGGATCTTCGCCAAAATGTCTCTAGATCAAATAGATCGTCGCATCCTTACGGTGTTGCAAAAACAGGGACGAATTTCCAATTCTGACCTTAGCGAATTGGTGAACCTGTCTGCCTCGGCCTGCCACCGTAGGGTGCAACGTCTAGAGAGTGACGGCTATATTCGCAACTACGTGGCCCTGTTGGATGCCCGCAAAATGCAGGTGCCAAGCACGGTGTTTGTCGAAATCACCCTGTCCGGGCAGGCAGATGAGGTGCTGGATGCGTTTGAAAAGGCAGTGGCGCGAATTCCGGATGTGCTGGAGTGTCATTTGATGGCCGGTACGGCGGATTACCTGCTGAAGGTGGTGTCAGAGAATACTGATGATTTCGCCCGAATTCACCGGCAGCATCTGGCGCGGTTGCCCGGTGTGGCGCAGATGCAAAGCTCGTTTGCATTGAGAACTGTTTTCAAGACGACCGCACTGCCAGTCTGACAGCGCAGTCTGGCGCGCATTACGCAGTGTTGTGGGGCTATATCGCCCTGTAATCTATTCAACATATATGCTCAGATGCCGCAAAAGAGCGGGGACCGGCATGGGTTGGGATTATATTATCGTAGGCGCAGGTAGCGCAGGCTGTGTCTTGGCCAAACGGCTGAGTGAGGCCGGGCACCGGGTGCTGTTGCTAGAGGCAGGTGGCAAGGATAATTACCACTGGGTGCATATCCCGATGGGTTATCTGTATTGCATCGGCAATCCGCGCACTGACTGGATGTATCAAACGGCCGAGGAGCCGGGGTTGAACGGGCGGTCACTGATCTATCCTCGGGGTAAGGTTTTGGGGGGCTGCTCGTCGATCAATGGAATGCTGTATCTGCGCGGGCAGGCCGCGGATTATGACGGTTGGCGTCAACGCGGCAATCCGGGCTGGGGCTGGGACGATGTGCTGCCTTATTTCAAGAAATCCGAAGATTACGTCGAAGGCCCATCTGAGATGCACGGGGCGGGTGGTGAATGGCGGGTCGAAAATCAGCGATTGCATTGGGACGTACTGGATCACTGGTCGCAGGCGGCGCAGGACTGGGGCTTGCCGCATGTGACTGACTTCAACACCGGCAACAACGAGGGTGTCGGCTATTTCCGGGTCAATCAGCGCGGCGGCTGGCGGATGAACACGGCCAAGGCATTCCTGCGCACCACCACGGGAGAAAACTTGAAGGTTGAGACGCAGGCGCATACGCGGCGGGTTTTGATCGAAGACGGGTGCGCGGTTGGCGTCGAGTATGAACAGGGTGGCCAGGTTAAGGTCGCGCGCGCCAAAGGCGAAGTGATCCTGTCGGCAGGCGCAATCAACTCGCCACAGATTCTGCAACTGTCGGGGCTGGGACCTGCTGAACTGTTGCAACAGCACGGCATTGCAGTGCAGCGCGATATCCCGGCGATTGGCAGCAATCTGCAAGATCACCTGCAACTGCGCTGCGCCTGGCGGCTGACTGGGGCAAAAACATTGAATACGCTGGCGAATTCACTGTGGGGCAAGGCCAAAATTGGTCTGGAATATGCGGTGAAACGATCCGGGCCGATGTCGATGGCACCCAGTCAGCTGGGGGCGTTTTCCCGGTCGCGGCCTGGTCTGGAAACGCCGGACCTAGAGTATCACGTGCAGCCCCTGACGCTGGAGGCCTTTGGCAAGCCGCTGCATGATTTTCCGGGGCTGACCGCCAGTATCTGCAACCTGCGCCCTGAAAGCCGGGGAACGGTGCAGATCACCTCGCCGGACGCGGCGGTCGCGCCACGGATTGCACCCAATTATCTGTCCACCGAGGGTGACAAGCAGGTGGCGGTAGCGGCAATACGGCAGGCGCGCCAGATCATCAGGCAAGGTCCGATGCAGCGCTATGCGCCCGAAGAGATGAAGCCCGGTATCGTATCAGATGACGAAGCGGATCTGGTCAAGGCGGCAGGGGATGTTGGCACCACTATTTTCCACCCAACCTGCACGGTGCATATGGGACCGGACGACACGGCCCCACTTGATCCTGAGCTGCGGTTGCGTGGGGTGTCTGGCCTGCGGGTGGTCGATGCCAGCGTGATGCCGACAATCACCAGTGGCAACACCAATGCGCCCACGATCATGATTGCAGAAAAAGCGGCAGATATGATCCTGAGGGCCGCCCGCTAGCTGTTGGGCAGGGAAAGCTGCTGAGGAGAGGTGCGGTTATATGAAATCCCGAATCAATAGCAGCGAAAAGGTGCTTTCGGGTTGAATCTTGGGCGTTTTCCGGTTTCCCTAGACGAATAACTTACAGCCGGTGCTGCCAGATATTAAGGCAGCTGACATTGCCCATAGGAGGCCTCTTGTGACCCGCGAAGATGACAGCACAACCATGGCCTGGCTGGAAGATGAACTGCAGGACATGCTGGACGAGGGGATAGAGGTCGAATCCGCTGAACCAATGCTGTCGATGGAGTTGCGCAAGATCTATCGCGCCCAACACCCCGAGATGCTGGACCGGCAGGTGTATTTTCGCAATCTGCTGCGGCTGCAGGCTGAATTGATCAAGCTTCAGGACTGGGTGGTCGAAACGGGCGCTAAAGTGCTGGTGATCATGGAAGGCCGGGACGCTGCGGGCAAGGGCGGTGTGATCAAGAGGATCACCCAACGGCTGAACCCTCGGGTGGCGCGGGTTGTGGCCTTGCCTGCCCCCAGCCGCCGGGAGCAAAGCCAGTGGTATTTTCAACGTTATGTGCCCTATCTGCCGTCAGGCGGTGAAATCGTGCTGTTTGACCGTTCGTGGTACAACAGGGCCGGTGTCGAGCGGGTGATGGAATTCGCCGATGAGGATCAGGTTGAAACGTTCTTTAAGGATGTTCCTGAATTTGAACGGATGCTGGTACGGTCAAACACCATCGTGCTGAAATACTGGTTTTCGATCACCGACGAAGAACAGCAATTGCGGTTTATGATGCGGATCCATGATCCGATGAAGCAGTGGAAACTGTCACCGATGGATCTGGAGAGCCGGGTTCGCTGGGAGAAATATACCGAAGCCAAAGAGGATATGCTGGCACGGACCAACATTCCCGAAGCGCCGTGGTATGTTGTTGAAGGCAACGACAAAAAACGCGAACGGCTGAATTGTATCGAGCATCTTTTGTCGCAAATTCCTTACCTTGATGTCTCTACCGAGAGGGTCAGCCTGCCGGATCGGGAATATAATCCCGAGTATGAGCGCCAGGTTCTGCCAGACGAGTTATATGTGCCGAAAGTCTATTGAAACGTCGCAAAGGTGCGTGGGGAACACAGCCTACACCGGTTAAAGCTGTGGTTCTGTCAGTGATGCCCTGGCGACGTGATCTACCGACATTGTAACGTGCGTTCTCTTGCCGTCAGGCGCTGGACCTCTTGGCGTTCTGACGTGGACAAGGGGATTTGACCGGCGGTTACTCCAATCCTGCAACCCTGGTTCGAGAAGGCCTGTCGCCCGCGTGGGCTTTGAAAACAATAGCCGTTGCGGGCGAAAATGGCATTTCTCTGCAGCCAGAGACTGTTACAGGTTTCCTGGGGTTGCGGGCTTCTGACACCAGTGAAGCGGATCCAGTTTGAGTGGGCCCATCCCTGTGCGCCTGTTTGAGTTCGGACATTGAACCAAACGCCGTCCTGTCCCAAGACCTTAAGGCGCGTGCCCTCGGGCATTTTCATCAAGCGTGTTGCGGCGGCAGCGGTGCCGCTTCGCAAGGCCAGAAACCCGTCACCATTGGGGTCCAGTCCTGCAACCTGATGGGTGAAACCATCCGTTTCGACCGGTGGCAAAGCGGTTGGTATCGATTGCGGAATGTCCACGCGCGCGGCGCTGCCCGCGATATAGATCCGTTCTATTAGAGATGAGTTTTCCCAGGGAACCTGCGTGCCATTGGTCTGCTGAACAACGTCGCGCCGCACCTTTCGCATGACCTCGTGCAGGTCATCACTCTGTGCGGGTAAATGTCTTAGGAGGGCCTTTGTAAAGGGGCTGTTCCGGCCACTGCCGTCCAGTGCGACATTGCCCGGCTGTGTAGAAAAGGCAATGAACGAGCCAACCCCAGCATCAATTTTTGCCAAGCCCCGCGCGACACTTCCGATTGCTCGGCCAGTATTTGGGAGGTCGAACGGATTGTTGCGGCAGGCATCCAGGATGACAATATTCCGGTCAGCCCTGCTTTCCATTTCAGCGAGTACCGTTTGAAGTTTAACCGACCGCTGCCGGATCGTGGCTTCGTCCGTCCCGTAGGCATCCACGGGGATCAGGAAATTCTCGGACCCCAGTTGGATTGCATGCCCGGCGAAATAGAAGAGTGCAACATCCTCTGGTTTCAGTGATTTTTGCACCTGCTGTACCAGCATCAGAATCTCGGCTCTGGTCAGGTCAGTTCCAGACGTCACGCGAAATCCCAAGGACCGCAATGTTTGGGCAATGTCTTTTGCATCCTGAGCTGAATTCGGCAGATCGTTGATCTGTTCGTTGATATATTCGGAATTTCCAATGACGAGAGCGATGCGGTCGCCAGACAGCGCGGTACTGGCCCAGACCAGGCCCATGAGGATCAATAAGAGCCGGTGAAGCATTCTTCTTGTCTCCTTTTGTCGGTCGGGGCGGGAATTGGAAATCTTTATAGGTACCTGACACTATCATGCCCAAATCAAGTCGCTTTGCCAGATGAAAGCGTATGGGCCCATAGCCAGGTTCGTGGAGTTTAAGGTGCGACGCAGCAGCACATGAATTGAATGCATTGCGTTTCTACGGAATCGAAAAAGGTTCCCGAAGCGGTTGTTACCTTGATGAAAAAACCAAGAGGGGGGGAGTAAACATAGGTTGTTTGTCCGCTTCGGGAAATTGGGTGACAAGCCAAAGGTGTCATCTACCCCAAGCAGTCGTAGGCGGGGGAGGCCATGCCCTGCTTATGCATCCACTATAGTAGAATTTCAGAAGATTGTACACAACCAATGCGTGTACTTACAAAATCCTGCCGATTGTCATTTGGGGCGCAAAGTATCATGCAGGCTGATCGTTAGAATGAAATATGCGCACTGGGGCCCGTTACTCAAAAAAGCCTTGAGAGGAAACGACAAACCCCCGCGGCCGGGGCCTCGGGGGTCGTTTAAACATCTGCGTAGGTGACTGCCGGTTGCCCGGAAATGACCCACTAATAAGTGCAGTCCAAAGCTGGACGGGTTGCTTAGAGCATCCCTTCGCGCTGTGCTTTCTTACGTGCCAATTTACGGGCGCGGCGAATCGCTTCAGCTTTCTCGCGTGCGTGTTTCTCGGACGGTTTCTCGAAATGTTGCTTGAGCTTCATTTCACGAAATACGCCTTCACGCTGCAGCTTTTTCTTCAGGGCACGAAGCGCCTGATCGACATTGTTGTCGCGAACACTAACCTGCATGTGGTTTTCACCACCTTTCTAAGTTGAGTTGCAAGGATTTGCAGGAACGGGCGCTATAGCAAAGCGGGCTCAATTTGTCTAGTACTGGAGCCAGGCGTGGTGTGTGCAGCGCAAGCGGGGAGATGCAGGATGAAGACCGGGCACGAAGAGGCGCAGGACGCCACCAAGGGCGCACTGTTAGACGCCGCATTGTTGCATGTGCCGTTTGACGGCTGGACCGAGGCAACATTTCGCGCGGCCTGTCAGGATGTGGCCGTAGATGTCGTTTTGGCGCAGGCGATCTGTCCGCGCGGCGCGGTGGATTTGGCTCTGGCCTATCATGCGCGGGGGGATGCACTGATGGTGCAACGTCTGCTGTCCGAGGATCTGACAGGGTTACGGTTTCGCGACAAGATTGCCAGCGCCATCCGGTTCCGGCTGGAAGCAGTGGATGACAAAGAGGCCGTGCGGCGTGGCACCACAATGCTGACGCTGCCGCAATATGCCGGCGACGGCGCGCGGGCGATTTGGGGGACGGTTGACGCGATCTGGACGGCGCTGGGCGACGGGTCGGATGACATCAACTGGTACACCAAGCGGGCCTCGTTATCTGCGGTTTACACGGCAACAGTGCTGTATTGGCTGGGGGATGACAGCCCAGAGCACCAGTCCAGCTGGGACTTTTTGGACCGTCGCATCGACAATGTCATGCAGTTCGAAAAATTGAAGGCGCGGGTTCAGGCGAATCCGTTGTTAAAACCGTTTTTGGCCGGACCGAATTGGCTGGCCGATCAAGTCAAACCGCCCAAAGCCGCTGTAGATCTGCCGGGATCCTTGACCCCACGCCGTTAATCATGGGCTTATTCTAATCTAACTGACCGGAGCTCCCGCCCGTCGTCGGGCATCTCCATGCCCTTCTCCCGTTGGGCCAAGCGCCGCGCAGGCGCGGCGCGGTTGCGCATGGCCGTTGACCAAGCGATTTGTCGCCAGAGGATCAGCGTTTGCAGGTCCGCGCTGTGATGCTAGGCATAGGGCAAAGGAAAGGATCCCTGATGAGTGAAATGATGCGTGCTGTTGAGATATCCACCCCAGGTGGACCAGATGTTTTGCAGCTGACGGAGCGGCCAATTCCGGTGCCGGGCCATGGTCAGGTGGTGATCAAGGTGGCCTATGCGGGGGTCAACAGGCCGGATGCTTTGCAACGGGCAGGGGCCTATGCACCGCCACCTGGAGCCAGCGACCTGCCGGGGCTGGAGGCCTCGGGTGAAGTGGTGGCTGTTGGGGCAGGTGTGAGTGACCTTGTGCAGGGGGATCTGGTCTGTGGATTGCTGCCCGGCGGTGGCTATGCCGACTATGTGGCGACCCCGGCGGCGCATTGTCTGCCAATTCCCAAAGGGATGGATCTGAAGCAGGCGGCCTGCCTGCCTGAAACGTTCTTTACCGTTTGGTCGAATGTGTTCGGTCGCGGTGGATTGCAGGCTGGCGAGCGGTTTCTTGTGCATGGGGGATCCAGTGGCATTGGCACGACTGCAATTCAGTTGGCCAGTGTGCTGGGCGCGCGGGTGTTTGCCACAGCGGGATCGGATGAGAAGTGTCAGGCCTGTCTGGACCTGGGAGCGGAGCGGGTGATCAACTACCGGGATGAGGATTTTGTCGATGTCTTGCGCGGGCAGGGGGGCGCGAACCTGATCCTTGATATGGTGGGTGGTGATTATATTCCCCGTAATATCAAATCGCTGGCAGATGACGGCCGCCTGGTGCAGATCGCCTTTCTGTCCGGACCCAAGGTCGAGTTGAACTTTGCTCAGATCATGATGCGGCGGTTGACGGTGACCGGTTCGACGTTGCGGCCACAAAGTGATTTGGCCAAGGCCCGCATTGCGGACGAGCTGTTTGAAGTGGTTTGGCCGCTGCTCGAGTCGGGGCAGGTGGCGCCGGTGATGGATAGCGAGTTTGCGCTGGCGGATGCCGCGGCGGCCCATGCCCGCATGGAAAGCTCAGGCCATATCGGCAAGATTGTGCTGAAGGTGGCGGGCTAAAGAAAACAGACGGCTATGGCCACCGTGATGGGGCCATAGCTGGTGTTTCCGACAGGTTATTTAACCGCGCGGCGGTACAGGTGCCAGGTGGCATGGCCAAAAATGGGCACCACCACGACCAAACCCAACAGGAACGGAATTGAGGCGATGAACAGGCTGGCGCCGATCAATCCGCCCCAGACCAATGCGACAACCGGACTGGCACGCAGCACGCGAACCGAAGTGATGACCGCGACCGGCAGGCCAACGTTGCGATCCAGAAGCAGTGGGAAAGACACAATGCTGATGGCCAGTGCCGCCAGTGCAAAGAGAGCCCCGAGGCCAGTGCCTACAATGATCATGCTCCATCCCGCAGGTGTTGTGAATGTGTCCATGACAAACACAGTAAGAGAGGTCGGGGCTTCGGGGCCGAGGGTCCAGGCGTAGACAGCGTTGGCGCAGATCAACCAGGCAAAGAACAGCGCAGCAAGGTAGACACCAAGCATCAGCATGGCGCCAAAGGACGGTGCGCGGATTACTTCAAGGGCATCTCCCCATTTGGGATCATGTCCAGCTTCGCGTTGGCGGGACATTTCATATAGGCCAACAGCGGCAAGCGGGCCGATCAGGGCAAAGCCCATAATGACCGGCACCAGTAAGGGCAGCAGGTTCATCGAAAACCCCATGACCACCATCATGATCCCGATCAATGGATAGAACAGCACCAGAAACATCGCGTCGCTGCGGCAGCTGGTAAAATCCTCGGCGCCAGCCTTAAGTGCATGTTTCAAATCCGACAGTTCCAGCCGTCGCACCTTTGGCAGGTCACGGGCCATGTCGCTGCCCATTTGGTCGACCGAGGCTGAGATGTGGTAGCTGGTCGTTTCAGCGTGCTGAAACAGCCAGCTGAGCGGGTTGCCAATTGATTTAGCCATAAGCGGGCTCCTTTCACTATCCATGGCAGCGGTGCCGTCGGGCAGTTTCAGGGTCGTCACTGGGCGCGGCACTTGAGTTGACAATAGCGCAAAGGGTGCAGCTTTCCTTTGAAGTGCCGTGAACGTGACATATCAATTTCTGCAATGTGCGCGCATAGACTGGCCCAAGATGATCTTGCTCAACTCCGACCGTCACCGCACCGGCGTGAAGCGGGCGTTGTTCAAACTGCAGTCGCGGATGACATCGCGGCCGCAGGGCACCGGGGTCAGGTCACGTGACAGGCAGATCCTTGCCTCTTGAATGTATCCATCGCGGCACGTCACGGTCAGCGTGTCCTTACTCAGGCTTGGATTGTCCTTCAGAAATGCGGTCTCAACCAGTGAGGCGGGTAGGGTGATGTCCTTGTCCAACTTGCGAAATGCGGCGGGGCGGGTGATTGTTTCATAGGCCTTGCGCATCAGCGCATAGTAGTCCTGCGCCTGTAGGCCCGCGCAGGTGCCGTGTTTCTTCCACTGATGCCAGGCCAGACCGGGAGTTCCCATGATATCAGCCATCTCGCGGGTCATCGCCCGCGAAGGTGGACGCTGGTTTGTTTTGCAAAAAGACGGGTAGCCCTGATGGAATTGGGGCCAGAGCCCATGCATGATCCAACCGTGATTGTAATGTGGATCGCATTGGTCTGAACCGCGGGCATTCCCCTCATAGGAGCACCAGTTGGGTGACCAGCTGAGCGACAGGACGTAGTAGTCAAATGCACCGGTTCGTTCGCCATCGGCAAATACGGGCAGAGCCATAAACAGCCAGATCAACAGGGCGCGCATGGGGCTTT
>ENA-OSET01002929-OSET01002929.1-sediment-metagenome-genome-assembly--contig:-NODE-2929-length-16052-cov-5.218466_pt1 | contig 16052 bp, 16 predicted proteins | sample MGYA00237882_ERZ534229 | MGnify/ENA primary metagenome ERZ534229 (study PRJEB26408, sample SAMN06266212) | sediment metagenome | isolation source: Hudson Canyon methane seep mesocosm | place... | reverse complement strand
GGAGTAAAGTCTTTGGGGTGTGAAAATAAAACGGCCCAACCTTCACCAATCCATTCATGGAAGTCGATACTACCTTGGGTGGTATTAGCCTTAAAGTTTGGCGCTTGATCATTAATTCTAAGTGACATGATAACTCCTTGTAATTATTGGAAATATTTAATTGTTGTGGGGCTTAAGGTACTCGGGTAGCAATAACTGCAGCAGCATAATTCTTCAGAATAGGGTTAAGGTGAATTAGCGACTTATCGCATAAAATTACAATTTTAATGATAACTTTGAATGACAACGAAATACTAGATAAAAACGTTTAAAACTTAAGGGGTTTGGCTTTGCGTTAGACAAGTTTCAAAGCTAACACAAAGCCTAGGGTTCAATAGGTGGATAATATACCCTATTGAATTGCATTGAATAATTAAAGCAAATCAGGCAGGTAATAAATCATCAAATATACCGCCAGTAACACCGCCACCCAGACAACCATGGTTTCTATTGGCCAAAGCCTTGCGAAATATCCCTTTGGCTGACCTGACTCTGTGTCATAAGTATTCTGGATCATTTGTTTAATAGAAATAACCACTGATTTTTCGAATCGTTCATAAGCTCCGTACACAGTAGAGGCCAGTCTTTTAATAAAGGTTGGCGCCAGCTTGCGATAGAACCAATCAGCATCGAGATTGGTAGAAGGTAGCTCAGGCGGGTACATATGGCGCAGGTTTAGCCACACAAAGGCGAGTGCCGAGAAGAATAACAACTGCAATTGAGTCAGAACGTGAGTGATATCGTAGGGTTGATAGTCATGTTCCCAAGGCAATAGGGCATAAACGGTTTGGGCAGGGAAGGTGCCCAGTACAACGCATGATACCGCACCCAGAGTCATGGCAATCAGCATGTTCTTGGGAGGCTCTGTTGTACGGATGCCAGAGTCATGGGCGAAAAAGGCGAAGTATGGGATTTTAATACCTGCGTGGTGGAATACGCCTGCAGCAGCAAAGAGTAATAGTAACCAAACCACGTCGTAGCCTTCTGCAACCGCAGCCGCCATGATCATGGATTTGGATACAAAGCCGCTGAAAAGCGGGAAGGCAGAAATAGAGGCTGCACCCACAATACACAGGATGGTGGTTTTAGGCATGCTCTTGTACAAGCCGCCCAGCTCCGATCCGTTAATCTTGCCTGTCATGTGCAATACCGCACCCATAGTCATCATTAATAGACCTTTAAAGATCACATCGTTAAAGGCATGAGCCACAGCGCCATTCAGCGCAAGGGCGGTACCAATACCAATACCAACAATCATGAAGCCAATTTGGTTAATCAGACTGTAGGCCAGTACGCGACGCAGGTCGTTTTCGATCACGGCAAAAAAGATGGGGAAGCACGCCATGGTGACACCAATCCAAACCAAAATTTCTTCACCCGGGTAGCCACGGGCAAACGCATAGACGGCAACCTTGGTGGTAAACGAAGCTAAAAAGATGGTGCCAGTGGGGGTAGATTCCGGATAAGAATCGGTCAGCCAGTTGTGCATAAACGGAAAGGCACACTTAATACCAAAGGCAAAGAAAATTAACCAGGCGCCAACCTGTGCGATGCCTTCCTGTTGCAAACCAATGTGATTAAACAACAGGCTGTTGTTTACATGCGCAAAAATCAAAAGTCCTGCCAGCAGTAACACACCGGACAGAACCTGAATGATAAGATAACGAATGCCCGAAGAGTAGGCGCGATCGGTTCGTCGAGCCCAAATAAGAAATACAGAGGTTAGGGCCAATAGTTCCCAAAATACAAACAGGGTCAGTAAGTCGCCGGCAAATACGGCACCCACGGCGCTGGCTGCATAGGAAAGACCGGCAACATGTTGCACTGTGTCTTTAACATGAAGTGCATAAACAACGGCAATAAAGGAAGCCAGGTGAAACAGGTAACCAAACATCAGGCTGAGTTTGTCGACACGCACAGGTTCGAGTGCATAGCCCATAAACTCAAGCGACCAGAAAACGCCGTGTTCCAGGCCGATTAAATTAATGGCCCCTACAATAGGCGCTGCCAACATAATTATGTTGCGTGACCAGCCTCGCAGAAAAATCGCTGCCAAGGCGCCAAGCATAAGAGGAAGAAACGGTATTACACTATTCATCGTAGTAATCTTCCCCACGCATAATGACTTTGCGTAATTCTTTGGCTATTAACACCAATACGGTACATCCTACAAACCCATATATGGCGTAGAAAGCCGGAATGTTTTCCCAGTCATGGTATATGTGTCGGTGAACAATGAAATCTGCGACAACCAACAAACCACAAATAACATAGAAAACCCTTAACATCTTTTTGATGTTTTCTGGCTTGTCGAAGAAGCCGTCGGAATCATATTGCTCAGTCATTTAGCCTTCTCCATTTAAATTGCTGGTGACTTCTACGCTGGTAGAAACGCCTGGTATTAGATTGATTAGGTCGATCAAAGGCTGCGGATAGAAAAATAATGCAAGGCAACCTAATGACGTGACGCTAATTGCAAGTAACATCGGCAATGGTGCTTCTTTGGTCTCAGACCAGGTCCAGGGTTTTGACTCGCCAGACTGAGTATTGAAGAAGGCTTTAATAGGGATGGGTAACAGGTAAGCAATATTCAACAGGGAGCTGATCATTAAGACCGCCACAATTATTAATTTATCCGCTTCCAAAGCGCCAATCGTGAGATACCACTTGCTCCAGGTGCCTGCCATTGGCGGCAAGCCAATGATACTGATTGCGCCAATGGTAAAGGCGGCCATGGTGATCGGCATCTGTCTACCCAGACCCACCATATCGCTAATGTTCTTTTTGTGACTGGCGACCATGATGGCACCCGCACAGAAAAACAGTGTGATTTTACCAACGGCGTGAGTCGCAATGTGTAATGCAGCACCGGCACTGGCGATTGATGACGCCAGCAGTGCACCAACCACGATATAGCTCAGCTGACTGATCGTCGAGTACGCCAGACGCGCTTTAAGATTGTCTTTAGTCATGGCGATACAGGAGGACAACAGTATGGTTGCTGCGCCTATGTAGAGCATGATGTCGGTTGTCGCGAGTTCTTTTAACTCGTCTAAGCCAAAGATATAAATGACGATTTTTAAAATACTAAAGACACCGGCTTTTACCACGGCAACCGCATGTAACAGGGCGCTTACGGGGGTGGGGGCAACCATTGCTGCGGGTAGCCAGCGATGGAACGGCATAAGAGCCGCCTTGCCAATGCCGTAGCAGAAAAGAACAAGCAGCACACTAAGCACGGCCTTGCTGTGTGAATCATCAAAAATACCACCGGCACGAAAATCCAGGGTGCCAGTCAAACTGTAGGTACCCATTACTGCAAAGAGTAAAAAGGCGATTGATGTGCCGAGCAAAATGCCAAGGTAGGTTCTGCCGCCTTGTTTAGCGGCTTCAGTGCCAGCATGGGTAACCAGTGGGTAAGTTGAAAGCGTTAATACTTCATAAAAGATAAAAAGTGTCAGCAAGTTGCCCGAGAAGCAGACCGCCATAACGGAGCTGATGGCCAGTGCAAAGCAACAGAAGAAGCGTGTCTGGTTTTCTTCGTTGTGGCCTCGCATATAGCCAATGGCGTAGATGCTGGTGACGATCCACAAGAAGCTGGCAACCAGGGCAAAAAGTACGCCCAGTGGTTCTACTTCAAAGCTGATTCCAAGCCCGGGAAATAACTCAATAACATCCAGACTCAGTACAGTACCTTGAAAGGTGTGGTCCGTGATGGCCAGCACGATCGTAAACAAGATGGTGGCTGTTATCAGGGTAACAGCTTCTCTTAGGTTGGGGATTTTGCCGGTTGCGATAACCAATAGCGCACCCACAAAAGGGACAAGAATTGCGAGGCTGATTAACTGTGAGGGTTCAAACCCTTGCCAGAGGTTCATGGAGCAACCTCCTGCGCACTAGTATTTAATGTGGTGTTTTGGAATAACCATTCGGATGCACTATTGGCCGCTTCGGTCGTTAAGCTCGTATCGATGCCAAAATAAATGTTGGCAAAAACAAGTACCCACATAGGCGCAAGCATTAGCCAAGGGACTTCTTTAATTTTATTGGGATCTTGAGACTCAGGCAGCTTTTGGAAATAGGCTGCTTCAAGGATTCGACCAATATAGACGACTGCCAACAATGAGCCGCCTAATACTAAGGCCGCCAGCACCCAATGATTTTGCTCTAGCGCGGCAGTGACCAAATACCATTTACTGATAAAGCCAACCGTGAGGGGGACGCCAATAATACTCAGGCCCGCAATCGTAAAGGCGGCCATGGTGAGGGGCATGTGTTTTCCTAGTCCTCTGAACGCTTTTATATCGACCGAGCCTACACGATAATACACGGCGCCAACGGCCATGAATAAAGCGCCTTTCATTAGGGCGTGGTTGAATATATGAATAAGGCCTGCCATCAAGCCAGTGACGCTGACCAAGCTAATCCCAAGAATCATATAACCGATTTGCGCAACACTACTGTAAGCCAGCACCGTTTTAACGTTGCTTTGCACCGTTGCCATGTAAGAGCATTTGAAGATGGCAACGATCGCCAGCGCCATTAATATCAGGTCCATGCCCATGTCTTCGAAAACATGGTCTGCACCAAAGATGGTAAAGATGAAGCGAATCATCACATAAACGGCGACTTTTGTAGCGGTACTGGCCAAAAAGGCTGTTACTGCAGAAGGGGCATGGGTATAAGCGGGAGGCAGCCACATATGTAAAGGGAACAATGCAAGCTTGATGCTAACACCCACCATAATAAATGCGAGGCCGGTATTGATGGTGCGGCTGCTGTCGTAGGCATCCATTCGGCTTGCTAGATCCAGCATATTCAGCGTACCGGTTTTCATATAGAGCATGCCGACGCCAATTAAGATAAAGGTTGCGCCTATGGTTCCCATCACCAGATAACGGAATGCAGCTGTTAAACAGCGTCGATCGGATGCCAAGCTAACTAGGGTGTAGGTTGCTAGGGAGGAAATTTCCAGAAAGACAAATAGATTAAAAGCGTCTCCGGTGACCAAAATGCCGGACAGGCCTGCCAGGCAAAGCAGGTGCGCAGTGTAATACAATGAATGCTTGGATGGCTCGACTTCTTTTTCAATGCTGTCTTTGGAGTACAGCAGTACCAGTGTTGAAAGTGCTGAGACGACTAGCAATACAAAGGCATTGACGGCATCAACGCGTAATTCAATGCCCCACGGAGGTGGCCAGCCGCCAACGGCGTAACTGAGTACACCATCTGATAGGGTTGCCGCTAATAGCTGCCATGAAACAAAACAGGCCCAAGCACTGATTAGGGTAGCAAAACCCCAGGACAGTATTGATCGGCCTAAAATAAGTGTGATGGGTGCTGCTATCAAGGGCAGAATAATAGGAAGCAAAGCCAAGTGTTGATCAAGCATTAGATGGCATCATCCTTGTTTTCAAATTCGTTTTCTTCAACAGTGCCATAAGCTCGTTTGATCCGAACAATGAGCGCAAGGCCCACAGCGGTCGTAGCTACGCCAACAACAATGGCTGTGAGTATCAAAACGTGGGGTAGAGGGTTTGAGTATTGAGTAACACCTTCAGCGACAATTGGCGCTGTGCCACCTGTGACTTTACCCATGGAAATATAAAGCATAAAGACCGAGGTTTGGAATATGTTCAGACCGACGATCTTCTTAACTAGATTGTTCGCCGATATAACGATGTAGAAGCCTGTCATCATCAGAAATACGACGATCCAGTAGTTGTAGTAATCGAGAATAAAGTTCACTGGATGTTAGACCTCTCTGCCTGGCTATCAAAGGCATAGAAAATACTCAGCATGACGGCAAATACCGTGATTCCCACACCCAGCTCAATAATAATGATGCCGTAGTGTTGACCAGCAAGCGGGTCAGCTGCGAGTTTGTTGTAATCAAGGAATTGACCGCCCTTGGACATGCTGTACAAGCCAACGCTGGCGTAAAGTAATACGCCGAAGGAGGCCATTAATTGTAAAATTTTGGGGCTCACCACTGCGAAGGACTTGGGTAAACCGAAGACTAAGGCGTACAAAATAAAGGCTGCGGCGGCAATTACGCCTGCCTGGAAACCTCCACCGGGTCCAAAGTCGCCATGAAATTGCACATAGAGGGCAAATAGAATGACCATTGGAATGATCACTTTGGCGACTACGTGCAGTACGTGATGTGCTTCCAAGCCAGACTCTGGGGTATTGCTGTCTTCACGTCGTCTAACCCCCAGTAATGACAAGACTCCGATCGCCGCGGCGAATACAACGACCGTCTCACCAAAGGTATCGAAGCCGCGGTAACTTGCTAAAACGGAGGTCACCATATTGGGGAGCCCAACTTCTTTAGGCGACTCTTCAATGTAGCGTGGAGCGACATGTTCGTGTACAGGGTTATCCGGATGGCCAAATGGAGGCATGTCGAGTGTGCCGTAGATGAGGGCTGCGCCTGTGACGCATACTACGATCAAGGGGAGTATTGAGGTGTGAGAGCTTTTCTTCTCTTTTCTGCCAGTAAGTGCCAGGGTGCCCAGCATCAGCACCGTAGAAATACCGGCACCAACAGAAGCTTCAGTAAAGGCCACGTCAACCGCATCAAGGTTTATGAAGATCAATGCGGATAAGAAACTGTAGATACCGAACAGCATGACGATGGCAAATAAGTCTTTTAAAAATATAATTCTTAGAGCAGTCAGTGCCAGCATTGCCAGCAGCACCAAATCAATCAACTCGGCCATTAGTGTGTTTGCTCCTGTTGTTTTTCTTTGACTTCAGCCAATGTTAATAAGCCTCCATGGCGGGCGGATTTAGCCAGTGCATGAGACGCGGTGGGGCTGGTGATCATTAGAAATGCCAGAATGAATAAAAGCTTCGCTGTGTTTAAATCGAAAGATGTTTGTAAGAGCAGACCGCCAATAATCAAGATAGCGGCAATGGAGTCGGTGATACTTGCGGCGTGCACGCGAGTAAAAAAGTCTGGAAATTTAAACAGGCCTACTGCGCCACTGAATCCAAAAAATACGCCTGCAATGAGCAGGATGCTACTGATGATGTCTAAGACAAGCATGTCAAACCATTGTTATGTTAGTGTTATTCAACAGGTGCGGTGTATTCGAAAAAGCGTAGTACCGCGACCATCCCTATGAAATTGATTAGTGCATATACAATGGCGATATCCAGAAACTCAGGACGGCCCATCAAATACCCCGTGACCGCAATAAACAGCACGGTCTTGGTACCGAACATATTGACACCCAGAATTCGGTCGTAAACGGTGGGGGAGTAACATGCTCTTGCCAGAGCGATCGCCATTACCAGCAAAATAGCAATACAAATAGCAGCGTACATTTCTGTCATTTGTGTTTACCCCATATCTCGGTAATTTTCTTTTCCATTGCTTCTTGATCAAATTCTTCAATAGATGATTTTTGCAGTGCATGGACGGTGATTTCACCATCTACCAAATCCACACTCAATGTGCCAGGTGTCAGCGTGATTGAATTTGCATATAGAGTTCTTTTGTTTGGTGGGATATTTTTCGCATTTATCGTTGCTAAGCTTGGCGATACCTTATCTGCTGAACCCCAAATTAATTTTGTTACCTGGAGGCTAGAGCTAATGATTTGCCAAATCAGCCAAGGAAGATAGCGCATAAGGCGAAGGCCAGTACCAATCTCCTGTTTTTCTTGATCGACGTCATCCATGCGTTTCAAGACGAAAAGTACGACAATGACCGATACTGCGCCGAAACCGAGCAATAAAGGCTGGATATAGCCAGAAAGCAACAGCCAGAATGTTGAAAGTAATATTGCCCATTTAGTGATATGCATTAATAAATACCGTCTTTGTGCTTGCAATTAGTCCTGGTTAGCAAGGGGGGTTGACCTGCCATACCTTTAGCATAGCTTTTTCTAGTGGTAATGAAAGGTCAATGGAAGCCAAAATTTCACTAGCGGTGCGTCCGGTTGGGGTAGTTAGATCATCGCCCTGTGCGTTAGCCAATGTGGAGAATACTAATGAGCACACAAGTAAAGTGCAAGCGAATACGGTATGCGTAGGTTTAGATAGTAGCTGTTTCATTGCTTTTACTATTGCTCGTAGTGTTCGGTAATAGATTGAAATTACACATAATATGTATTGCACGCCATGATAGATCAATAGAAGTATTTGAATTTTATTGATAGCATTAACCTATCACCGATAAAAAATATCCCCGAGAGTTAGGCTTTATAATGGCGCAGGAAACCCCGACAATTAAACAGCTGGAATACTTTATCTGTCTGGCTGAATCCACTGCTTTTCGCCGTGCTGCAGAGCACTTGAATATCAGTCAACCAACCCTGACAGCCCAGATTTACAATCTGGAACGAGCTTTGAACTTAACCTTGTTTGAGCGTAGCCGCAGCGGCACAACCCTGACGCCTGCGGGAAGAGATTTGCTGGGCAATGCCCGACGAGTGATTGAGGAAATGAATGGTCTTATAGATCAGGCGACGATGATCAATCGAGGGCCGGGTGGCACATTCCGTATCGGCGTATCACCTACAGTTGGCCCTTACCTACTACCGAATATCTTACCTGGGCTACATCAAGCCTACTCATCCCTGAAACTCTACGTCAGGGAAAATATGCCAAAAACATTAGAACTCGACCTGTTGGAAGGGCGGCTGGACCTAGTGCTGATTCCTCTTCCTTTTAGCAATTCTCGCTTGGAGGCTGAGGTACTTTTTCATGAACCACTACAATTAGTTACTCCAGAAGATCATAAGCTGGCGAAGTTAAAGAAAGTCCAAACCCACCACCTGCAGGGACAGAATATACTGACGCTGGAAGGACAATACAGCAGCTACCACCAAATGGAGCTACTGTGTGTAGAATTGGGTGCCAATATTGCTAGGGATTACGAAGGAACTAGCCTGGACGCCTTGCGTCAAATGGTGATGATGGGAATGGGATTAACCTTTCTACCCGCGCTTTATATCTATTCTGAAATACACCAACCACAAGGTTTGAGTGTCAGAGAGGTGGAGAAGTTAAAATTGTCGCGTACTCATGTATTAGCTTGGCGACGAAATTCTCCTAATCGTAGTTTTTACAGGCAATTGGCAGAGCAAATACGCTCATTAGCGAAAACCAATCTAAGTGATGTTAAATTGAGCTTTCAATCATACTGAGTTCGTTAAAGAAATTTCGAAGTGTTATTGCTCTAAGATCTTGCTCAATGGTTATCAAACTTAAATATCGTGGTCAAATTAACGGTCCTCTGATCATGTGTAAACGTTCTTCGGCGGTCAGTGTACGACAAACGATCAGAGGCAAGATTTGAAAGTCGTAATTTCAGCCTCTATTTGATCCAAACCAGAGTAGATCTTTTCAGGTTTTCAAACGATGTTTTTGCCTATTAAGCCAATGGCCTGATTTACCGACAGTGCATGTCTGACAACTCATCTTTTCCGATAAGCTCTGAAGTCTGCTTCTGGCACTAACAAGATGCTAATAGGCATATCAATTATGTGTTTTTGAACGCACGATATTTACTCGCTACTGGATATGATTTATTTTGACACGTGGTTGCTAAAGTACTCTAACCCAAACTGAATAAAGGCGTGAATTCTAGCGGGCTGATACTTGTCTTGCTGATATAGAAGGAAAAATGGCGTTGATGGAATTGTCCAGCCTTCAAATACCGAGATTAGTTTTCTATTGCGGATCTCTTCAGGGCAGTAAATGGTCGGTAGGCGAACAATACCATTTCCAGCTAACGCACTATTGAGCATTGCACGCCCATTTTTACATCGGAAGGAGCCGTTGATAGGGATCTGGACCTTATTATCTGGTGCAGCTACATCACTAAATAACCAATGATCCACAGAGCCCGTAATACATTGATGATGATGCAAATCTCTTGGGTGTTTTAAGTAACCATATTTTTCTAAATAGGCTGGGCTAGCAAGTGTATCAATTGGGATGTCCATTAGCTTTCGAGCAATTAAACCTGAGTCTTCAAGGTTCCCCATTCGAAACACAAGATCAAACTCATCAACCACCAAATCAACGCGTTGACTACTAAAATCTAAATTAACACTAATATTGGGGTAGCGCTTTATAAAGTCATTGATAAGGTTAGTAATGATTTCTTCACCTATGAATCCACCCACACTGTTGATATTGATATGACCTTTAAGGTTCTGTGCATCATCTATCGTAATCGTGACAGCCTGCTTTATGCCATCTAATGATATTTTGCAGCGGTCGAAGAACTGTTTTCCCTGCTCAGTGAGCCGTTGAGCTCGGGTTGTTCTGGCAATCAACTTGACGCCTAAGCTTGCTTCAAGATTTGTTAGTTGGCGAGACAAGTGAGATCGGGAGCAGGAGAGGGTCTCAGCTGCCTTAGTGAAGCTGCCTTGCTCCGCGATCAAGACAAAGGCCTTGATATCAGCAAGATTGATTTCTTTTTCCATTTTGGATTCACAATTTGATAGTAATAATAAAAATATATTTTATTTGTACGATTTAGTAAACAAACTTTTGATTAGTGGCTCATATATAAACAATTAATCGTTCGGTAATATTAACTCAAGTCAGGGCAAATGCTCTTGAGTAAATATTCAAACAACTATTTGAGGTAAATATGAAAAAGTTAATCGTAATCACTGGAGCAAGTTCTGGAATTGGTGAAGCCATCGCAAAACTATTCAGTGCACAAGGCCACCCATTATTGTTACTAGCTAGACGTGTAGAAAAACTAGAGGCCCTAGGTTTACCAAAGACGTTATGTGAAAAAGTAGACGTGACAGATAAATCTTCTTTTGAGCGTGCGATTGCCAAAGCAGAAGCACAATTTGGCCCTGCTGATTGTCTGGTAAATAACGCAGGTATGATGTTATTGGGGCAAGTGGATACTCAAGCATCATCAGAATGGCAAAAGATGTTTGATGTAAACGTGATGGGTTTATTAAATGGTATGCAAGCTGTGTTAGCACCAATGAAAGCTCGCAATAACGGCACGATCATTAATATCAGTTCAATTGCAGGCCGTAAAACCTTTGGTGCTCACGCAGCCTATTGCGGTACCAAGTTTGCTGTTCATGCAATTTCGGAAAACGTACGTGAAGAAGTCGCGGACTCCAATGTACGGGTAACGATTATTGCGCCGGGTGCTGTTGAAACGGAGCTACTTTCTCATACAACGTCAGATGAAATAAAAAATGGGTACGGTACTTGGAAAGAGAGTATGGGGGGAGCACTTGTGGCGGATGATATCGCACGCTCAGTGGTGTTTGCTTATCATCAACCACAAGGTGTATGTATTAGAGAAATCGTAGTGGCTGCGACTCGCCAGCAGCCATAATTTTTGAGTTAACTCAGTTATTTAGCCAACCAATAACTCCCGCGGAACCCTCGCCACTTTAATTGGCGAATCACACTAACGTTTGTTTTAGAAAGTTATTGTCAATCCACAAAACAAGGAAGTAAATATGAGTGAAAATGTAATTATTACCTTTACAGTAAAGCCGGAAAAGGCTAGTAGCTTTAGAGCTATTATGAACTCGGTAAAAATGGATCTTCCAAAAGTAGAAGGCTGCCTGAATGTAGCTATCTACAACGATCAATCAAACTCTAATGTGTATACGCTTGTAGAAACATGGGCGTCAGAAGCATTACATCAAAAGCATATTTCTGGTGTAATTGAATCTGGAGGGTGGGGAGTAATATCAGAGCATCTGATATGTGACCCCATTAGTCGTTACTTTTCGCAAATATAATGATTAAACATAACTGCTCAAACGGACAAAATATGAAAAATATTCTGAATATCACAAACGGGGATTGTGCAGTTGAGATAATGAAAAAAGCAAACATCCCTGGTGTGTTTTTACCTTGGCGAGATGTGCTTCATGAGGGGCCTGTTCCAGATAAATTGTCACTGGAGGCGTTATCAAAAATTCGGGCGCAGTTTATTATTGAGCGTAGTTGGGGGTCGGCTGAAGCAGTCACTGAAAGTTTTGTAAAAAGAGATAATGAACTTAAATCCTTCAGAAAATACGAAAAAGTGATTTTATGGTTTGAGCATGATCTTTATGATCAGCTTCAAATAATACAAATATTGGATTGGTTTGATAAGAACTTCGCGGGTGATATTGAGCTATCTATAATCTGCACTGACCAATATTTGGGTAGGCTTACTCCCGAAGAAATGAAGGACATTGTGAAATATGAAGAGCCGATTACAGGCGCTCACTTAAAGCTCTCTAGTAAGGCTTGGTCTGCTTTTCGGTCAAGTTCTCCTGAAAAATGGTGTGAGTTACTCGATGCGGATACTTCTGTTTTACCCTTTCTAGAGGATGCGGTTGTCAGGCTATTAGAAGAATACCCAAGTTGCTCAAATGGACTATCTCGAACTGCCGAACAAGCGCTTAAAGTAATATCGCGGGGTGAAAAGCATCCAGGGAGAGTATTTGGCGGCAATCAAAATTTAGAAGAACGAATATTTATGGGCGATTCCAGCTTCTGGCTTGTTCTCCAAGAATTACTTGAATCAAGTCCGCCTTTGATTGTCCTCCCCGAAGGTAAGGTGTTAACGTTGCCTGCTGCCAAAGATCAAGAATTAACAATCACGTCTGCTGGTTTAGAAGTATTGGCGGGTAAAATGAATTGGCTTGAAATTTCGAGACTGGATCGTTGGGCGGGTGGTGTTCATATAGACCCAAGCAATATTTGGTGCTGGAATTCAGGTTCTAGCTCAGTCGTTAAAAAAGCCTAACAATGTGAATTCATCGGGTTGTGAATATCACCCGCTTGAATTGACGCTAAAGCCCTGTCAGGTTCGCTTCCGAGGTAGAGTTATTATCTACGACGTATTTAACTTGGATTGAAAAACTGACTGATAAGTCGGCTCTTAATGCGTGATAAGTTTAATAGGTGATGGGCGCTATTGTACAAGCTTGTCTCTTGGTGACACAAAGCAGTCTCTATATATTAGGGCTTGCCAAAGATCTATTAATAAATTATTGCCAACTATAAACCTTTTTCCCCTGCAACATGGTCCACACGACTTTAGCCTTTTTAATGACGTTGGGTGACTGATCCATAATTTCCCGATCCAATATGACTAAATCAGCTGATTTACCCACTTCTATTGAGCCCGTTACTGATTCCAAACCTAAGGCTTTAGCGGCATTGATAGTATAAGCATCTACTGCGGCACGGACATTAGGAAGTCCCTTGTCCTTTAATTTAACAGCATTGGCAATACCCGCCAGAGGGTTAAGAGGGTTTACGTTCCAATCGCTACTGAGCGTGACATTGACGCCCGCATCATAAACTTTTCTGAGTGGCATTAAATGGTGAGCGCGTTTTGCTCCGATTAGCGGGATAGCCCAGCTATGGTCAGCATTACCTAGGTAGTCTGAACCGACCTGGAAATCTGCATCCACATCAAGAGCTGCAAAACGAGCTAAATCGTCAAGCGAAACCATCTCTAAGTGCGTCATGTTGTAATGTCGTTGTGAGCCAGATTTTCTAGCGGCTTCGATGGCTCCCAAGGTTTCACGAACCGCACCATCCCCGATAGCATGAATATGCGCCCCGTAACCAAGGTTGTCTAGGGTTTTGAGCCAGCTGATCATTTGCTTTTGTGGGATATAATTAATACCGTAAGGCGATTCTGTGAAATACGTGAAGTTATAGGGGGAGAGCGTTTTGGCCGTACCATTGATGATAATACCATCACTGTACATTTTAACCTGATCGATAATCAAGAGTGAATTTTTATTGGGGTTATGAATCTTTTTCAAAAAATTTAATTGTTGGCGTTGCGTTATATGAGGATAGATCCATGGGCGCAAAGATACACGCGTTGTTAGTTCACCATCCGCTTTTACAGCTTTCCACACATCATACCAACCTCGTTTCCAGTACAAGCGCCCATCGCCAACGGTGGTGATGCCGTAGCTAGCAACTTCATGAAGTCCATTCAGAAGACCGTCATAGCTTTTAGAAAACTTATTCTGCAAGCTGTTCCATGCCTGCTCCATGACGATGTCACCTGCATTGTCGATTAAAACTCCCAGTAGTTCACCAGTTTCAGGATCTTTCATGATTTTCCCACCCTGTGGGTCCGGAGTATCTGCAGTGATACCGGCCAATTCTATGGCCACAGAGTTAACCCACATAGAATGTGACGTTTGTTCCATGATAATCACTGGACGATCTTTAAAGATGCTGTCAATAATTTCTAGTGGCGAATAGTCTTCATCCTCGCTTAGCGTCAAATCGATAGTGTGCCCCCAGCCGATGACCCATTGGTCGGGTATTGAGCTTTTTAGGCAGTCGTGAAGATAAGGTATTTGTTCTGATGGTGTGGCTTCAGGAGATAATTCACATTTACCACCAGCCTCCGATGCTGATTCAAAGATATGATTGTGATTATCGATAAACCCCGGCAGTATCTGTTTTCCTTTAAGATCGATAAGGCTGGTTTCACTACCTAGAAAATTTTTAATTTTAGATGAGCGGCCTACGGCTAATATTTTACCGTTTTTTACTGCGATAGCTTCTGAGAAAGGCTGATTTGGATTGGCGGTATACACCTTGGTATTTGTTAATATTAAGTCTGCCGTCAATTGTTTTGTAGCGAGTTTTTCGATTGCGAGAAGGGGGCTTGCTTGTAGTATGAATAGGGCAGCACATAGCAGCGAAGCGAGTAAATAGTTTAAAGAGTTCACCATAACTCTCCGGCAGGAATTGCATTGAAAGTAGAAAGACACATTCACTAAAGATAGATGATTGGTTCCATATGGCAAAGAATTCCCTCTGTCACCTATAGCACGAATGTGAAAGTAGAAACATCCTAAATTAAACAAGCTCGTTAAGTGGTGGCTTAGTGCGAACTTGAGTCACATTAATTAAAGGTCTTTCAATAGTAGGTATGTATAAAGCGTATATTTATCATAATATATTAGGAACGGAATCTTAGAATTTAAGTTTGGGGAAAACAGTGAGCGTATCAAAAATAGCTAAAGTAGTTGCTTTTGGGAAGTGGAAACCAAAGCCAAATGATTCGGCGATTGACAGAAAGGCAGATGAAATTGAACATTTTTTTGTGACTAGTTTGGTCGCCATACATGCACTAAAAGATAGTTCAAAGCTTGACGTTGTTGAAACAATTTTTGGAGGTGATGAGCTTGCATTTAATACGGCTCTTTTGAAAGTCGCAGAAATCCAAATTAAAGACGAGTTAGATGATGATAAGGCGATGCCCGATAATATAAGAAGGATGGCTTGTGAGATTGGCAAAGTTGACTGGATCAATGATGACGAATACCTCCAGAGTGAGGATATATTGATAGAACTAGACTCGTTAATAAAAGAATTATTCCCTAATGGCTCCGAAGGCGAGTTGTTGGGCGGGTTAGCGGCTTCGTTTTCTGGGGAAATGGGCAATTATTTTGATCAGGTTTGTTTTTCTCCAAGGGTAATACTCGACGCCTATTTAGAGCGGATATCTAGCCTAGAAAAATAATACCGTTTCAGAGCTGATTTCATCAGAAAATGAAATCGAATTATTGCCGTAAAATAGCCGTTAGAGATGAATATAAAGCAACTGATCACAGTATTTTAGATCGTGTTATTAGTACGTTATTCGTGATGTTTAAAAGTTTTTGGAATAGTGTTTCTCAAGCATAATTGTGTGTGATTCATTGATTGTCTAATCATCTAAAGGCAGTATTCATCTAGAATCATATTCTAGATGAGGTATTGAATGTCTTTTTCGTCATTAATCAGTGAAGTATCACAAGTAACTTCCGTAGTAGAAATTAATGAAAGCTGGTCGCAGGGACGAGCATGTTTTGGGGGAGCCGTTGCGGCTTTAGTTTATGAATCGATGGCTCAGCAATTAAGTGATGACCGTCCTGTTCGAAGCTTACACGTATCTTTCGTAGGTCCTGTTGCGGCAAGTGAGCCTTTGCGTTTAGAAAGTGAGATTCTCCGTGAGGGGAAGTCAGTCTCCCAAATATTAGGAC
>ENA-OSET01002928-OSET01002928.1-sediment-metagenome-genome-assembly--contig:-NODE-2928-length-16052-cov-24.858341_pt1 | contig 16052 bp, 12 predicted proteins | sample MGYA00237882_ERZ534229 | MGnify/ENA primary metagenome ERZ534229 (study PRJEB26408, sample SAMN06266212) | sediment metagenome | isolation source: Hudson Canyon methane seep mesocosm | place... | reverse complement strand
TTGAATAATCAATTCCAGCTTATTAATGACATATCAACCACGAAGTACACGGAGAAGCTATTTATAACAACTTATGTCTTACTGTTGTTTTAAAATGGCTGAGACTCATAGGTAATCAGGTAAAGTAATGTATTTAGTCTATAATAAATTCATCTATTTCTAATATGTATAAGAGATGTTAAAGATAACAAATCAATTTCTCATTGTTACTTTCTACCTGTTACTTTCATTCAGTTCGGTTTCTCACGCCCTCTATCAATATACCCCTTCAGATGTTTACACTGAAACTTTAAAAATAGAACAGGAAGTTGAGATCATTAGACAATATTTCAATGCACCTATCGCTAAAATTCCAGTACGGCTTGATGTTCAGTTAAAACCACGTAATGCTTGGCAGAAAACTTACGAAATTTTTGTAAAAATCAACATTCTACGTCAAAAAAATAAACTACCCAGAATTGAAGAAACGGGTTTAGCTCCTGTTAAAAGCCTGGATCCAGGTTTGGTACATGAACAGGTCAGGCGTATTTTGGCTGAGTTAGATATATTTAAAACTCGAGAGGGGATCAGTAAACAGATAAAATCAGTGCCTCAACAACAGGGGAAAACGCCCAGTGATGTTTATCATTTACTTGATACCATTTCCTCACAATTGGATAGTATCAATGGCGAAAGCTTTACCCCATCATTTGTATTTGCACAAAATATGCGAATTTTGGAAGACTTAAATACCATCATTGCTAAATTAAATATACATGATCGAATAGAGCCACCCAACAGGGTTGATAATGCGAGCCCAAGTGATGTTTTTGATTTGGCTTTAGAAGTGATGATTGAAATTCAACGATTGCAAGCTATGGCAGGAATTGAATCTGTCGAATTTTCAGCATTGAAAAAGCAAACCATAAGTCCTGGTGATGTATTTACCATGACGGGCATGATTATCTCAGGTCTACAGCCAATCAAAGCCTATTTAACCTTAAATCAACAGGTAACCCCTCCTGCTATCATTTATAAAGACAAGCGACCTGCTGATGCATTGCAGACTTTGGGCTGGGCTTTACGAAAGATTAAACTTATAAGAAACTTGGATTATTAAAGGTATTTTTGTTTTCATTTAAGGTTATTGGAGAGTGGCTATAAATTTGCTATTAATAAAACAATGAAAAAAAGACTAAATACCCCAAGATATACTCTCAAGTTTAAATTCAACTTGATTCTACTTTTTTCTATATTGACCCCTCTGGGGGTAGTGGGATACTTTGGCTATACCACTGCTGCACAAAGTCTTTACAATAATGCGCTGGAAAAACAAAATGATGAATTGAGCCGTTTATCGGAAAATATTTTGTTCAAGCTACAAGAAGTTCCTAAAGATTTACAGTTTTTATCTGAGTTTTATATCATGAAGCGCTATTTACAATGGAGCAAGGTGAATGAATCCAAGAAAATAGCTTTATGGCGAAACCGGGTTTCTGATGCCTTTGTTTCATTTTTAGAATCAAAACAAAGTTATATGCAATTACGCTTGATTAGCCCAAATGGAAGGGAAGAAATTCGTGTCGATTATAATATTAGAACAGGCCTAACGACTATAAAATCAGCTCTACAATTGCAAGATAAATCGTCTAATGACTATTTCAAAAAGACCATGTTACTTAAAAAAGGGCAAGTCTACTTCTCTGTCATGGATTTAAATCAGGAAAGAGGGCGGGTTATCAGGCCCTTAACACCAGTCATTAGGATGGCTACACCAATTATTGATTCAGACGGGGTTAATCGAGGGATCGTAATTTTAAATATGTATGGTGATTCTTTATTAAATATTCTCCGTGAAACTGAAATTGATAGAGTGCTGGATAAAGTAATATTAACGAATGAGAAAGGACAGTATTTGTTTCAACCAAACACTGAGAAAACCTTTGGTTGGTTGCTAAATCATCATTTCACTTTAGCACTTGATAATAGTGAATTATTTAATCTAGCTAAGAAACAGTTAAGAGGTGTTTACAACAGTAATAAAGAGATTATTGCTTTTAAAGAAATCACTATCCTGCCAGGTAATGAGCAACGGCGTTGGAAGTTATTTATTTTAAGTGATAAAGAAACCACACTGCAGCCACTAAGACGTTTTACTACTATTTTTGTGTTATCCATTTTCTTTGCTTTATTAATTGTTTGGTTTATTACCAAGCAATTTTTTAATAACATCACTTTTACTCTGGAAAAAGTCTCAGACCGTCTTAAACTGCTCTCATCGGGCATAACGCCAGAAGGAAAAATCAGTTATAGCTCAAATGATGAGATTTCTGAAATTGTCAATTCGGCTGAAGGTCTACAAAATAATATGCAGTCGACCATAAGGCATTCAAAATTAATTGCTAACGGTGATTATTCTCAAGATATTGAAGTACATTCAAATGATGACCAGCTAAGTTTTGCCATTAATGATATGACAAATGCATTACGTGTTGCAGAAAGCACTAAACAATTAGTGATAGATAAAGCGTTTAAAATTGCAGGTAATGATTTTTCTGAATCTGATTTACCTGAATCACTTAGGAAAACACGCCTTGGGGAAGCAATTGAAAAGATGACGTCATCATTACGCATTGCAACAGAAGAGGCTAATAATCAAAATTGGTTCCAGAAGGGGCAAGCAGAATTGAGTGATTATTTACAGGGTGATTTGACGGTAGAAGTCATTGCAGACAATGCCATACGTTTTATTTGTCAATATATTAATGCTCAAATTGGTGCGGTCTATATTTTAGATCAGGATGAAAGCTTATATCTAAAAGCCAGTTATGCTTTTAATAGCAATAAGCAGATAGTCAATTCATTTAAAGTCGGTGAAGGTATTATTGGGCAAGTCGCTTTAGAAAAGCAAATGATTCATTATAAACAGTCGCCTGATGATTCTATTAAAATAAGCTCTGGTCTAGTCAAGCAGTCACCAATATCGTTTGTTGTTTTTCCATTAATAAATATTGATAAAGTCATCGCAGTGGTCGAAGTTGGGACATTTACAAACTTTACAGCAATTCAGCTTAGCTATTTACAAACTGTTTCATCCTCAATTGCCATTAGTTTGCTCACTGCATCCAACCGAACTCATACACAAGCTTTATTAAAACAGACTCAACAACAGGCAAATGAGCTAGAAAGACAAAAACAAGAAATTGAAAAAAATAATATTAAGCTGCAAGAAACCCATAAACAAATAGAAGATAAAGCACAAGAATTAGAAAAGGTAAATCGGTATAAATCTGAATTCTTAGCCAATATGAGCCATGAGATTCGAACGCCGATGAACGCCATTATTGGGGTCTCTCATTTGCTTCAGCGTGATAATCCATTGCCAGAGCAATTAGGGCGACTCGATAAGATAGAATCATCTGCATCTCATCTGTTATCCATCATCAATGATATTCTGGACCTTTCCAAGATTGAGGCAGGTAAACTGATTTTGGAACATTCGAATTTTCATCTTGATTCGATTTTCGATAATATCTTATCTCTGTTGCAACAACAGGCCGATGACAAGGGCTTGGTTATTGAAGTGGACAAAAATGCCGTTCCAGTCTGGCTTAGGGGGGACCCCACCCGCTTGAGTCAGGCTTTGCTCAATTTTGTCAGTAACGCTATTAAATTCACCGAACAAGGTAAAATTTCTCTGCGATCCAAGAAACTGGAAGCATATGATGAGGACGTTTTAGTACGCTTTGAAGTAGAGGACACTGGTATTGGCATTGAAGCTGATAAGCTGTCTGGTTTATTCCAAGCTTTTGAACAGGCAGATGCTTCGACTACTCGAAAATATGGGGGTACCGGACTCGGGCTTGTTATCACCCGGCATCTGGCACAGCTAATGGGCGGGGAAGTTGGAGTAAAAAGCGTACTAGGCAAGGGGAGTACTTTCTGGTTTACTGTAAAACTGGGTTATGGACACGGTATCCAGCCTTCTACACCTACTGCAAAGGTGCAAGATGCTGAAATAGCATTGCGTACTGATTATGCGGGTTCACGTATCCTGCTGGTTGAGGATAACGCTATTAATCAGGAAGTTGCTACAGAACTTTTAAGTGCTGTTAAATTAAGGGTGGATACAGCAGATAACGGTCAGGATGCAGTGAATAGGGTGCGTGAAAACAGTTATGATCTGGTTCTGATGGATATCCAGATGCCAGTAATGGATGGTCTGGAAGCAACCCGGGTGATTCGTACACAAGTAAACAAGGAGGAACTTCCTATATTAGCGATGACTGCCAATATCTTTGAAGAAGATCGTAAAGCCTGTCAACAGGCTGGTATGAATGACTTTATCGCTAAACCTGTCGACCCGGAAAATCTCTATTCGAAGATTATTCAATGGCTTTCGAAAACTGAGTCAGTGGGTCTAGAGGAACCTGTTTATCCTGATATACCTCTCTCTCATGCAGGTGTGGATGATACGGCTTTACGTAAACAATTAGCAGCCACTACAGCGTTGGATGCAAAAATAGGATTGCGTAACATGCGTGATGATGTAAATGCTTATCTGCGGTTGTTACGCCAGTTTGATAATAGCCATGGTAATGATATGCATATACTCAGCAGACAGCTTGCTAAAAATCATATCGATCAGGCACGCAGCATAGCCCACACTCTCAAGGGGGCTGCGGGAACACTGGGCATTGTGCAATTGCAAGAAGCCGCCAAATGCTTAGAACAGAGTTTGAAAAGTCATAATGATGAAAAGAGTATTGATGATTTTTCTCCACTTATCAATGCTGTATCTGTAGAACAGAAAATTCTTCACCAGACGCTAGACAACATAGCTGAGCAGAGAGTGCCTGTACAATCAGTTAAAGCGAATACGGATGAGGCCAAGAAAATACTTGATCGTATTGGTGTCATGCTAAATACAGACGATACAGCAGTCAATACCTTATTCATGGAATTTGAGATGCTACTGACGAGTACTTTTGGACCAGATATAGAGATGCTAGGGCAACAAATTGAGGCTTTTGATTATCCGGCAGCACTGTCAATCATAAAGCTTATATCTGATATACCCATGGTCAGCAATGACAAGTGAATTGGCGAGTATAAAGCGCTTTTATCTCTGTTATTGTTTATACTTGTTACAAAGATACGGGGCTCAATGTTATTAAGCTAAATGGCTATAAACAAACCCCAAGTTGCTTCCATTCTGTCCTTCAAGGCAGGGCGTGGATACATCCATGTAGACTTATTGACAGCATGGGAACAACTTTAGAAAATAATCAACCTGCTTTTTGTTCACTGGCATATTAAGCTAAGCGATTTATTGAAAACATTCTTTGCTCTTAAGTCCTTATTGCGGAGGTAGAGCAATAAGGAGCAGCGTAGTGGGAGAAATTAAAATAAACTCTTTTTCCTTAGGATAAGAACCTTATAACTCTAGATGATTGTGTTCTGGATTTTCTTATTTCAACTGATTTTAAGTCTATGACCGAAACAACCCTATTAATCGTTGATGATGAACCTGTTGTTCTGACTTCGATGATCAAGATACTTTCCCCTCATTATATGGTGCGAGCAGCCATTTCAGGGGCAAGAATGTTGCAAATCGTTACTAGTGCCCCCCGCCCTGAACTGATACTGCTTGATGTTCAGATGCCAGAAATGGATGGCTACGCCGTATTATCACGACTAAAAGAGAACCCGGACACCCGTGAAATACCGGTTATATTTGTCACTGCCATGGAGTCGTCAGAGGAAGAAGAGAAAGGACTCATATTAGGCGCAGCCGATTACATCAAAAAACCCTTTGTACCTTCGATTCTTCTAGCTCGAATCAAAGCACAACTAGTATTGAAACAGGCGCGTGATTTTCTTCATGATAAAAATGATTATCTTGAAGCCGAGGTCTCACGACGTATTGATGTGGCAGAAAAGACACTGAAAGAAAACGAACAACGCTGGCAATTTGCTTTGAAAGGCAATCGAGATGGTATTTGGGATTGGAATGTGCTCAACAATAAGGTTTTCTTTTCTACTCGCTGGAAGGGGATATTGGGGTTTGAAGAAAGTGAAATTGGTAGTGAGTTGGATGAATGGAAAAAACGCATTCATCCTGATGACAAGGAACAGGTTAATGCTGATATAAACAGGTGTTATACGGGAGTAACACCCTTTTATGAGAATGAACATCGTATGTTATGCAAAGATGGCTCCTACAAATGGATACTGGCTCGTGGAATGGTTGTTTCTTGGTCCGACGATCATAAACCGCAAAGGATGACCGGTACTCACTCTGATATAACTGAGCAAAAATTTGCGAAGGAAGCACTTGAATTAAGTGAACAAATGTTCCGAACCATGTTTGAAGAAGCACCTTTAGGGGTGGCTGTCATTGATTCATTAACAGGGTCTATATATCAAGTTAATGCACGATTTGCAGAAATTTCCGGAAGAGGCAGAGAGGAGATGATAGGTCTGGACTGGATGAGTATTACTCACCCCGAAGATGTACAGGAAGATCTGGACAATATGGCCTTATTAAATGCTGGAAAAATTTCCAGATTTAATATGATTAAGCGATGTCGTCATCCAGATGAAACTTACGTCTGGATTAATATGAGTATTGCACCAATGTCAGTCGCTGACAAAGCATGCCCTCGTCATTTGTGCATGATTGAAGATATAAGTGAACAAAAACAGACAGAGGAAGTTTTACGCCGTGCTCAGAAAATGGAAGCTATAGGCAATTTAACGGGCGGAATAGCTCATGATTTTAATAACTTGTTAGGTATTGTTCAGGGCAACCTTGAAATTCTTGAGCGTGAACTGGATGGTCAGGAAAGCATGCATAAAAGAATTGGCTCGGCATTAGCGGGGGTTAAAAGAGGCGAGGATATTACCAAAAGATTATTACAATTTTCTCGACCTAAAGCCAATTCTGATATTTTATTTTCGCTAAATCAGAATATTGTTGAAATGGAATTACTGTTGACCAAATCGGTGATGAAAAAAATCAGCATAAAATTGGTCCTAAAACAGGGTTTATGGCTATGTAAAATAAATGAAGGCGATTTCCAGGATGCTTTGTTAAATATTGTATTCAATGCACGAGATGCCATGCCAGAAGGGGGCAGTGTTTTGATAGAGACGACTAATAAAGTATTAGATACAGGGTATACAACAATAAACCCGGGAGTGGATGCGGGGGAGTATGTTCAAGTTTCAGTGAGTGATAGCGGTTGTGGCATGGCAACTGAAATTCAGGAGAAAGTATTTGATCCTTTTTTTACCACTAAAGTGAAAGGCAAAGGGACGGGACTGGGATTAAGTATGGTGTATGGTTTTGTAACACGTAGTCATGGATATCTTAAACTGTATTCAGAGTTAGGGCATGGTACTACGGTGCATATGTATTTTCCTCGGGTTATGACTGCGGGATCATCAGTTACTTTAAAAAATGAACCTCAAGGAGAAATGAATCTTCCAACTGGGGATGAAACTATCTTAATTGTTGATGATGAGCAAGGTTTGCTGGATCTGGCACAATATTTTTTACAGCATTGCGGCTATAAAGTGATTGTGGCAACTAATAGTGCAGAAGCTCTTGAGATGTTGTCTTTGCATAAAGGTAAAATTGATTTGCTTTTTAGCGATATTATTATGCCAGGTGAAATGGATGGCCTAGCTTTAGCCTCTAAAGTAGTGGAGTTATACCCTGCCATCAAAATATTGTTAACATCAGGCTTTTCTGATGAGGCAGTAAAATTAAATGGTCTTGCCAAATACAAGGGAAAACTATTGGATAAGCCATACTCCAGGGAAGAACTATCTATTGCTGTGCGCAGGGTTTTAGGCAGTAAATGATAAGTTGCCAATGGCAAATATAGTTGAAATATTGGGTAAACTCTATGGCTAACTATATTTGCTAATAGAAATCAGAAAGGTGCTGGATTAGGCATACAACAGTAGAGCAGAAGAGTAATATGAAATCACTATTATGTTTGCATTAATCTTCTCTTTTACTTCGGATTTATCAATAGCCGTTGAAAAGAAGGCAAAATTTCAGGTAACTACTCAGCGAGTTTGGGGCTGAAGGCATAGGGTATTGATTTATAAGGACGCGTAAATACGTCCCTGTAAGCTCTGCTGCAACGTCCTGTTGCAGAAGCCTGATAAACCAACACCCTATACCCACAGAAAAATATACGCTGAGTAGTTACAATTTCAGCAAACCAGCATTCAGTTGAAATGGATGCACCAGTTTCAATTTGCCGGATATTATATGGCAAAGGACGAGACACTCCTTATCGAGTTTTTGCCTCCGATATGAAAGTGGGTATACAAACAGTCACTGATATTCATATTAGCTGTGAACAAGCAGGCAATGAAAATTTCAACAGTAAGTAAAAACTGATTATTGAAGTGTTATTTGACTCTACTGAACGAAAATATCGTGCTGAAAAATTCCATAATTATCGTAAAATTGACAGCCTTCAAGACTATGTTTTAATCGCCCAGGATTGGCAGAGGGTAGAAATTTATAGTCGTTCTATTGCATGGGATTTGGCGTTATTTACTCAACAACAGGATGTTTTCCATTTTCAATCAGTCGATCTGGAATTAACATTGAGCGACATTTATCAGGATGTTGAGTTTGAACAGAGTAGGGTGGAAAAGTAAAACGCATTCCACCTTTTTCCAGCAAAGTTAAATTGTCTTTCCACTGGACCAGAAGCCAGATAAATTCCCCTTTGGCTTCTCATTTCTAAAAAAGAACTCTTTGTCGTAATTATTTTGTAAGTAATTTTCTAATTAATCGACTAAAAGTTATTCATTATGTTTAAAATGGTCGAACTAAGAACAATAATTAAAGAGTAAATCTGGATGATACATGCGTTATCTACGCCTGAGCAGTGGCTGCACAAATACGGGGATATTCTTTATCGCTTTGGACTTGTGCGCGTGCGAGAGCCTGAAATAGCCGAGGATTTGGTTCAGGAAACCTTGTTGGCCGCATTAAAAGCTAAGGATAATTACTCAGGTAAAGCATCTGAACAAACCTGGTTGATAGGGATTTTAAAACATAAAATTATTGATTATTTTCGTAAAGCGTCACGTGACAATGTTCAGACGTTTGATGAGAATCTATTAAATAATGATGAAGATTATTTTAATGAAAAAGGTAGTTGGCAAATAGATTTTTCCTCCTGGTCTGAGCCTGATAAAGCGATGGAGCAGGAGGAGTTTTTAAGTGTTTTACAGCAATGTATTTCTCGTTTGCCAGCGCGTATGGCGCAATTGTTTATGTTGCGAGAATTTGATGATATCAGTAGCGAAGAAATTTGCCAGTTAATGTCTATTTCCAGCATGAATAATTTTTGGGTGATGTTATCAAGAGTGAGAGGGCAATTGCGGCATTGTCTGGATTTAAACTGGAATGATCAGTAGAGGTTATAGAGATGCTTACTTGTAAAGAAGCCAGCTACTTAGCTTCAAAAAAACTGGATAAAAAATTGTCATTGAGAGAACGTATGGGGTTTATATTTCATACGGCTATGTGCAGTGTTTGCAGATATTACGCCAGAGATATGAAGCTGTTGCATCAGATGATGTTAAAGGCGGGTAAAAAAGGGCAAACATTACTACCTGATACGGCAAAACTTTCGCAACAATCGCGTGATCGTATTAGGCAGGTATTAGATAAAGCAATTCATTCAAAGTGATGAGGATGTATTAACGGTAACAAGCAGCAAGTGAGGCTTTATAGACTGTGAAAGTATTTTAGTTTTAGAATTAAATCCCCTCTAACCTCTCTTTGCTAAAGAGGGGGATAAAAGCTAATACTTTCATAGCCTTCTTTAGCCTCGCCAATTTATACGGGACTAAAGTCCCACTTCCTTTGTGTTGATCGGCTTGTTTCATGCTCAACCTTAAGGAGTGATTAAATTAATTTGAAAAACACTGTTATGTCTATAACAGAAAGGTGAAATAATTTGGAGCTTACATGAGTGACTCAACTATCAGTGAATCAGTACAAAATTATTATGGGCAGGTGCTTAAATCCAGTGAAGATTTAAAAACCAGTGCCTGTTGCACTTTAGATGCTATTCCTTTGCACCTGCGTCCTTTACTTGCAGATTTACATGATGACGTTGTGTCCCGGTATTATGGATGTGGCACACCTTTACCACCAGCTTTGGAAGGCGCTACCGTGTTGGATTTAGGTTGTGGTTCAGGTCGGGATTGTTACTTATTGTCGCGTTTAGTCGGTGAGTCAGGGAAGGTGATTGGTATCGATATGACAGAGGAACAATTAGCTGTGGCTAAAAAACATTGTGACTGGCATGCTGAACGTTATGGTTATGCGCAATCTAATGTCGAATTTAAGCAAGGTTATATGGAGGATTTGGCGACAGCAGGTATAGCTGATAACTCCATAGACCTGGTAGTATCAAATTGTGTGATAAATCTATCGCCTGATAAGAAACAGGTATTATCAGAAATTTTTCGGGTGCTAAAGCCAGGTGGAGAAATCTATTTTTCTGATGTTTATTCCGATCGACGGATTCCTCAAGCACTTAAAACTGAGCCGGTTTTATTAGGGGAATGTTTAGGGGGGGCCTTATATTGGGAAGATTTTCGCCGTATTATGCATGATTTAGGCTGTCCTGATGTCAGGGTGGTTAAACAAACCCCAATTACGCTGGAAGATCCAGAGGTAGAGTCTAAAATAGGCATGGTTAATTTTCGCTCGATTACCATCAGAGCATTTAAAATTCCACTGGAAGATCGCTGCGAAGATTTTGGTCAACTGGCTATCTATATGGGCACTATAGCAGAGCATCCACATGCTTTTGATTTAGATGATCATCATCATTTCGAAAAGGGTAAACCGTTACGCGTTTGCGGAAATACTTTTGATATGCTGGTATCGAGTCGCTATGCCAGTCATTTTGACTTTTTAGGTAATAAATCGACACACTTTGGTTTATTTGATTGTGCGCCACCTAATAGCAGCTTATCGCTTGAATCAGGGGCAGCATGTTGTTAATTCTCTGCGGGTATAATTTATGAGTGGTGCGATAGTCATCATGGTGAAGACCCCTGGGCTTTCACTGGTTAAAACACGATTGGCAAGTAAGCTTGATCAGGAAACTGCTGAACAATTTCATCTTGCTTCGGCCAGGTCTGTTGCTACAGTTGTTCAAAAATACTCAAAACTTGCGGATGTTCAGGCTTATTTTGCGGTGGCTGAAGAATCTGCATTAAAGCATTATTACTGGCAAGACTTACCTTGTATATGGCAGGGTGAAGGAGGTTTGGGTGAGCGTATGGCACATATTTATCAAACGTTATTAGATAAACATGATTTTGTCATCATGGTGGGGGCTGATATTCCACAAATGACCACGGCTGAATTTGCAGAAGCTAACAGCTGGGTTTCTCATAAAGAACAAGCCCGATTTGCTTTTGGACCCAGTGTAGATGGTGGGTTTTGGTTGTTTGCTGGTAATTGCAGTGTGCCTCTGGCAATTTGGACCGATGTTATCTACAGCCAGGAAGATACTGGGGTGCAGTTTTTCAACAGAATTGAGGAGCTGGGAGAAATTAAAACCTTATCTTGTTTACGTGATGTAGATGAGATAGAAGACCTTCAACCATTACGAGAGGCTTTATTGGCTCTGCCCAAGCCATTACCCGAACAGCACAGCCTGGTATTATTCCTGGATGTTGTACTGGCAAAATTGCCCTAAAATAAACTATCAACATGCGTGACGTTAAAGCTTTACTACTGAAAACTGATTTTCCTAAAATTAATCGTGGTTATTTAGATACACTACAAATGAATTTAGGGTATTTGTGTAATTTAAGTTGTAGCCACTGCCATGTCAACGCTGGCCCAAAACGCACCGAGTTAATGAGTCGTGAGACCATGGAAGTTGCTCTACAATTTGCACAGAAATATCAAATTAAAAACCTGGATTTAACGGGTGGCTCCCCAGAAATGAACCCTGATTTTCGGTGGCTAGTGCAACAGGCCAGAAAGCAAGGATTGCATGTGATGGATAGGTGTAATCCCACTATTTTAGTAGAACCTGGTTATGAAAATACCGCTGAATTTCTGGCTGATCAACAAGTAGAGGTGATTGCTTCTTTACCCTGCTATCTGGAAGACAATGTTGATGCGCAACGCGGTAAAGGCGTGTTTACGGCTTCTATCAAAGCATTGAAAATACTTAATGATCTAGGTTATGGCGAGCAAGATAGCGACTTGACCTTAAACCTGGTATTTAATCCGCAAGGTGTCTCTTTACCTGCTCCGCAATTACAATTAGAAGCAGCGTATCGACAGTTTCTATCCGAAAATTTTGATCTGCAGTTTAATCAATTATTTACCATCACCAATATGCCCATTCAACGCTTTGGTGCGGTATTGCTAGCTAAAGGGCAGTTCAATGAATATATGAATGTGTTGAAACAATCTTATAAAGCAGAAAACCTACAGCAGGTGATGTGTAAAACTCTGATCAGTGTTGATTGGCAAGGCTATGTTTATGATTGTGATTTTAACCAGATGCTGGAATTGCCAATAACAGGTAATAAAACCCATTTAACTCAGTTATTAGAACAGATGGATGAAGGCCTGCCTATAGCAGTTGCCGATCATTGCTATGGCTGTACGGCGGGTCAAGGCTCAAGTTGTACAGGGGGATTGACTATATGATGAGATGTAGTGCTTGTAAAGACCTTGCATGCAAGTCCTTCACTTTACAGATGTAATAAGCAATAGTGTGATTTAGGTGGATATGAATATTAAAATAACAGTAATAACTCTTTTATTTATAATGCTATCGGCTTGTTCAACACAGCCCATTCAGCCTATCGATAAAATGCCGGCTGATGCTGTTGACTCAGAGCTATCAGTGAAACCAGTGCCTACTAAAAACAAGGCTATGCTTGCTGGCTTGACGAGAATTAAAGCGGGGAAGATTCTGAAACTGGTTAGGATTATGGAAGGTGGGGGCTGTAACGAAAAGCAGCAGGGTGCAATAGGGATGTTTAAACTTTACGCTTCTTCTGAAGATATTGTAAGAATCAAACAACAGCAAGGCCGCGATGTTTTTGCTAACTTTGAACGCTTGATAGAACAACTTTCTATGCGTGCTTTACAGCAGGCTGTAGACAGTATGGATTTTAAAAGTGATATTAATACGAAGAATAAAAATCTCGCTCAGCAGCAGTTGCTGAACAGATTAGATCAATTGTTTATTAATTCAATAAGGAATGATATCACTCAGTTTGAAGCTGAAACAACTTTAACAATTGATGTGATCATTGAGCCGGATTCAATGATAATTTATCAAAATAATTGTGAAATTCCGCATAGGCATTAGAATGTGTGGAATGATTGCTATAGTTCAGTAAAATAATTTACCCTGCATTTGCTAGTATCTATACTTTTAGGCATGTTTATAACAGCAACTCTCAATTTAGGATCATCAGTATAAATCAATTAGTTACAGTTATTTTAAAACAACAGTAAGACATAAATAGCTTCTCCGTGTACTTCGTGTGGTTGATATGTCATTAATAAGCTAGAATTGATTATTCTACTGAGGTTTTACAGATACGTAGAGACGTAGCATGCTACGTCTCTACAAAATGACTGATTCTACGTTTTTAAACAAAAAGATACAGTGTTAGGTACGAGTCTCAGATACTTTAGAGCGCCAGTAATGCAAGCTTCATGCTCCATCTCGGTAAAGAATGTCTTGATCTAGATATTGAAGGGTTGTATAAAAAGTCTGAAGCTTGTGGGTAATCAGATATGATTTAAAACTTTAGAAATGTGTGTTTAAGTCATATCTAAGCATAAGTCATTGAATTTTTTTAAATTGAGAATTGCTGTGTTTATAAGGTATCTTGAACGTCGCAGAAGCAATGCCTTTAAAATATAAATGGCTGTATTGGATGAGGACAAGAAAATAGAGTGGTGCTGTGCTGTGGGTAATGGGTTAATTGTGTGTTTCTGCATGGATATCCCTGCCAACATTCACCTTATTTATCAGCAACCCAATCAAATATCATGCATTGTCTCTTGCCTATTTCATGCTGCTCAACATCAAGATGACGCTCATAAGCACTCCGCTCATCAGTGTAATAACGACTGATATTAAAAGATGCTTTTAATTCTTTGAAAATAACGTCCTTACGCTTGCCAAAAACATAAGTAAGCACCGTGTTGGTTTTATGATCAACAGCATGCCATTTCTATTATGTTTACACTACACACATTTAACTCACAACCGGTTTTCGCTAGAAGCGATGACGAGTAACTTTAAACATGTTTATATTGCAAAAGTAAGGGTAGGCGTTTAAAATTGCCTATTCTTAGTTGTTAAAGTGATGAGATTGCCTCTAAATTCCTTGTTAAATACAAATTCTGTATTGACTTGAAGTGTTTAGCTGGATCGACCCCCCCACTTTTTATCAAACCTTATAGCTTGAAAATAATAATAAAAAATTAATGTCTATAAAAGCATTACAGAATAGCTTTCTGCTGCAAGCTCTTAGAGCTTCTGATATTCAAACTATTTATCAACGTGCTAACAATATCAAGCTTTCTAAAAACCCCATTCTTCAAAGTAATATCATCTTTGACAAGGGGGATATAGGTCAGTGTCTCTATATTCTTGTTTCAGGACAAATTGAATTAACAATCTTTGATAATGAGGATACTGAACAAGTCATTGATAGACTAGAAAAGGTAGGTGACTATTTTGGCATTTGGGCCTTGTTAGATAGTATGCAAAGGCGAACTGTTCGGGCGAAACTGGTATCAGATAGTGCAGAGTTACTCCTGATTGATAAAAAAGAACTCTATGACATTATTTTAGCTAAACAAAACGCTTTATATCTACACCTCACGCAACTTAGCAATCAGCAACGCAAAGAGAAATCATTGATCTTTGCTGAGTTTATTAAACAGCAAACAGATGCTGTTCAAGAACAAAGTTTTAATGAGGGGGGGGTAATATGTAAACAGGGTGAAAATAGTCGCCGCTTTCATTTAATTCTGGATGGAACGGCAAAAGTGATCCAGGACAATGAATTAGTAACAGAACTTGCTGAAGGTAATTATTTTGGGGAACTATCTCTGATTGAGAATAAGCCGCACTCTGCATCAGTTGTTGCTGGTCAAAGATTGAAAACGGTCAGTCTGGCTGGTGATGAGTTTATGCAGTTGTATGAAAGATCGGCAGTTGTTAGAGATTATATGCTGGTAATGCGTAGTTTCTATAATAAAGGACCGGGTGTCGTCTTAACTCAGTATAAAAGCCATTATAAAAACCAGAATAGCTTAAGCAGTATTCTTAAATACCCTGAAGGACAGGCATGTTCAATTACCAGAGTAGTAAATAATAAGCATCAGTTACTATTTGCCAAACAAGTTACGATTTATGATGACAACGGTAATGAGCAGGGAAGTGAAAATATTCCTTTAAACGAAAACGATATTATCAAGTATCAAAGTGATAATAAGCAATCTCCTGTATTTTATATTCAAAAAAATCGATTAGTAGCGGCTGAGTTCACTACAGAGTTTGAAAATATGGAGCATATAGTTTCAGCTATTGTAGAGCAGCATTTTATTTGGCCGTGGCAACTGGCATTATTTAGAAAGAAACAGGATTTATGGATTAAAAATGCAGTTGATGATATTTCTGATAATGCTGTGATTTGTAGCTGTATGAGGCTAAGTCGGGGAGATTTAAAGCGTGCGGTTGCCTTTGGGTGTAACGATGCTGCACAGCTTGCCAGAGAAACAGGTGCATCTCTTGGCTGTGGGGTTTGTGCTTCCAGTGTGGCTGATATAGCTGCTTCAGCCAAAATGGAACCCGTTACCTTGTTACCGTTATCTGTTGATGATAAAAACAACTGTACTAATAACATTAAAATATTTAAATTTAAACCAAAAAATGCTGATATCGATAGTTACCAAGCGGGACAGCATATTAGGCTTGAAGCTCAAATTAATAACAAATGGATACAGCGTTGCTATA
>ENA-OSET01002925-OSET01002925.1-sediment-metagenome-genome-assembly--contig:-NODE-2925-length-16056-cov-11.305025_pt1 | contig 16056 bp, 19 predicted proteins | sample MGYA00237882_ERZ534229 | MGnify/ENA primary metagenome ERZ534229 (study PRJEB26408, sample SAMN06266212) | sediment metagenome | isolation source: Hudson Canyon methane seep mesocosm | place... | reverse complement strand
CTAGACCGGTTCCACCCCTGAAAAATCAATATGTTATGCGAAATACTTGATCTCGTAAACACAAACACGGAGATCACGAAAATGATATTGAAATGGGTACTAATAGTTAAGTTCGCAGAGTTATCAGGATATTCACAGAACGCAATTCAAATGAAGATCAAAAATGGTCTTTGGGAAAATAGGGTTCATTTTATAAAAGGCCCTGACGGCAAATATCAAATTAACCCAGAGGAGGTAATGAAATGGATAGAAAATTCACAGGCATAACAGCGAGAGGAAACAAGATTCAAATTTGTTTCACTTTTCAAGGAAAGCGATTTCGTGAAGTTTGGCCAAAGGAGCCAACCTTAAAAAATATGAAAGAAGCCTACGACTTTAGACAGAAGATACTAACTGAAATAAGGTTAGGTCTATTTGATTACGCTAAATGTTTCCCAAATAGTATTAATGCTAAGAAATACTCAATCTCAGCAGGAAGCATTACCACTATAGAGGAAACCTTAAATAATTGGCTGCGCACTCATCAACGAAGATTAGCGATGAGTACCATCAGAGACTATAACAGCGCAATCAATCACCATTTAATCCCTAGATTCGGGCATATTTATTTATCAGATCTAACTGCCCCAATGATAAGAAAATGGATGGCCTCATTAGAAATTTCAGCTAAAAGAATTAACAACATAATGACTCCCTTGAGAATGATATTTGAAGATGCTTATGAAGATGAAATAATTCATAAAAACCCTCTCAAGCGAATCAAAATACTTCCTGTCACAACCAGAGATCCCGAACCATTCGATCTAGAAGAAATAAACAAAATACTTAGCCAGCTTTCTGGTCAAGATCACAATCTGATTAAGACTGCTTTTTGGACGGGCATGCGAACTTCTGAGTTGATTGGCGTACGCTGGAAAGACATCGATTTTTTACAAAAAAAAATTCACATTAGAAATGTTACCAGACAAAAACTGGAAACCCAATGAAAACCTTACAAATCAACAACTTAAAAAGCACTTAAAATGCAATAGTTGCTTATTTGGCAAATAGTCTATTATACCTATTGTGGCACCACAAACAATTAACCGATATTTATTTCCTTAAGTATTAAATACAACTCGATTATTTTTCAAAATACTTGCCGTACGAAACTTTTCCTTTATTTCTAAATAGAGTAAAAGTATTGTAAGCCATCTCAAAATCAATATTTCGTATACATGATTCCTGTCACAAGGGATTCAGTTATTACAAAAGACAAACTGTTCTTTTGGTTAATTACCCCCTCCCTTGGAATAACCAAAGTTGATCTAAAGTTATCATACTTTAAGTAATCAGTAACACGCTAAATTTGTTCATTATTTAAGTATCATTTCCCAAACAAAACCGCACAATTCATGTCGAAACTGGCTTTATCCTCCGAACTTAATTCACCTAACGATCCTCGGATTAACCGGTGATCCAAGGTAAATAACTTAAGCCTAATAAGAGAAGGTGACGGTAATCCTGCTGAGGTGAGGTCAGTAATGACTGTATCTAGTGGCCAGTCGGATTGTTTTGCTGATGTAATCATCGCCATCACACTATGTTCTATCCGATTATTAAACGGTTTGGCTGCTGAAATAATTAATGCCGGTCTATTTTTACTGGCTAATTTATCAGTAAAAGGGAAGGGGACTTTCACCACGGTATAACGTTCATAAGTCATGGTAAGCCTTCTCATCCGCTTCGCTGTTCCATTCAGATAAGGTGTCACTGATGGCACTGAGGTAATCAAGGTCGATGGGTTCCACACGTCGGACTGAAACACTGCCTTCTTCTTTAATATCCCATGCGAGTGTATCACCGGGGGTTAGATGAAGTTTTTGGCGTATTTTAGCAGGAATAGTAATTTGACCTTTGCTACTCAGTTTGGCCAGTTGCATGACAAAGACTCCTTTAAAGTAAAGAGTCCTTACTATAAGGTGTTTCATTAATACTTTCAATGCAGCTTTAATAAAAAGTTTGATACCCTAATAAATACTCTCGATTTTAAAAAGAAAACCCACAGCAACCCCCCTTCCTAATTAACCTCATTGACGAGAATAACTTTGAAATATGGTAAAGCGCAGAACTTACGCATTGACAAGCAATGTTGAAGAATTAGTGTTAAAAACATCCCATACCAAATGGAAGGGCAAATCTTGATAAGAAAAATCACACCCCGGTTCCCACGATGTATGGCCTGTAGTAGGATGATGCATATTATCCATGGATGGCATGTAATAAAGCAACGCAGGAGTAATTATCGAGAGCATGAAAATAAAATGGTAAACTTATGTTCTTATAGTACTAATAAGATGTTGTAATAATTTTTATATATATTTTTAACAGACCACTTATTAAATTAAACACGATGATAGAAAATACTAAATTCTCCCAGAGATATAAAATACAGACCTCATAATTAGAATTGCTGGGTGTTAGGGCTTTTCAGAACTTCTTCTGATGCGGTTGTGGGATTTGGTAGTAGTGTTAAGCACTCAGTCGGACGCCGTCTGTTGGCTTACAACCTGACTACGTTTTATGAAAAAGTTCAGCAACTGATAAAAACTAAATAAGGTTAAGTTTTAGTATCGATAATGACTTTGAAAATAATTATCTAATGCACTAAGCATGGATTATCTATGATAAAAAAGATGGGCCGATTTTTTAAAATTATTTTGCTTTTTTTATGGTTGATGGGATCAACAACATGGGCTGCATTAGCTGTTAACTTTGGTGATTCGAATAGCAGTACAGCACAGTTAATAATCTCAATTACAGTTGCACTAATTGGCTTGATCGCAATGGTTTTTTTGTTGTTTGTGTCTTCTTGGCGTAAACGGCTGCTAATAATTCATGTAGTTATCTTTTTAATGGTATTACTCTGGTGGTTTAATATACAACCTACCAATGATCGTTTGTGGCAAGCCGATGTGAGTAAACTGGCTTATGCTAGTGTCGAGGGCGATTTGGTAACGGTACATAATATCCGCAATTTTACCTACCTTAATGAATTGGACTACGAACCTGACTATTATGACAAGACCTTCGATTTGAATAAACTTGAAGGTGTTGATTTGTTCGCGGTGTATTGGATGGGGCCTGCTATTGCTCATATCATTATGAGTTTCGATTTTGGTGAACATAATCACCTTGCTGTATCTATTGAAGCACGTAAAGAGGCTGGGGAAGGTTACTCAACTATCAAAGGTTTTTTTAGACAATATGAATTGATTTATATTGTGGCGGATGAACGAGATGTGATTGGTTTACGTACTCATTATCGCAAGGATCCACCAGAACAAGTTTATCGTTACCGGCCCAAGGCGCCAAAAGAAAATGTCAAACGACTGTTTCTGGAATATATTGATAGTATTAATGCCTTGTATAAAGCCCCTGCTTTTTATAATACGCTATTAGCAAACTGTACCAGTGTCATCTGGTTGCATACCAGAGTTAATCCAGGACATTTGCCATTTTCCTGGAAAATATTATTAAGTGGGTATGTGCCTGAATACCTTTATGAATCGGGCCGTCTTGAAAAGCAACGATCTTTAATTGAGCTTAGAAAACAGGCCTATATTAATCCATTAGTAGAAGAGCATGAAATATCGGCGTTGTTTTCAAGTGCTATTCGTCCCTAAATAAAAACGTACTGGTGTATGATCGAAAGAGCTGTATTTGAAATATTATAATCTTGTTTATTCCTTACTGATGCACCCCAAAAAAAAATATGAAAACATCAGCCTTAATATCTATTATATTCCTATTTTTCTTTTCACCGTTGACTTCAGCATTAAGCATTGTAGCGAAAGAGGAAGCTCCCTATATTGGAAATGAACTGCCTAATCAAGGCTTATCAATTGATATTATAAATACTGCTTTTCAACGAGCAGGGTATAAAACAAATTTTGTTTTCTAAACCTGGCCGCGTACATATGAAGGTGGTCTTATAGGTATTTATGATGTGATTGGTTCGATCTGGCATACCAAAGAGAGAGAAAAAGATTTTGCCTTTAGTGATGCCTATCTTTTTCATGAAATTAAGTTCATAAAAAGAAAAGGTGATGCTGAAATAAAATTTAATACTTTAGATGATCTTCAAGGTTTAATTATTGGAACGCTTAAGAATTATGCATACTGCGACGATTTTACAGAGTCGAGAAAAATTATAAAACTACAACAAAATTATTTGATACAAAATCTTTTGTTTTTAACATAAGAGAAGGTTGATATGACTTTAGGTGATATTCGAAAAATTCGGTATGAAATTAACAAATATATGGAAAGCAGCATGAAAAAACTGGAAACCCTGCCGCAAGCACTTATTACAAGAGGTGCGCATATTGCTGTCAGCAAATCCAATCCAGATCATGCCGAGATTATTGTTAAATTTAATAAAGCATTGGAATCCATGAAAAACGATGGCACTTATGATGCTAGTATTAAAAAACATGAGAGACCAACTCTTTTGTAATTTTGTAGAACCTGAATTAAATCAATGCTTAGTTTGTATTGATGATATTAGACTCCCCAGTTTATAGTATTAACGTTCCATTAGTTTTGACACTATAACACCTTCTCCAGAAGGAGAAGGCGGGGTGAGGGGGGAAATAGAATACCAAAACTTATGGAACGATTAATACCATAATGATTTTTGCTTATCGCTTAATCTAGTCGTTTATGTATCGTTAACTTTGTTCATATAACCAGGAAAGAAATAGCTTATAACCTAGAGCAAGAACAATTGCACCGATGAACAGCCCAATAATGCCAGAAAACATCATTCCCCCCACTGCACCTATAAAAATAACTGCCATCGGAAGATCAATACCGCGTCCCATCAATATTGGCTTTAGTACATTATCTAATAATCCTACCAGAACCATCCAAACCATAAAGATCGTAGCAAATAGAGTGCTATGAATAGAAAATACATAAATGATAATCGGTAACAGTAGAATAAAAGTGGGTAATTGAATAATCGCAACAAATAGGCATAGGAGTGTCAGAATGCCTGCTCCGGGAATATCTGCAAAAAAGAAACCGACACCTGCTAAAAGGGATTGTATTAGAGCCACACCTAAAACACCACGAGCTACTCCACGAATGGTGGCGATAGATAAGGTTGTTAAATCTTCACCTTTTCCGCCGGCAAGACGTTTACCGATGGATAATGCTAGGTTATGACCTGCTTTAGCGTTAATTAATAACATACCGCTAATGATGACGGACACAAGCAGTTGTAAGATAGTCATCATGGTTGAAACACTTGATGAAATTAACCATTTGGTCATTTCTTTAAGCTGTGGTGCCAGTGTTCCGAGTGCTTCACTAAGATTTGTTGCTGCTAGTTGCCAGAATTTAAACAGTGGTTTACCAATTAATGGCCAGCTGGCTACGTTTTCAGTCGGCGCAGGAATGGTGAAGTTGCCAGTATTAAGCCTATGAGCCAGGTCTTGAGCATTCTGACTGATCATGTCAGCTAACACTACACAAGGCCCAATAATGATAATAATTAATACACTTGTTATCAGCATTGAAGTCAGTTTTTCACGCCCACCTGATATCACTGATAGTTTTTGATAGAGAGGGTATAGTGCGACCGCTATGATCATTCCCCACGCCAGGGGATTAATGAAAGGCAGGATGATATTAAAACACCATGATAATAAGAGTAAAACAAAACCTATTTTGATGGTGGCCTCAACGGCTTTTTTACTAAATTCATCAGTAGTATAAGGATTATGATTATCTATCATCTTGATAATGCCTAAAGAAAGTAGAAGTAGAAAGGGTCATTTAAACCGAAAGCCTGTTGTTCTATTGGTTATTTTTGGTTAAGACATTCGGCTTTATAACGCTCTCTAGCAGCATTGCGGCGAACGGGTCGAAACTCTAGGTCTTTAATTTTTTTCTGTAAATCAAGGCAGTGTTGGTTATCCATATCAGATTCAGTTTTATGATTGGTATCCTCAAGCGTTTTTGGTGCTTTAAACATAATTGAAGTTGAATACTGGTTGCGGATTTCTTCAGCAGAGACTGGTAGTGTAAATAAAGCTAAAAAGAGGTAGGCAGAAGGTATAACAAGGAGTCTTTTCATAGTGAAATAAAGTCTAATTTTGTGGATGAGCATTAATAAAAAATCAGTCAGTTTCAGACAACCAATCCGTGGCTAATTCCAATTGATCTTCTGGAAAAAACTCTATTTTAGTGCTGCGGAAAGACTTACCGACAAACATAAAGACTTCCTCTTTCCATTTCTCATCACCAACAATAGCCATTTTTGTAATTTGGTCTGCATGTTCTTGCATAAACAAAATATCATCCCACCGAGGGTCTTTACTCCATCCTGTAAAATTATCCAGGATAATTAAGCCACGACTTTCATTATATAGCTCAAGGCCTAATAGGGTTAAAGTTTGAGCTTCCTGGTAATCGTCAACGGTGAGTTGACCACTGACTTTCATCCAGATTTCTTGGTCCAGTTTTTTTATTAGTTCAAAAGACATGTATTAATCTCCAAATATTATATTAAGCTTAAGAAAGAAGTTGTTCTAAGTCCTGTAGAAAGTATAGTTGTACAATTTCCTTTAGTATATCTTTTGGTAACTCATCTTCACGATTAGCCAGGCTGTCATACAGTGGTTTAGCAATCGTTTTAAATGAGGTAAATAATTCTGGATCAAAGTGAGTACCGGCATTCTTTTCCATTTCTGCCATGGTGGTATCAAAGTCAAAGGGTTCTTTATAGGGGCGTCTAGAGGTAAGAGCATCAAATACATCGGCAATAGCAAAAATTCGAGCAGCCAAAGGTATCTCTTTTCCTGTCAGCGCTTTGTCGCCATTGGCTGCATATCCATTGCCACTGTATTTTTCATGATGATGTAAGACGATGTCCTCGGCATCCTGAAGCCAACTAGAGTTTTGAATAATATCTACACCATGGCCTACATGATTTTTCATTTCTGTAAACTCATCTTCTGTGAGCTTTCCCGGTTTAAGTAAGATACCATCTGGGGTACCTATTTTGCCTACATCATGTAAAAAAGCACCTTTAATCAATCCTTGCATTTTTTTTGTATCCAAGCCAATAGATTCGGCTATGCGGACGGAGTAAATTGTGACGCGGTAATTATGTGCATCAGTATCAGAGTCGCGTTTGGCAATCGCATTACCAAGTGCTTTAGCTGTTTGTAGGTTTGCAATAAGAAGACTTGTGGAAAGTTCGGATAACTGTCGAGTCAGCCGAATAATAACTGGATATAAACCTAAAGCAGTAATCAATACGATAGCGATGGCTCTAAGAGTTGTTTGCCAAACATTGGTTTGAATTAGTTGTATGCGTTCTGTTGCAGGAAGAAAAAGTACGGCAGCTTGCCCTAGTGTGTTGTGGCTACTATCCTCCACTGGAAATCGCAATGAAATTAATTGTTTTGAATCAATTTCTATTGGTTCCACCGTCGTTATAGCTGCTTCAATAGTATCAGGCAAGGTGGCTTGTTTAAGAATCTGAGTCACTGTGTCGATCGTGTATTCGTCACGTAGAAAACTGGCTGCAATTTTGTCTCGGTTGTCTCGAATGAAGGCACCTACAAAAGTGCCTTCAGAGAAGACAATATCGGATTCTGCAAATTTTTCTACACTCTTTTGCACACTACCATCATCGACAGCTTGTTGGTTGTTTAATAGGTGGCCAAATTGCATTACATATTGGTTAGCACGTTTGACCGCAATATTTTCTATATTTTTAAGTAGCCGGTATTGTTCCAGATAATAACTACTTACACCGATGGATATTACAACGAAGAATAAGACAAGGCTTAGTCGTTTATTGACTAGCTTATATATACTACTTTTATTTAAAGGGTGTTGATTGTTTGCATTTGGCATTATTTTTCTGAATTCCTTAATACATGTATACAGTGATGTTGTATTCAATCGCTTGTCTTGTGATCTAAAGTGTTTAGTTTTTGGTAGCTGGGTTTGAGGGTTTCCGAATCATAGTTAGTCTTCCATATTTCAACTCGAATAAAAGGAGCGTTATGTTGGTTAGTTGTCAGATAGTTTTCTATTTCGATGGCTAAGCTTGTAATGTTTTTGTTATCCGGCAAACTGCGTACCTGTTTGCTTAGCTGTGATAAATGCTCAGGGAGTTCAATTTCTTCCTGAATAATAACATTGTTAAGCGTAAAAACCTTTATGAAGCGTGAAGGGCCATAATCAGTTGTTGAAAACATGCCATACCCACCACCAAGCCATGGACTAAGCTGGTGGGTATGAACAAGATAAAAATGATGGCCAGATATCAAAACAAACAACAGGATTGGCAGGTAGGAAAGTGTATGTTTGATCGTAATATTGTTATTCATTAGTGTTTCTGACAATCAATGGATGTAAGGTTAAAACATACGCTCAGAGATTGACCAGCCTAATTCTTTTAATTTCTGTGTGGCCATTGGGCTAGCCGTACCCGCTAAAACCAGTTGCTTTTTATTAATTCCAAGTTTAGAAGAGGCTTGGTGACTAAGAAATGTAGCAACTTTTGCTATATCAGCGGTCCATAGTAGATGGTCTAATGGTAAGCACAGAACCAGATTGTTTTTAGCGGTAAGACCACCCACGAAAGTACCTAGTCCAATAAACCGTGAAACAGGTGAAAATTTACGATTGAAGTTACTGTACATTTCTGCCTGGCGCTGGCGAAAAAAAGCAACATCAGGATCGTTAGTACGTGTCGCAAACTTAATAAAAGCACTACGATCGGCTGTATTCTTCATAGTATCTAAAGAATTGACAATGACAGTTTGTTCTTTAGGTGTAAACATACCATTTTCGATAAATAAGTCGATCACCTTACTGTTTACAGACATGTTCTGTAGATTTTTTCGGTTCATGATGCGTAAATCTGCAGGGGCTGTATCACGAAATACTTTATTTAATAAATTGGTTGTTCCAATGCTTGTTGTTATTGGGCCGGTAAAGGCAGAAACAGTTAATGCCATAGCCATATTTCCGCTGTATCCTGACCAGGTAAGGTTATCAAGCGAATCTTGTAGTAATGGATTGCGGGAATAAACATCAATGTTCATATCATGGGCATAGTCCCGTTTGGTTTTAGCAAACCCTATGATACTTTTTAATCGATTGTCTTCAGCATCACTACGAGATTGTTCAATAACATTTTCACCTACTCGTTTAAACATTTTGCCAACGCCACTAACAGCATTTGTAACAGTATCTATAGGGCTGGTAACCAGTGTATATGCCCCTTTAACAACATCTTTTCCTTTTTCATAAACACCGCCACCAAATTCTTTTAATTTGCTTTTTTCTTCAATTTTAGCAATGGCATTGATTTCCTGAACGCGCTTATAAGCCATGGCGGTTGAGACGGCTCTTATTTTTCCATATCTAGAGTTAATCGTATAGAGATACAAATAGCCATCATTGAGAACGCTCCTATCAATAGAATGATGTTGGCCAAAAACCATACTTTGAGGAAGTAAATCAGAGGCCTTATAGTTTTTTGGTCCTTCAAATGGGCCTTTGGGGTATGGGATTGTGGTTAATTGTTTAGCTGGGTTTAGATGATTGTCTCCTGCATTTGTTGCAGATTTACTGGCTTTTGTCGCGCAAGAGGCAACTACAAACGATAGGCAGATTAAAGGAATAATTCTAGTATATCTTGGTTTCATAATATTAGTCCGTTGTTACAAGTGTTTGACAGCGTTCATTTACAATAGCTGAGGTGTTTTTATTTCCCACACCATTTGCTAGCATAGCAATGATGCGATCATCCGTTTCATAGCCTATATGGGCTTCAAGTGGGTTAGCCATATCCAGGCCAAATGCTGTGATAATTTTAGCTACATTAATATTGATGTTGGTGACTTCAATACATAATCTCGAATCAAGATAACGGTCAATAAAGCCATAAGGAATGGCATAACTGAGTAGATCATTAGGGTCGCTGAATGCGATGATAGAGGTCTCACTAAGTATTCGCAAATTGTGATTTTCACCACTTGTATCGCAATAAGCACTTTTTTGTCCAGTTACTGCGGGTAATTTACGACCTAGCTGTAACATGGGTAATTGATTGGAGAGCATGTAGATGGGAATTTTCTTTTCTTGAAATGCTTGAACCAATTCTTCAGGCCGATCTATGCCTCGTATTTTTCCAGTTGTATTGCCAAATAGTGCGGCAATACGTTGTAAGCCATCAATGGTGATTCTGCTGCCTAGGCTATGAGAAATCAAAGCATAATGGTCATTTCTCATATTGTTGATTGCTTGATCTGAAATCTTGCATGCCTGGTTTGCGGCGGCTGGTAAACCCTCCCATTGAGATGAAATCATCCAGCAAAATGATTGTGCAAAAGAAATGAGTATATCTTCCCGGCTTTCTCCCAGATAAATCATAGGGTCGGGGCCTGTATCGTTAGAAAATTTCTTTAGCATGTCGTTAACAGCGGCACGACGAAAGGAATATTCACCCGAATTATCATAGGACAGTACTGCTTTTTGAGCAGCGGTAATTTCTGACCAGGTTAATTCATAAAATAATAATTCATGACTTTTATCTTCATTGCTTAAACGATTAACCCTGAGGTTACCTAATTTTTTAGTGTTATCGAGTGGGTCAGTTAGGGAAATGTTTTTGGTTACTTTACCGATATAGTTTAGCTTCATTTCATTAGCCAACTTTTCCATCAGTTGGGTTGAATAGCCGGGGATATGGTCACCAACGCCATGGACCATTAGTACTTTTGCTGTACTGGAAGGGTCTTTTACCAGAGGTGATAATCCTTGAAATGGTTCGCCTCTAATTTGGCAGAGCCGAGTGTCTTCAGCTTCTTTCTTTTCCAGAAAGGCTTCAACCATTCCTTTACCAATACTGCTACAACCATTAAGTAAAATTATGCTTGCTAATAGTAAGTTGTGTGACAGCTTCAAAGTAATCTCCTAGGTTAAAAATGGAAAAGCGAGTTATTGTGTTTTTATCACGACGGTTAAATATTGATTAACGGTTTCTAAATCAGCAGCAGTTAAACTACCAGATGCTTCTTTTAACTTAATACCATTAATTAAATAATCATAACGGCTTCTAGAGTAATCTCTTTTAGAGCGAAACAGATTTCGTTGTTCAGCTAGTATATCCACCATTGTTCGAGTCCCAACCTCAAAGCCGGCTTCTGTTGCTTCTAATGCACTAGTAGATGATTTTACAGTGGCTTCTAAGGCCTTTACACGACTTATGCTTGAGATGACATCCCTGTAGGCATTTCTAACTTGCCGAGTAACCGCTCTTTTTGTTTGAGTCAGATTTTCTTTTTCCCGCTGATAATTAAACTGAGCCTGTTTTGTACGGGAATGAACTGCTCCACCTTCAAATAAAGGTAGGTTGAGTTCTAAGCCAACACTTTGTGTATCACCACGCAACCCAAAATTACTGGTGTTATCTTGAACACCATAGTTTGCAACGATATCTATTGTTGGTAAATGACCACTTTTTTGTAGTTTGATTTCTTTACGGATAACTTCAGTTTGGTTTAATTGTGCAATTATATTGAAATTGTTACTTTCTGCCGCTTTCGACCATAAAGTAATATCAGCAGGTTCAGGAAAATTTAATGGAATATTTTCGAGTAATGTATCTAATTGAGCTTCGTTTTCACCAATGATTTCTCTCAAGTTTTCTTTACTATCATCTAGTAGATTGGCTGCTTCAATTTCATTGGCGATGGATTGGTCATAACCTGCTTGTGCTTCATGAACATCAGTTATAGCAATAAGACCCACTTTAAAACGTTGAGTCGCTTGTTCCAGTTGCTTTTTTATAGCCTTTTTTTCAGAGACTGTAAATTCAAGGTTATCCTGAGCAGCCAAAATATTAAAATAAGCTTCCGAAGTTTGAACAATTAATTGTTGATAAGTGGCTTGATATTGCGCTTCTGACTGTGCAATTCGATTATCAGACTGGTTTAACTGAACCCAGTGTCCCCAGTTGAAAACAGGTTGTTTAAAATTGATGGTAAATGAATGATTCCAGTAATTCTGAGTTCCATTCCTCTGAAAAGTAAATTTTTTATTATTTAGTCGCTGTCTGGCACTAGATCCAGAAACTGAAATGGTTGGTAACATCTGTGCAATGCTTTGTGATCGGATTTCAGATGTGGAAAATTGGTTTAAATAAGCACTTTTTAATTCCGGGTTGTTTTCCAAAGCAAGTTGATGGGTTTCAACTAAGTTTTGAGCATGACTAAATTGAATAGGTAAAAAAATTAATAGAGCTGTAATGCTTTTTATTTTGGACATGTTAGCCTTAATGGGTACTGTGAGTAGCACTGTTGCAACAACATCTGGTATTACAATTCATGATAACGGTATTGTATTAATAATTAGTTTGAAAAAGTATGGTCATTTTGCGCCATCCTGTAGCTTAAGTAATAAAAGCTTTCTATAAGGGAGATGGAAACAAATAATCATCCAATCTTGCTAGTCTTTTTGTCCGCCTTCAGCCGTGTAGCAAAGTTGCGTAGCCTGCTATGCGCCTCTTGCTACACGGCTGAAGGCAAACAAAAATCCTGCCCAATAATGGATGATTATTTATTTCCAGCTCCCTAAGCTTTCACGATAACGACTAGGTGTAGTGTTAGTCCAACGACGAAAGGCACGATTAAAATTTGAAACATCGTTGTAATCTAAAAATTCACTGATTTCTTTGATATTAAGGTTTTGAATTCCTAACATCTCCAAGGCCTTTTTAAAACGCCATTGATCGATAATACCCGATATGGATGCACCTTCTTCGGCTAGATTGCGCTGTAATGTACGTGTGGATAAACTTGCCATGTCTGCAATCAAGTGAGTGTTCATATGTAAATCATCACGCTTTGAATCTAACAATCTCTCCACTCTCGATGACAACGAGCCTGTTTCGGGGAAATCATTTGCCAGGTGAGAAGATGGACTTCCTCCTAGCATAGGATTTGTCAACAAAGACGTGGGGAATTTCATTGCCGTTGCAGGTTGCCCTAAGAAAATTTTTGCATTACAGTCTGACGGAAATAACGACTCTAAATTAGGCAGGGTATTGCTTTGAAAATGTATCTCTAATGGAACCCAATTAGCCCCTGTCGCTAACTGAGCACCTCTTATCATCAATGAAAAAAGAAGGAAGTCAGTTTGCTCTCTACCAAAGCTTGGGCTATCGGTTAAACGTTGTCGGAAGGTTGTAATGGCGCCATTAATTTCGAAATCTATATGCTCGTTACTTAAAAGCACACCAGTATGATTAGCACCAAATTGAATGGCTGATAAAAGATCAGGTGCAAGAGTAATTAATTCACCCCATTGCGATACGGTGGCTAATTCAATACTTTTAGAAAATTGTACTGCCAATTCATCAATGCCCTGTTGACGGTGGACTTGAGCAAAGAATTCATACATAAACTCAACAGGCACATAGCCATTGGGATCATCTAACTTAAACTTCTCTAAGCCTGATGTTATTAACAGACGCTCAACATTTACTCCTGATTCCATCAATTCAGCAAATACAGGCATTAAAAAACCAACTTGGACGATATGTGACTTAGTCATATTTAAGTTTTAAGTGTTGCATTACTGCTAAGCTGTCAAACATATTTTACATCCAAAACGCTGAAACACGCTCAACTGTCCAGAGCATGGCAATACATATGCCGCAGGTCTTTCAAATTTGTTCAGTCAGTATACAGTACGGGGCTTTGAAGTCCAACGGTACGAAAACGTACGCTAAGCTGAAAAATGGGACAGAATATGTAGATAAAGGCCAGGATTATTTTATTGTATGTTCCATACCATTATCAATATTAATAATGCTGAAGGGATGCTCTTCAAATAGACCTGCTTATTAGGTTAAAACTGAATACAGTTTATACGGCGAGTTGTGATTTCACGCTATTAATCACCTGACTGGATATTCGGTAACCTTTTTGTCTTAAGTCCTCAATTAATGTATCTGCATGTGTGATCAATTGTTTTCTTTCTGCGGTATATATCAGCATAGCCGTACCCACAATTTTCAATTGATAACGTAAAGCCTTTTTACGCGCTAAGGCATCATCTATGATCAGTAAAATATCATCTTTTGATTGTAAGGCATATTCAATCGCCGTCTTTTCACCTAAACCCAAGCTTCGAGAAGCAACCGTGTTTAACTTAGGGTCTGCAACGCACTGTAACCAACCTTCATCGATTGCAGTTTGAATCAGGGCAGCATCCTTAGAGTGGCTCGCTAAAACTTCAGATCTAACCGATTCTGTTATAGAAATATTAGAAAAGAGTTGCTGTAATAAATTCAATTGATTGATCTTGGCAAAGGCAATTAAGGGACCTGCATCTGCAATTACGACAGCCATGTATCCAATGTTTGTGCCTCATGTGCTGTTTGTTGATCCCCTGTCACAATATCAATATCCAGTTCAGCCAGATGATCTATAAAATCAGACAGAGATAAGCCACTTATTTTTGCAGCCGCACCGAGTGATAACACTTTATCTTTAAACAAACTACTGGCAAGTGCTGGGTTAAGCATGTTTTTTGTTTTCTCTAAAGAGGTATCTAAATGCATGATCAATGCATTGGGTGTACTGCCTTTTAAAACTAACACGGGCGATTGCTCTGCTTGTCTTAGGGCTTCTGATGGATTCTTTTTCAAATTTCTTACATTGGTTGCATACATTGTTACTGTCTCCTTTTGCAAAGTGTAGGCCACGTGAGGTAGGGTTGCAAGCTAAAAGTAAAATCTATTTCTTTAAATTATCAGTTATCCTTGTTTAAAATAAAGGGGGGTGAATTTTTCCCACTCCTATCTATTCAATTGCTTCATAGCCTTTCTCTGAGATTTCCCATCCCGAAAATCATACCTTACTGTAATTTGAATATCTGTGTGACCAACAAGCTGTCTGGTGGTGTTGACACATCAACTTGTTGAAGAAGGCTCGACTGTTTTTGGCGTGAAATGACAATGTATGATTTATCAGAAAGCAATATAATAATTCAGATAGAAAAAGGTGGGGTTAGAATAAAGCGAAGCAATATTCAATTTACAGTGTATGGCGTTTTCACTCTTTTTTTCTATACTTTATTTGTACAGTGCCATTATCTACAGCTTGCTGACTGGTTAACTCTTCACCAAGCTGAATTACATATTGGTCAGCACGTTTGAATGCAATATTTTGTATATTTTTGTGTAACCTGTGTTGTTCCAGATAATAACTATTTTATAGTGAAGGATACTACAACGAAGAAAAAGACAAGGCTTAATCGTTTATTGACTAGCTTATATATACTGCTTGTATTTAAAGGGTGTTGATTGTTTGCATTTGGCATTATGTATACCTAAATCATGCTTTCAGATACAAGCAATACTAGCATAAGGGTATGAAATGATATACCCTTAGGATCAAGCTGAATGTTAGATGTAACAATACTTTATTAAGGTAAAACGATGCAGGGAAAAAAAGTAGTATTATTAATGTTAATTTTAGTAACATTTTTTTTGGGATTGGGCGGTTGTGCCGATGAACAGACTGAAAAACTAGAAAGCATACGTCCCGTCCGTGCGATTAAGGTAGGAGATGCTGAACAGTTAAAGGGCCGTGAGTTCCCTGGCAGAGCAAAAGCAGTACGTGAAGTTAATTTAGCATTTGATGTGAGTGGCACGCTAAATAAACGCCCAGTCAAAATCGGAGAAAATATTGCTAAAGGTCAATTGATAGCAAGTTTAGATTCCCGAGATTTTCGCAGCAATGTTTCAGAAGCCAGAGCTAATGTACAAAATGCCTATGCAAATTTTAAACGTGCAAAAGAGCTGATTAAGAAAAACTTTATATCTAAGACAGAGTATGACCGGTTAAATGCCGAAGCGCGAGTCACTAGTGCTGAACGTGATAAAGCTGTAAAGGCTTTGTCAGATACTGAATTAAAAGCACCTTTTTCAGGCTATATATCAGAATTGTATGTTGAAAATTTTCAAGCCGTTCA
>ENA-OSET01002924-OSET01002924.1-sediment-metagenome-genome-assembly--contig:-NODE-2924-length-16056-cov-26.538832_pt1 | contig 16056 bp, 16 predicted proteins | sample MGYA00237882_ERZ534229 | MGnify/ENA primary metagenome ERZ534229 (study PRJEB26408, sample SAMN06266212) | sediment metagenome | isolation source: Hudson Canyon methane seep mesocosm | place... | reverse complement strand
TAGCAACAGGCGCATAGCAAGCTACGTAACTGTTGCTACCTCGCTGAAGGCGGACAAAAAGACCAGCAAGATTGGATCGATTATTTTTTTTCCATCTCCCTTAAATAAAGCATACTTAAAAAGTATAAATATATCTGTGAACCAGCTAAAACAATACCAAACCTGCTACTGCGTTAACTTTACATATTTTTGATACAAGGTATCGTGATCTTCTACGTGCTTAGCATCTTTCTCAATACAATCAACCGGACAGACTTCAATACATTGAGGCAGATCATGATGGCCTACACATTCTGTACATAAATCAGGGTTAATTTCGTAAATATCCTCGCCTTGAGTAATAGCGCCATTTGGACATTCTGGTTCACACACATCACAGTTGATACATTCTTCATCAATTATTAAAGACATATTAATTCCTTAAGTAAATTTTTTAATTAACTTTTCTTCCACATATTTAGGTACAAAACCGGACACATCGCCATTAAGTCTTGCTATCTCTCTAATCATGCTGGAAGAAATAAATTCATATTGTTCTGCTGGGGTAAGAAAAACTGTTTCCAATTCTGGAGATAGGCGGCGATTCATACCTGCCATCTGAAATTCATACTCAAAATCAGAGACTGCGCGTAACCCTCTTAACACCACATCAGCCTTATGTTCTTTAGCACAATCCACCAGTAAATTATTAAAACCAATAATACTTACATTTGATAAGTGACTTGTTACTTCAGATGCTATTTCCACTCGTTCTGCCAGAGTAAACAAAGGTGCTTTACCCTGGTTTGCAGCAACGGCGACAATGACATGAGTAAACAATTTTGATGCCCGTAAAATTAAATCCAGATGACCATCTGTAATAGGGTCAAATGTACCTGGATATATAGCTGTCATCTCCATCTAAAAACTACTCGCAACAAAAAACCGGCTATTTTAACATAAACAACGCAAAGGGAAGAGCTGATTAAATCAGCATCTACCCAGGAAGCCCCAAGAAATAAAATAGACAACGTTGGGGCGCAGTCCTTTAGGCTGCTTTTAAACTGCAGCCTAAAGGACTGCGCCCCCTCAATATTCAATTTATTTCATCTATATTTCTTAGTTGCGTTCAAACAAATAATAGCCAACTTCACCCGCTTTTTTACTTTTCAAACATTGCCAGTTTTCTGGCATTTCATCTACAAGCAACTCACTCTCAACTTCAACATATATTTTAGCTTGTGCAGCCAACCAGCCTTTATCTTCTAGCCATTGGCAGGTCTGCTTCACCATTCCTTTAGCAAAAGGTGGGTCAAGAAAAACCAAATTAAAAGGCTTTGAATCCCCAGCTAAAAACTTGAATACATCGCTTTGCACAATTTTAATTTGTCGAGCGGACAAGCTGTCTTTATTTTCATTAATCAATCGACAAGCCCGCGCATTATTTTCGACCATAACCACGTTCTTTGCACCACGGGAAGCCGCTTCAAAACCCAAAGCACCACTGCCAGCAAACAAATCCAGGCACTCACTGGCCATAATATCTTTTTGCAACCAGTTAAACACGGTCTCTCGCACTCTTGCAGGTGTTGGCCTTAGCCCTGGCGTATCTTCAAAAACAAGCTGTCTGCTACGCCATTCACCCGCAATAATTCTTAATTTACTTTTCAATGTTGTAATACCCTAACTTAAGCCCCACCAACAGTAATTGTATTAATCATCTCAGGCCTTACCCTTCGGCTAAAGGCATCTTTTATTGATTCGACTGTCACCGCTTCCACTCTTTTTTGAAAAGTATCTAAATAATCCAATGGTAACTGATAAAAACCAATCATTGATACATAGCTAGTCAATTTACTATTGGTATCAAATCGCATGGCAAAACCACCCGTTATATTCTTCTTAGCGGCAATTAAATCCTGTTCTGTAGGCCCTTTTGCTACAAAATCTTTTAAAGTGTTTTGCATAACCTTCACCGCTTGAGTAGTTTGATCGTTACGCGTTTGTAGCCCCATGGTAAAAGGGCCTTTTCTAAGTAAAGGAGAAAAATAACTATAAGCACTGTAAGCCAAGCCCCTTTTTTCTCTAACTTCAGCGAATAATTGCGAAACCAGGCCGCTCCCACCTAAAATGTGATTTCCAACATATAAATTCATATAATCCTCATCTTTCCTGTGCATCCCAACTAAGCCGGCAAAAACATGTGTTTGAGTTGAAGGAAATTTAATATGCTTGTTAAGCCCTTTTTTAGTCAGGTTCACTTCGGGAAGACTTTCTGCTTTTTCTCCTAATTGTAAATCCGACAATAAAGATTGAGCAATATTCATGGCTTGTTGCTTATTCAAATCACCAACAATCACGACCTTGGCATTTTTTGCAACATAATATTGCTGATAAAATGTGCGTAAATCTTCCACAGAAAAACCGGAAACGGTTTCTATAACACCCGATGCTGGATGTGCATATGGGTGACCCTTATATAAAACTTTATAGAATTCCATACCCGCTAAAGCGCCAGGTGATTCCTCTCTATGCTTCAAACCGGCTAAAGTTCTATTTTTTTCACGCTGAAAGTCAGCCTCGTTAAACGAAGGCGAGGTTAAAATGACTTGCATGGTGTTTAATGCTTTATTCAATAACTTTTCTTCGGTTAATGAACGCAATGATAACCAGGCCATATCTCTTGAAACCCCAGCACCAAATTGAGCCCCCACACTCTCAAAACGTTGAGCAATATCATCAGCACTCCACTCACCAGCGCCTGTATCTAATAAAGCCGAGGTTAATGAAGCAACACCATATTGATACTCGTCTCTTGCACTTCCTGCATCAAAAACGACTCTAATATCAACCATAGGCAAGCCTTTGGTCTGAACAAAAAACACTGAACTGCCTAGAGAAGTTTGCCAATGCTCAATTTTTGCCGCTGAATAAACTGATTGGCTAAATAGAATAAATAATATTGATATAAAACTAATGCGCATGACGACCTCCAGCTACCTTGCTATTTTGTTTCTGTTGTCTAATCGGTTGAGGATCTAAATAAGCAATATTCAGTTGATCTTCCAGTAAATATTTACGCGCAACATCACGCACTTGTTCGGCCGTTATTTGATTAACTTTCTCAACATACTCATCCACTTTTTCCCAGCCTATGCCTACCGTTTCAAGCATTCCTAATTGCATGGCTTGATAAAAATTTGAATCACGCTCATAAACTGCACTGGCTAGAACTTGTGCTTTAACCCTTTGCAATTCATCAACAGAAACTAGTTCACTCTTTAAATCATAAACTTGTTCTTTTAAGGCATATTCCATATCAAAAACTGTTTGCCCTTCAGCTGGCGTTGCATCCAGCATAAACAAATCAGGCAACCTAGACATCATGTTATAGCCTGCGCCTGCAGATACCGCTATTTGTTTTCCTCTCACTAATCGTGAGGCTAATCGAGCACTACTTCCGCCATCCAGGATACCGGCCAAGACTTCCAGTGCATAAGCATCGGTATCATTCTCAATTGAATTTAATACCGGCACCTTATAGCCCATTATCAAATACGGTAGTTTTGCTGGTAATTTAATAGTTGTTTTCCGTATCCCGTGTTGCAGTATTTCAGCTTGAGGTTTTATCGGTTTAATGTCACTGGTTTTAATGCCCGCAAAATATTTTTCTGCCAATGCAAATACATCATCAGCTTTTATATCACCCACCACAACCAAGGTAGCATTATTCGGCGCATACCATAATTCATACCAGGCTTGTAAATCATCAACCTTATAATTTGCAATATCCGAAGGCCAGCCAATAACAGGGTTTTTATAAGGGCTATTAGAAAATGCCATCGCCATAAAGTGTTCTTGCATTTTAGAACGCGGCTTATCATCTGTACGCATGCGACGTTCTTCAGTCACGACTTCTAACTCTTTCTTTAATTCACCCGCATTTAAGCTCAAACCGCGCATACGATCGGCTTCTAATTTAAAACTAACTTCCAGGCGTGACTTTTCCATGGTCTGAAAATAAGCCGTATAGTCACGACCTGTAAAAGCATTTTCACGACCACCGTTTTCTGCAATAATTCGAGAAAACTCACCTTTAGGATATTTTTCAGTGCCTTTAAACATCATATGTTCCAGCATATGTGAAACCCCCGTAATACCACCTGGCTCATAGCTGGAACCGACTTTATACCAAATTTGAGAAACCACAACAGGAGAGCGATGATCCTCTTTAACTAATACCTTTAAGCCGTTATCAAACACTCGTTGATGAACTTTTACATTTGAGCTGTATGCATTGATAGGCAAACAAATCAAAGCAAACATTATTACCCTGAAAATCATAAATACTCCGTTTTATAAAATGTTAGCGGTCCGACTATATCAAATTTGAATAGTTCATTGTATTCTATACACCATTAGAAGCGTTATGACAGATAGATGACAATGACAAACCAACAATCTCCACTTTCCTGGAAAAACTACCTGGAACTCTGTAAACCCAAAGTAGTTGTACTTCTGGTCTTTACAGCAATAGTAGGCATGTTATTAGCTGTGCCTGGCATGCCCCCCTTAGATCTTTTAGTCTATGGCACCCTGGGTATTGGCCTGGCATCCTCTTCAGCAGCAGCGATTAATCATTTTATTGATCAAAAAGCCGATGCCAAAATGACTAGAACCCATAACCGACCTTTACCAACTGGCGACCTCAACTCGCGTAATGTGCTGGTATTTGCAGGCATCATAGGCCTGATTGCAATGATAATTCTGGTGGTATTTGTTAACACCCTAACCGCGGTTTTAACCTTTCTCTCTTTGATAGGCTATGCCATCATTTACACCATTTACCTCAAGCATATGACGCCTCAAAACATTGTGATCGGTGGTGCAGCGGGGGCAGCTCCACCCGTGCTAGGCTGGTGTGCAATTACAGGTGATATTCATCCACATGCATTATTACTTTTTCTGATTATTTTTGTTTGGACACCCCCACATTTTTGGGCACTGGCCGTTGCTAAACGAGAAGAATATGCTAATGCCGGTATTCCTATGCTACCAGTAACTCACGGTGCAGAATTTACCCGTTTACAGATTTTGCTTTATACCGTCTTATTATTTATCGTCACACTATTACCTTATTTAACAGGGATGAGTGCCTTAATTTATTTATTTAGTGCTGTCATTTTAGGCCTGGGCTTTATTTATTATGCAATCAAAATGATGCGTAATACGGATAATAAAACCGCAATGAAAACATTCTTTTATTCCATCAATTACCTTATGCTGATGTTTGCAGCCTTATTAATTGACCATTACTTTCCATTGTCCTTGTCATCATGAGTGAACTAACGGAACACCCTTTTGCCGAATTTGTAAAAATACTGGGCAAAGGAAAAAAAGGCTCCAGACCATTAACGCAAGACGAAGCCTACAGAGCCATGAGCATGATCCTGGCTGATCAGGTAGAACCCATTCAACTGGGTGCTTTTTTAATGTTAATGCGGGTAAAAGAGGAAACGTCTGAAGAGTTAGCAGGCTTTGTACAAGCCGCAAGAGAATCATTTAAAATCCCTGCAAATGCAATACAAATCGATTTAGACTGGTCTTCTTACGCAGGAAAACGTCGCCATCTGCCCTGGTTTTTACTTTCCACCTTATTACTTGCAGAAAATGGTGTCCGTGTTTTTATGCATGGTGCTGGCGGCCATACCGAAGGCCGTATCTATACCCACAATGTATTAAAATATTTAAATCATCAACCTGCCTCAAGTATAGAGCAAGCCCTATCGCAAATTGAGCAGCATAACTTTAGCTATCTATCTTTAGAATACTTTTGCCCTAAGCTCTATGAGATGATAAATTTGCGTCCATTAATGGGCTTACGCTCCCCGGTACACACTTTAGTTCGCTTACTAAACCCATTGAATGCATCACATGCTATTCAAGGCATATTTCACCCAAGCTACAGACAAGTCCATCAAAAAGCCGCACTTTTATTGAATCAGTCCAGCATGGCCGTGTTAAAAGGTGAAGGCGGAGAAACTGAGCGTAATCCTGATATGGATTGCCTGGTGCAATCAGTCCAGGGCAATGAGTTAGTTGACGAACAATGGCCAGCTCTATTTGCCCGCCGTCATGTCAAAGCAGAAGACCTGAACCCTGAACAGTTGGCTCAATTATGGAAAGGTGAAATAGAGGATGAATTTGCTGAAGCAACCGTTATTGGTACAACAGCTGTCGCCTTAAAACTGATTGGCAAGGCCGATACACAAGAACAAGCCCATGAGCTGGCCACCTCTTATTGGTTAAACAGATCTGCAATTAAAAAATGAGCGAAAAAGAACAAGACGATTTAAAACAAGTCATTTGTGACTGCACGGGTACGACGAAAGGAAAAGTATTATCTCTAATCAAGCAAAAAGCTGATCTGGATAAAATTTCAAGTGCAACTGGCGCTGCAACAGGGTGCGGCTCTTGCGATGTTGATATTATCAATCTGATTGATGAGCATGACAGTGAGAGTTAGCTAAATTTAATCTCTGCGTTTTTTAGAGTGTATGAGGATCAACAAATATATATCCGAGTTACTTAGTCAACTCTCTGTTAGCCTGATATATTTCCTGGCTGCCGAGGTAACACTACATTTTGCAACCATAGAAGGTAATGCATCTTTACTATGGCCGCCATCAGGCTTTGCTTTAGCTATATTGATTCGTTATGGCGCTAAATATGCAATAGGCGTATTCCTAGCTGCTTTTGTCACAGGCCTACATGTCGGCGACCCTATTATTAATATTGCCATCATTTCATTAGGCAATACCTTAAAGCCATTATTTGCTCTATTTGTATTAAAACACCTGCCATTTTCAGCTACCCTTTATCGACTCTGTGACTATATGTCATTGCTAGTTGCGGGTAGTTTGGGCGCAGTCATAAGCGCAATACTTGGCGTTGGTTCACGAGTTATGACCGACACAATTCCAATTTCCGATTTTTTCCATATTGCGGGACGCTGGTGGATGGGGGATGTGCTAGGCATTATTTTACTCACGCCTTTTTTATTGATGCTTAGTCTGGGCTCAAAGAAAAAAGTCTCAGAAAATAAAATCATAGAAAGCCTGCTGTTAATTACCTTATCAACAGCTATTGCTATTTCAATTTTCACCAATTGGAATAGCCAATCTTTTGTAGCGCTTGGAGGCGGGTATTTACTTATTATCCCCCTGGCCTGGTCAGCATTACGCTTTAGTCAATTAATGACTTCAGTCGTTATTTTCGAGTATTTTTGTATCGCGATCTGGGGACTTATTCATCAACAAGGTATGTTTGTTGACAGTCTTATGATGCCCAACCTGACTTTATTGTGGGCAAACTTTGTTGCAATCACTCTGGTGGCACATATCGTGGCCTATTCAGTTAATGATCGTAAAATTTTGACCCAGGCGATCAATAGCAGCAAAACTGAAATCTATGTTTTCTGCCAAGGCGATATGCATTTTGAATTTGTCAATCAAGCAGCACTTAATAATTTGGGCGTTTCTTTATCAAAAGCTTTAAAGATGACGCCTTGGGATCTTAAACCCATGTATTCAAGTCAACAGTTTAATGACTTAATGACTCCCCTCATTAATAAAGAAATAGACTCTCTAAATTTTGAAACTGTTTATCAACGCCTTGATGGCACCGTTTATCCTGTCGAAATTACCATACAGTCCGCTCAACATGCCAATAGAGTATGCTATCTTGCATCCGTAGTGGATATAACTGAACGAACAGGACGGGAACAGCAACGTATTTTAGGAAACTATGTTTGTGACTTATCTCCACAAGCTATCGTTATAACCGATACAGAAAATAAAATTATTAGAGTTAACCCCACTTTTACCGATATAACAGGTTATTCTGCAACTGAAGTTATTGGACTCACCCCAAATGTTTTAAATTCTGGAAGGCATGACAATGCATTTTTTAAAAAGCTTTGGCAGGCATTAAGTCACCAAGGTCAATGGGAGGGAGAGCTATACAATCGTCGTAAAAGCGGGGAACTGTATCTGCAACACGCCACGATTAAAGTATTACATGATGCCAAGGGGGAGGCTCAGAACTATATTGCCATGTTCAATGACATCACTCAAGAGCGCGAAGCCACCTTACAGCTGCAACAACTTTCTGAACATGATGTACTTACAGCTTTACCCAACAGACTAAAACTACAGCAAGAATTTTATTTTGCATTATCCGCCGCTAAACGCCATGATAAAAAACTCGCTATCCTTTATTTTGATTTAAACAATTTCAAACCAATCAATGATGATTATGGCCATATGTATGGCGATAAAGTGCTGCAAATTATCGCTGACAGAATGAAAGCCTGCATTCGAGACACCGATATGGTCGCTCGTATAGGTGGGGATGAATTTGTCGTACTGATGACTGATATCGATACTGATAATGCAACTCAAACACTTATCAATAAACTTAAAACAGTTATTGCTGAACCGATTCAGTTTAATGATTCTACTTTTACGGTATCCTCAAGTAGTGGAATGGCTAAGTACCCTGATCATGGTAACGAGCTCAAGGTTTTACTGAATGTAGCTGATGTAAATATGTATAAAGATAAGATTCAAATGAAACAAAATCTATACTGAAACGCTTGCCATAGCTGCATTAATTATCTTGTTCCCCCTGTTTTTATATCGTATAGCTACTTAAGAACACGCACGAAATAACTTAAACAATTATTCGGGCACAGGCCTTCAGAGACTGTGAAAGCATTTTCTTTTTAACCTCCCCTAACCCCTCTTTGCTAAAGAGGGGAATAAGAGCTTAATACTTTCACAGTCTCTTCAGCCTGCATTTTAAATGCTGCCCCCCCCCCAAGTTGTCTGTTATATTTCAGTCACATTCCGTCCTCTCCTTTAGTGTTGGCATATCTATTTCCTGAGCAAAACACTATGTTGAAATGCTCCTAAGATAGGAGTATACATGGACAGATAAAAACAAAACTTGCATACATTTGGGGGAAACTATGTATGGACAAGGATTAATAACGCGATCTATCCTGATAGCCTGCTTTGTAGGCTTAATTGTCGGCCTGCTTACGGCCTTATCGATGGAAAAAGTTGATGAGTTAACGTCGACAGATGCGTTCTGTAGTAATAGCTGCCACCCAATGCAGGCTTATACCGCCTTCGAGCCCGTCTATACCCATTCCAAACACCGCACCACTTATACCGGCATTCAAGCTGGTTGTGCTGATTGTCATATTCCAAAAGGTCTTGTTGCTGCAAGCTGGACGCATGCTATCTCTGGAATACGTGATACCTGGTCATTAATCACGAATGATTTTTCAACCCGCGAACTCTGGGAAAGTCAACGAACAGAAATGGCTTATCGGGTACGTGACAGGATGCTGGCTAATGATAGTGAAACCTGTCGTTCCTGCCACCAGCAAGAAGCCCTCAAACCAAGACGAGAACGTGGGGTAAGACGCCATGAACTGGCTCAGCGCGAAAATATTAGCTGTATTGCCTGCCATTATAATTTAGTTCATCAACCCATAGACGCACGCCCGGATTTTTTACGTAAAGCCGGAGTCTGGCCGCAACCATCTGAATAGAAGGGGATAACATGCCATATAACAGACGGGAATTTATTAAAAGCAGTGTTGCATTCATTGCTGCTGCAAAATTAGCAACACCTTTGAAAGTAATCGCGGCCGTTGCAGAAAATGCCAAAAGTGCACAGATCATCCAATCAACTATTCGTTATGTTAAATCGACCTGCGCCCATTGTGTTAATTTCTGCGGCATCAACATCAAAATGGAAAATGATGTTATTCGAGCTATATACCCTGATCCAGAGCGCGCGCCTTATTATAATGTCGGCATTTGCCCCAAGGGCGTATCAGGTGTTTTTAATACCTATAACCCTTACCGAATTAAAAAACCGCTAAAAAGAACTAATCCCAAAAAAGGATTGGATCAGGACCCGGGCTGGGTTGAAATTTCCTGGGAAGAAGCGTTTGAAACCATTACTGCTAAATTAAAAGCCATCCGAGAAGATGATCCACGTAAATTGATCTGGCAACATGGACATGGTAAATATTTAATCGGTGATAAATTCCCTAAAGCCTTTGCCAAAGCCTTTGGCACGCCAAATCTGGTACATCGTACCACAACCTGTGAGGCTGCTCGCCATGTGGCGGATGAACTGACTTGGGGCTACCATGGTTTTCTCCCCGATATAGAGCACTGTAATTTTCTACTCAATTTTGGCGGTAATTATTTTGAGGCAGAACAATTTGCCCGCTGGCTGGATCATGCCACCACCGATGCCAAAGAACGCGGCATGAAAATAGTGGTAATTGAACCTCGGCTTTCCAGTACCGCATCGAAAGCTGATGAATGGATACCCATTCGCCCAGGCAAAGATGTAGTTTTGATCTTAGGTTTGGCAAGACTATTAATCCAAAACAACACCATTGATGAAGAATTTTTATTATCGACGACCAATGCAACAGCGCTGGTTGCTGATGATGAAACCTTATTAAAAGATAAAAATGGGAAGGTATTAGTTTGGGATGAAACAAGCGAATCGGCTAAACCTTTTACAGAAGGCGTAAAACCCGCATTACGTGGACGTTACTTAGTAGATGGCAAAACCTATATCACAGCTTTCCAATATTTTAGTGACAGTATTGAAGACATAACTCCAGCCTATGTTGCTGAAGTTGCTGGCGTTCCAGAAAAGAAAGTCCTTTGGTTGGCAGAAGAACTCGCCAAACAGGCAAAAATTGGTGCTACCGTAATGATAGATGGTCATAAGCTACGTTATCGTCCTGTCGCTATCCATACTTTTAGAGGTCTAAGTGCCAAGGAGTTTGGAGTACAAAACTGGCGAGCGGGGCTGATCTTGCAAATGTTATTGGGCAGCATAGATGCGGTAGGCGGTATTAATCTACATAGCGTTTATAAAAAACCAAAATATTTTGAGCCATCTAAAGCTGAATACCCGCCTCATCGCGTTGATTTGCAAGAAAGCGTATTTTTTCCACATGCCAGCCATAATGTTGCACAGCAAGTGGCGCACACCGTGTTAGAGCCGCAACACTATGGGCTGGAATACACCCCAGAAATGCAGATTTTTTATGCCACTAACCGGCCCTTTTCGACTTCAGACACACAAAAGCAGTTTGCCTCACTGGAGAAAACCTACAACGTTGTGATTGAACTGGTAATGTCCGAAACAGCGCAAATGGCTGATATTGTTTTACCCGACCTGACTTATCTGGAATCCTGGCATTCATCACCGACCCGTTATACCCCTCGTACTAAACATGCAGCCATTCGTCAGCCAGTGACTAATGCCTACAAAATTGAACATGATGCTTATTCTATTTTATGGCAACTTGCTAAACGTTTAGGCATTCTGGATGAGTATGTAAACAATATTAATAAACAATGGAAACTAAAAAAACATCCTTTAAAAACGGGCCGGGATTATAGCTCAGAACAAGCGGTAGAACTGATTTGGCAAGAACAAAGCAAAGGTAAGGATTTTGCCTATGCTAAAGAACATGCTTTTACTGGAAAACATTTATCAGCAGAAAAAACCTATTTATCGGGTGTAGAGAAAAAATTCAAAGGCCCTGGTAAGCCAAAAATGAATTTTTACGCTGAACAATTAGTGCATACTCTGGCTAATGTAAAACAGCAGAAAAAACAGCACAATCTAAAAATGATAGATCTGGAGCGTTATCGCCTGGCTTTATCCCCTTTACCTAAAAAAGAACATGGTTTTCCAACACCCCACCGGGAAGCGAAAGGTTTTCCTTTTTATCTGATTACTTATAAGCGTATGTACCGGAACCAGTCTGGCAATACGGCATTAAATCCAATATTGAATGCATTGGGGCCTGATGTGCAGGAAAATTTTGTGTTGATTAACCAAAAATCGGCAGACCAACTTGATATTAAAACAGGTGAACCGGTCATTGTTGAGACCCGTGCAGGAAAAGTCGAAGGCAAGGCAAAAGTAGTTGAAGGCATACGGCCTGATACCTTGGCGGTATCCTATCATTATGGTCAGCAAAGTCTGGATTTTCCTGATTATGCAAAAAAAGGCATCTGGATTAATTCAGTACTGGAAAATTATTCTGATGTGGTTTCTGGCATGGACAGCTTTAACGACTCTAAATGCAAACTGATTAAAGTTTAAGGGGGAGAGATGGCTAAATTAGTAAGAGTTATCGATATGGAACGCTGCATGGGTTGTCGCTCATGTATCGCCGCTTGTCATATGGAAAACCACTACACACCAGGCTCACCCTGGAACGAAATGGTTGAATATGAGAACGGGACTTACCCCGATGTCCGCAGTATATTCGGCACCATGGCTTGCATGCATTGTGAAGATCCACCCTGTCAGAAAATATGTGATGAAATTAATGTGCATGCCATAACCAAGAATGAATATGGCGTGGTAATGGTTGATTATGAAAAATGTACTGGCTGTGGTTATTGCGCCCCAGTCTGTCCTTATGGCGTACCGCAAATCAATAAGGAGCCTCCGCAAGCTTTATACACTGAACAAAAAACACCTTACGAAGCAATTCCCTTGGCTCAAAGGCATTCATTACATCAAAAGAAAAACAATGTGATGGAGAAATGTACTTTTTGCTGGCATAAGCTGGAAAAAGCCATTAAGGCAGGGGAGCCAGAATTAATTGGTAAAAAACCTGAATACACCCCCAGTTGTGATCTGGTTTGTCCCGTTAACGCCCGTATATTTGGTGATATTGATCAGGAAGATAGTGAAGTCAAAGCCTATATTGGTAAAAAGAAAGCCGCCCAGTTAAAAAAAGAAGCAGGTACCAATCCTCAGGTTTACTATGTGGTGCGTGGGGGAGATTTCTAATGAAACGACTAGGCTTTATATTACTAAGTTGCATATTAACGACGGTGTTTGCCGATCAACAAACGCCCCAGCAAATAAGACCCACCAAAGAACTGAAAACTATGAATTTAGCGCGTATTGCCGAACAAATTCGTAATGGAGAAATTGATGTAGGCAAAGACTATTCGACAAACTTTAAAACCGGGCGCTTCCATATCATTCATGCAGATAAATTACTGATAGATTGTAATAACTGCCATTTTGGCAAAGACTATAAAGATGATTATCAAATAATGAGTAAGCACAAACCCATGCCAGACAAAATGCCTGGCCGCTTACAACGTAGCGTCTGCTTAGGTTGTCATGGCGATGGCGGCATAGCGACTCACTTATATGGCAGAAGTGCAAAATGGTAAATAAACAAAGGCTATTAGCCGATGAACGCTCTCAGATTTACTGGTTTCTCAGCGATTGTTTTGCCCAATTGCCATCAGCAACATCCTCAACCAGTACTGCAGAAGCGTTACAGATATCCCCTGAAAATTTAGATATTCTGGCATTACAAAAAGAATTTACCCGTTTGTTTCGAGGCATTCAAGAGGGATATGGCCCCCCTCCCCCCTATGAATCACTTTATCGTTCAGCGGAATTTCCCACCGATATTGTCGAAGCAGTTTTTAGCTATTTTCAGACGGCGGGGTTTGATGCGGCAGAAATATGCGATGACCCAGTTGACTACCTGTCCTCAGAACTTAAGTTAATGGGGCTTTTAGCTTTTCAGGAATATGAATATCTTCAACAAGATAATAATGAACAAGCCAATTTAGTTAGAGAGCTGCAACAGAAGTTCTTGCAAAACCATATCATGACCTGGGTGCCCGAATATTGTGAGATGCTGATTGAAGCTAGTCGAGAAGAATATTATCAATCCTTGGCTCGTTATCTCAGCAGCTTTTTAATAGACTTGAAACAAGCAACTTAAAACGCTACAGCAAATAGATCATGCTCAATAACAACATGATAGAGCTTAGCAGCAACACTTTTTTAGGTTGAGGCTTAACTTTTACCAGATAAAAGCTAAATAGCACTATCATTGCAAAAAGCCCGTATCCAAAAACAGGCCCATCATGGTTTATAACAATGCCAGTCGCGATCAGCAACAATGCTACAGTAAATAATAGTATTGAGACTTGCTGCGTTCGTTGTACTCCATATCGAACAGCAAAGGATTTTTTCCCTACTCGTCGATCAGTTTCAATCTGTGGAGGCTGATGTGATAACAACAGTGAAGTGGCCAATGCAGCAAATGCCAGCATACCCATTATTGATGTTATATTAAACGGCAGTCCTGCAACCAGCCATAAACAACCAAAAACACCGGGACCATAACAGATCGCTGTTACCCACTCCCCCATCCAGCTATATGAAAGCGGCCGTTCTCCGGCATTGTATAAATAACCTAGGCTAATCAAGGGTAAAGCGATAATTAATATCCATAATTTATCAGCAATTATCAGAACACACAGCCCAATCAAGCCACCAATGAAAAAACTGGCGATAGCATGAAGCGTGACAGGCCGAGTATTGCCATCATGAACACGTACCCAGGAATCCAATTTTTCGCTATCAGCACCGAGCTGCCAGTCACTTACATCATTAAATAAATTGATTGCATGCTGCAATAACACGACTGCTAATGCAGAAAATAGCAATCCAGATAGCCAGACAGGGTTCCTGCCTGCCAAAACCAAGATGGCTATGGCAGGCAGAATGGAGATAAGATAGATAGCAGGATTAAAAACCTGCCACCATTTAGTTTTGGGCATGGCTGTCATATCTGCTGTTCCTGATTACACATGAGCCTCCGCCATTCTAGAGATACAAGTAGCCTGTCCACTTAGTTAGAATTGAAAAAAACTTTCCTCGTTCCCTCGCTCTGCGTGGGAATGCAGTTTGTGATGCTCCTGCATCACGGGACGCGGGAGCGTCCCTTTATGAATTCCCACGGAGACCGGTGGGAACTAGAATTATAATTTTTCCTGAGGCTCGTGTAATCAGATATCGGTTTGTATAGATATTGAATACGCCAGAACCATTGCCCCTAATTTCTAACACTTTAATTAAACGGAGACGGCCTGCATATTTCCCGACAAAAAATCATTCAATGCAGATTTAAACCAGTTCATATGCTGGCTTTCAGAATCAACCACCCGTTGATAAACATCAGCTGCGGCCTGGTTGCCATTTTTCAATTCACGGTCACGAAAATCAGTATAGATTCTCAATGCCTCACGCTCTTCAACAGCAATGGCCACTTTAAGTGCTTTTTCAATCACCCCATCCGGGTTCATCTCAATTAACGAATCGCAATTTGCCTGAATTGTTTTCAATGCATTCATTGCTCGCTGAGTATCATCACCATGGGCTGGCGTACCAATATCATCGTACAATTCTCTTAACCAGACCGCATGCAATTTTTCTTCACCAGCCACTTTTCTGAATAACGCACTCAGTTTTTGATAACCTGCCTTTTCAGCCCAGCGTGCAAATTCAGGATACATAACCTGATTCTCATACATCTCAACATCTACAAATGACTCTGCCGTTTTACGACTATCCTCACAGGGAGTAGCGGAAGCGAAACATTCAAGTATCATATCTTCAGTAATCTCTGGTTTTTTCATTATGAATACCTCTTAAATTGAATAATTGACAGTAATAGCACAAACTCCATGTTTATAATTATTGCCCAAGTTTTCTATGCCCTTCCAGTAATGTTGACCATCATAAACAAGCAGATAAAATGGAATTATAAGAATAATGCTTACATTCATTCATTTTTATAGCAGAGTATTAGCTAGATAGATATGAGTTTTTACATTTTTACTAAAAATAATAGGGTATTTGATATTTTCCAGTGATAGTTTTGTAGAGACGTAGCATGCTACGTCTCTACGCCACTAAATTTCAGGCAAAGCTTCCGCTCCTGCTCACGCCCCTTACCTACTTCCCTGTAGGCAAAAAAAAACCCAACACCGTTAGGTATTGGGTTTTTTAAATAAAAGCTTGGCAATTCCCTACTTTCGCATAGCAACCTGCTACACTATCATCGGCGCTAAGCGGTTTCACTTCCGAGTTCGAGATGGGATCGGGTGGTTCACGCTCGCTATGTTCACC
>ENA-OSET01002923-OSET01002923.1-sediment-metagenome-genome-assembly--contig:-NODE-2923-length-16065-cov-4.135727_pt1 | contig 16065 bp, 9 predicted proteins | sample MGYA00237882_ERZ534229 | MGnify/ENA primary metagenome ERZ534229 (study PRJEB26408, sample SAMN06266212) | sediment metagenome | isolation source: Hudson Canyon methane seep mesocosm | place: USA:Hudson... | reverse complement strand
AAAGCATTAATCCCTTTTACCAAGGCGTGCTCCAAACGTTCTTTAACTGGCCAGTCTCGCCATTCTAGATTCTCTTCCTGTCGGGCGACACCATCCCCGGAATAATTACCCGCGATGGCGAGCAACCTCTCTGTAGAATCTTCGCGCTTGTTCAAAACAACATCTTCAACGTGTTCACGTAATTCAGCCGGGATATCGGCATAAATTGCCAGCTGCCCGGCATTAACAATCCCCATTGTTAAGCCAGCTTTAATCGCGTGGTACAAAAACACGGAGTGGATAGCTTCACGAACTTGATTATTACCGCGAAAAGAAAAAGAAACGTTACTGACGCCTCCGGAAATCTTGGCAAATGGTAGTTCCCGCCGGATATATTCACAGCTGCGAATAAAGTCGATGGCATAGTTATTGTGCTCTTCAATGCCCGTCGCAACAGCAAAGATATTTGGATCAAATATTATATCTTGAGGCGGGAAACCGACCTTGTTAACCAAGATATCGTATGACCGCTTGCATATTTGGTTTTTCCTGACCTCAGAATCTGCTTGGCCGTCTTCGTCAAATGCCATAACAATAATCGCAGCACCGTATCGCAAGCACAACTTGGCTTTTTCAATAAATTCCTGCTCACCTTCTTTCAAGCTAATTGAGTTGACAACAGACTTCCCTTGGACACATTTTAATCCAGCCTCGATAATCTCCCATTTTGACGAATCTATCATGATAGGGACGCGACAAATGTCAGGCTCCGAAGCAATCAGGTGTAAAAACTTCACCATAGCCGATTGGGAGTCGAGCATCCCTTCATCCATATTTATATCTATAATTTGCGCGCCGCTTTTGACTTGCTCTAATGCAACTTCGAGAGCCGTATCATATTGCTCTTCGATAATGAGGCGTTTAAATTTTGCCGACCCCGTAATATTTGTCCGCTCACCGATATTCACAAAAAGTGAATCGTCATTGATGACGAATGGTTCCAGCCCACTGAGTCGACAAGCAGCAGGTATTGAGGGGATTGATCTCGGCTTATGCATTGCGACGGAATTAGCAATAGCTCTAATATGTTCCGGCGTTGTGCCACAGCAACCACCTACAATATTGAGAAACCCGCTATCGGCAAATTCTTCGATAATAACGACCATTTCTTCGGCTGTTTGGTCATACTCCCCAAACTCGTTAGGTAATCCTGCGTTAGGATGGGCACTGATGTAGGTGTCTGCTAGCGAAGAAAGTGATTGAATATAAGGCCTAAGTTCTGCAGCGCCGAGAGCGCAGTTTAGACCGATGCTGATTGGTTTCGCATGCGCTACGGAATACCAGAAGGCTTCCGATGTTTGTCCCGAAAGCGTTCTGCCACTAGCATCGGTAATTGTACCGGAAATCATTATCGGCAGCTCAAAGCCACGCTGTTCGAATACGCCTTGAACCGCAAAAATGGCCGCTTTGGCGTTGAGTGTATCGAACGACGTTTCGATTAAAAGAATGTCAGCGCCACCTTCAATTAACCCTTCAGTTGCTTCTGTGTAATCGCTAACAAGTTGATCAAAGCTAATATTTCGATAACTTGGATCGTTGACATCGGGAGAGATTGTCGCTGTTCTACTTGTGGGACCTAAAACGCCGGCGACAAAACGTGGCTTGCTCGGATTCCTAGCAGTCATGGCATCTGCTGCGGCACGAGCAATACCGGCACTAGCGATATTTATTTCTTTTGCGAAGTCTTCCAATTCGTAATCACTTTGAGAGATTCGTGTCGCGTTGAAGGTGTTGGTTTCAATAATATCTGAACCGGCGTCCAAATAGGCATCGTGAATATCCCTAATAACATTTGGATTAGTTATCGAAAGAAGATCGTTATTACCTTTGATGTCAACATGAAAATTGGAAAAGCGGTCACCGCGATAATCAGATTCCTGCAGCTGATAATTTTGTATCATACTGCCCATGGCTCCATCCAAAATCAGTATTCGATTTGATAGTGCCTGATATAATTTCGCTATGCGTTCTTTTCTTAAGGTGTCCATATTTTGATCATCTTGTCAGAATTTTGTCGGTATTAAGCTTTCAAATACAGCGCTAAAACCATGAATATATTAAGGTTTTTCAAGAACTAATTTTCTTCTTACTCCTTTCTACAAACCGAAGAAAGAGTATAATGCCTAGATTTAGCGCTAATTGTGACACAAAGAAAAGCTATATCAAAATATTTCGATATAGATTGGCGATTTAGTCCATAATCTTAGCTGATTGAAGCATAAATTTTCGAGAGGAAAAGCCGGCAATGACAGAACTAGCTGAGTTAAATTTAACGATAACAGAGTCAGCACAGAATTATCTGGCTGAGCTATTGTCTGATCAAGACGACGACGTCTTGGGAATTCGGATGTTTGTAAACAGCCCGGGAACGCCCAAAGCTGAAACCTGCATCGCCTACTGTCGCGCCGACGACGTGCAAGATGATGACATTGTCGTGGAATACGAAAAATTAACAGCACGGTACGAACTTCGCAGTGTTGGGTTTTTAGATGAAGCTTTTGTAGACTACGCCAAGGACCGAATGGGTGGGCAGTTAACGATAAAAGCGCCTAATGCCAAGTTGCCAAAAGTAAACGACGATAGCCCCATCGAAGATCGGATTAACTACGTGTTGTATAACGAAGTAAACCCTTCTTTGGCAGCGCACGGAGGTGAGGTTTCGTTAATTGAAGTCACTGCCGAATCGATTGCAGTTTTACAGTTTGGTGGCGGGTGTCAAGGCTGTGGAATGGTTGAAGCGACACTAAAGGAAGGCGTTGAAAAAAGTTTGCTTGATCAAATCCCGCAATTGACTGCTGTACGCGATGTTACCGACCATACCGATACGTCCCAGGCATATTTCAAATAGGGCAGATAGACTCGGCTTGAAATTCCATTCATACAAAGGTAAATCATAACAATACAGGCTTTTGCTGTGAAGTTACTCAATGAATTTGCCTCAACTGGCTGATTTCTAGGTCTAATTGTAAAAAATTAAAGGAAATAAAGGCTTGACGGGATTGTCAAGAGGTATAGAATGCTAACAGCTTGAAAATACGGCTTGTTTTTATGTTCAATCATTACGATGTTCCAGAAGTAGTAAGTAACTCGTCCTGTTCTTCATAAGTAACACCACTTTTTCTCAGCTAATTCATGTGCTCTGCTTGCACTCGTTCTGATGATCGAGCGTAAATAGACATATAATAATTACTTACGTAAAAGCAATAGGATTTAAACAATGTCTGATCAAACTACTGGCACCGTCAAATGGTTCAACGAAAGCAAAGGTTTTGGTTTTATTGAGCAAGAGTCTGGCCCCGATGTATTTGTACACTTTAGCGCTATCAACAGCGATGGCTTCAAAACATTGGCAGAAGGCCAAAAGGTAGAATTTACAGTTACACAAGGTCAAAAAGGCCCACAAGCTGAGAACGTTAAGCCTGTATAATTTGTTATCTTAGGGCACTGCCCTGAGATAATGGAATAGGTTTTAGCTATTCCCTTTAATTAGACACGTTAATTGTCTATACAATACTCGCTCTTTTCAAGAGAGAGTATGAAACCGCGCTTGTCGCGGTTTTTTTTCGCGTTTTATTTGTCACTTATAGCAGACTTCCCGTCGTACGCAGATTGAAAAAGGGGTTTACTGATCCTATTTCCGCTAAGAGCACTCTGCTCGAATTACGTTTATGCCAGTAGCTTCGTACCGCATATTTAATCAGACAAAAATTCAATGGAGCGAGATAAACCGGTATCGGCAGATGTTGTTATAGGCTTGTTTTCGGCGAAAACAAATTTGGGAGCAGGGGAGCTCAAGAACTCTTTGTCCAGAAAACCAAATCCGTGGCTCATTTCGGTATACCGAGATAAGCTGAATTTTTACGAATAGTACACACTTACCTCAGCGAAGGGCATCGGGAAACCCGCCCGGACAAATCGTTCGGGGAAAAACCTGATTCAGTGAAGATATAAATTACCAATCGTAAAAAGAGCTAAAACCGTAAGTGCGGCAGCCTTAGCTCTATCCAGATACGACTCTATAGTCGTCTACCGGGCAATACATCTTTTAATTTATTGCGAAGCGATGTCAGGGATTGCGCCGTCGTTTCCCAGTCAATACAGCCGTCGGTCACTGAAACTCCGTAAGCGAGCTTGGACAGGTCTTCTGGAATTGACTGATTTCCCTCGTGGATATTGGATTCGATCATCAACCCGACAATTGATTGGTTGCCCGAAATTATTTGATTACAAACATCATCGACGACCTTTGGTTGCAATTCTGGTCTTTTACTCGAGTTAGCGTGAGAACAATCGACCATGATATTTTTTGCGACACCCGCTTTAGTCAGTGCTTGCTCTGTTAATTCTATGTGGACCGAATCGAAATTTGGGCCTTTTGAGCCTCCTCTCAGCACTACGTGGGCATACGGATTTCCCTTGGTCCGTATAACTGCAACTTGTCCCTCTCCATTAATGCCTAGAAACCGGTGCGGTTTACTGGCGGATTGTATCGCGTTCATTGCAACTTCTAATCCACCGTCAGTACCATTCTTAAAGCCCACAGAAGATGAAAGTCCGCTTGCCATTTCGCGGTGTGTCTGGGACTCGGTTGTTCGTGCACCAATCGCTGACCAGGCAATGCAATCCTGCATATACTGCGGCGATATCGGATCGAGCGCTTCAGTAGACGTTGGCAGGCCGAGCTCGGCAATATCTAGCAGCAATTTTCTGCCAATATGTAATCCTTCCTGTATTTTAAACGAGTCATTAAGATGCGGGTCGTTTATTAACCCTTTCCAGCCAACAGTAGTTCTCGGCTTTTCAAAATAAACGCGCATGACAATGTAAAGCGTGTCCTCAAGCTCATCCGACAAGGATTTAAGGTGTTTGGCATAGTCGAGTGCAGCATCAACATCATGGATCGAGCAGGGGCCTACCACTACAAATAGCCGGTGGTCTTTGCCATCGAGTATGTTACGAATAACTTCTCTATTTTCAGCAATACATTGCGCGGCTGTTTCTGACATCGGCACTTCGGATTTAAGCTGTTCCGGTGTGATTAAAATTTCCTGTGATTCCACGTTTAAATTGTCTACTACAGTATCGGTCATGATATTTTCCCGTTCTTTTATAGTGCGCCCGCCATTGTACTAGCTCCAGCCAATCAGACAGACGCGTCGAACCGTAGATTGTAGCCGATCGCGCTATAGAATACTCAGTTCACAAGAATAAAATGCCCTATTAAATCGATATATCTTCGACTTAACGAAAGACCTGTAAGTTTATGAGTTTAAAAGACTTCTTCGGAACAAATTTGTAAGGTATTTGATTGTTAAGGAGGTTACAATCGCGTGAAAAGCTAACATCCGGCTTGACCCATTAAAAAACAACAATCTGTTTCCAATTCACTAACACGAAGAACCATGCCTCGACTAATTTCACTATATGACGTTCGGCCAATACTAACGCAGTTAGCCGGCGGTAATTTATTCATCACGCCTAATCAACGTTTGGCGAGCCGGATTTCCGCTTCTTATGCAATATTTCAGAGTGAGACGGATAAATTACAGGTGATTAAGCCTCCTAATGTCCATTCTCTCCACGGCTGGATAGAAAGATGTTGGGGTGATCTACTCATTTCCGCATATCCTGATGCCTTGAAAAATCGAGTATTAGGTCCAATCAACGAGCAGGCTGTCTGGGAAACCGTCATTTCGGAGTCACCTCTGGGACAAGTACTTCTTCGCCCATCGGCTACGGCCGCACAAGCTGCGGCGGCCTACCGTACATTAATTGAGTGGGACCAAGATCTAGGGTCCGAAGCCTTACTGTCATTTTTTCAAAACGACGAGGACGGAGCGGCTTTGTTAACCTGGATAAATCGGTTTGAAGCTATTTGTTCGGAAAATTCCTGGCTGAGCCACGTGCGCCGTACCGAAATTGTCATAGACGCTTTTATTGCCGGGCATTTATCTCGAATGGAATCAATTTATGGAATTGCTTTCGAGAGTATTCCTCCACTGTATAAACGGCTAATAAGTGTTGCGGGAAATTTTCAAAGCGTCGATTACCCTAGGTTAAACGCGCAAGTGAATGTCGTTCGCTGTCAGTCTGACGATAGCGAGTTGAACGTTGCAGCGGTTTGGGCTAAACAGGTTTTACGTAGTGATAAAGAGGCTCGAGTGGCGCTTGTAATTCCAGACTTGGCCCAGCGTCGAAATCAGGTTCAAAGGGTATTACAGGAGGTTTTTGAGACTGGCTTTAACGAGGTTCCAAATAGAACTATCAATCACAGTTCCGCCAGTTCCGCCAGTTCCGCCAGTTCCAACAGTTCCAACAATGGCAATAACGGCACCAGAAAAAATTTACCGTTTAATCTGTCGGCGGGTTATCCTCTATTGGAAGCGCCCGTTATAGTTGCCGCGCTCAATGTTCTGTCTTTGCAGTTGCCTAATCAGGAGACAGAAACACTCGAGGCGATTGCGCAGTCACCGTTTTACGGCTTGGACAAACCCACTGACACACCACAAGATATCAAATGCCGAAGTAAACTAATATCACTGCTTTACGCAGAACAAGTTAAGTCGACCACGACCTCTCGTTTTCGGCAGTTAGCAGAAAAAGTGAATGACGGCCATTCAGAAAATTCAAATCCCTGGTATTTTTCATCTTTATTGCAAGACCAAGCTAACCTAGCGCGACGGTTATCGATATCAAATCCACGATCTCCAGCGGAGTGGGTCATTTGTTTTCAGTCCTTATTGACGAGCTTCGGTTGGCCAGGTAATCGTGAATTGGATAGCATAGAATTTCAGCAAGTGTCTCAGTGGCAATCAATTCTAACGGAGTTTTCGAATCTCGAACTCATTCTAGTGTGTAGTTCAGAGCTCTTAAGTTATGGGCAAGCGATTGCGCATATGCAAACCATTCTATCAAAGCGAATTTTCCAACCGCAAACGGTTGATTCTCCATTACAGGTTCTCGGTACACTGGAAGCGGCGGGCCTTCAGTTCTCGCATTTGTGGGTAACGTCGATGTCCGAGCGTGAATGGCCACCATCGCCGTCGCCTAATCCGCTCATTCCTACTGCACTTCAACGTAGTGCACTCATGCCGCATGCAAGCCCCGAACGAGAATTGGAGTTTGCAAAAAGCATTACTGAGCGACTTGTAAACAGCGCCAAAGACGTGGTCGTTAGTTTTGCCCAAACACGTGACGAAAATCCTGAAAGCATTAGCGCGTTGTTCGCTAAGTTCCCGCAAAAATCGGTCCAGGATATATTAGGGAAGCCACTTGAGCAGCTAGTACCGAAGGTTGAACTGCGCAGACGCCACTTTGAATCTTCGTCCATGGAAACGATTCAACTAAAGAACGCACCTCGACTGGCAGCAGGCGAAAAAGTAAAGGGGGGCAGCAGCTTGTTTTCTAGCCAATCGGCGTGCCCATTTCGCGCCTTCGCAAATCATCGCTTAGGGATAAAGGCCTTAAAAAAGCCTGAAATAGGCCTCAACGCCGCAGACCGAGGTTCATTATTACATCGCGCATTAGAATTCATCTGGGAGAAATTGAAAGATCAGGCCGGATTGCTGTCACTCGATGATGAAAAGCTAGAAAATATTTGTTTCGAATCGGCAACCTACGCGGTGACCGAGCTCGCGCAAAAAACCTACTCGCAAAGGCTGGGAAGTCGGTTCCAAAAATTAGAAGCCTTACGACTTAAAGGATTATTGCTAGCTTGGCTATCGATTGAAAAAGAACGTTCCGACTTTACCGTTGAGGCCTTAGAACAACGAAAGCTCTTTCGCTTCCAACAATTAGAGCTAGACACCCGTATCGACAGGATAGACCGACTAGCCGATAAGAGTCTCTTGGTTATAGATTACAAAACAGGGATAACGAACATTAATCGCTGGTGGGGCGATCGACCTGATGAGCCCCAGCTGCCGCTCTACAGCATGTTGACGGAAGCGGGCAAGGGCAGTGAAGTTGTGGGAGGTATCGCATTTGCTAAAGTGAGAGTTGATGGCTGTACATTGACGGGGATTGGAGACGCAGATTTACCGGAAGACAAGATAAAATGGAGCGGAAAAGCCCAAACCGACGCGGGATCCATTGATTGGCAACACTTGAAACAAGACTGGGTAAAAGTTTTGACAGCGCTCGCGGAAGATTTTATTGAGGGAAAGGCGACTATAGACCCCAAAACCCCCGCAAAAACCTGTCAATATTGTGATCTTGCGCCTGTCTGTCGAATCAACCATAAGGAGTTAACAGCGTGAACAAAACTCCAGACTCTTATGATAGCAGTGCATTGAACGAAACTGTGTCGGATATAACCGTCCCCATCGACTACAAACAAAGGATAGCGGCATTAGATTGTTTACGTTCAGTGTGCGTTACCGCACCGGCGGGCTCTGGAAAAACCGAACTATTAAGTCAGCGGGTTCTGAAATTACTAGCGAAAGTCAATCAACCGGAAGAAATTCTTGCGATAACTTTTACCCGTAAAGCTGCGGCGGAAATGCATTTTAGGATCATTGAAGCATTGCGGCTTGCTCAATTTTCGCCGAAACCAGATCAAGCTCATAAATTAGTGAGCTGGGAATTAGCGCGCGAAGTCTTATCACAAGATAAGGCCCGAGACTGGCAGCTACTAGCCAATCCGAACAGACTCAAAATACAGACAATCGATGGACTTTGTAGTTCTTTAACTCGCCAGATGCCGATTTTATCAAATTTCGGGGCTCAACCAAGAATTGCCGAACATGCAGAGACGTTTTATATTAATGCAACGCAAAGTCTACTTGATAAATTGGAAACGAAAAGTTTATTTTCAAAAGATCTAGTCACATTGTTAAACCACGTTGACAATGATATGCAAAAAGTAGAGCGATTGTTAGTATCTTTGCTGGGGCGGCGTGATCAATGGTTATTACACATCGGCCTTGGGCCTTCTTCGCAAGCCGCCCGTAGAGTCCTTGAGACTACTTTACGATACGTTATCGAAGATGTTTTATTGAGCCTGAAAAAAGAGTTGGCTCCTGTCGCAGCAGAATTGTTACCGCTAATGGACTATGCAGGAGATAACTTATTAAGAGGCCATAAGTTGTCACCCATCGCTGAACTTGCTGGCTTGGTGGAGCTACCAGGGACCAAAGTGGAGAATATTTCTCAATGGTTAGGTGTTACAGAACTGTTAATAACGAAAGAAGGAGGATGGCGCAAAACCGTTAACAAAAACGCAGGATTTCCAACAGAAACCCGAGATGGAGACAAAAAACAGGCGAAGGAACTCAAGAATACCTTCGTCCAATTATTGTCTATCTGCAAGGAAAATAAGAGTCTCTTGGACCGCTTGATCGAAGTCCGTTTTCTACCCACGAGTACTTACCCAGAGCAACAATGGTTGCTGTTGGATGCGCTAACGCGTTTGCTGCCCGTTCTAACCGCGGAACTGCGACTTATCTTCCAGCAACAGGGTGTCGTTGATTTTACAGAGATAAGTCTGGCCGCCTCCGCTGCCTTAGGACGAGGTCTAAATCCATCCGAATTGGCAATGAAACTCGATTATCAGTTACACCACATTTTGGTAGACGAATTTCAGGATACGGCCAGTACCCAGTACAACCTATTACAGCGGCTCGTGGAGGGTTGGTCTGAGCATAATATGAGCAATCCGGAAAATCCGAAAACACTTTTTATTGTTGGCGATGGAATGCAGTCGATCTATGGTTTTAGGGAAGCTAATGTCGGTTTGTTTTTGGACGCAAAAAAGAATGGCGTAAATGGCATAAATTTGGACGATTTAAGGCTAACCGTGAACTTTCGTTCGACACCACAGGTTGTCGATTGGGTGAACAACACGTTTTCAACTGCTTTTCCTTCGCACGAAAATATCTCACGAGGCGCAGTTCCCTACGAATTCGCTAATCCTTTTAATGCAGCTCAATCAGATAGCGTGGTCAAGGTGTTAGGATTTTCCGGAGAATCGGCAACTTCCCGTGAAGTTAGGAAAATAGTCGACATCATAGAAAATGCCGAGTTAGAAAATAAAACAATTAGTATTGCAATTCTGGTTCGAAGTCGAAGTGGGCTAGCTGACATTATTCCTGCCCTGTCCCGGGCAGGGATAAAATGGTCAGCTAAAGACATCAACCCATTACTAAACTATTCTGCCGTGGCCGATCTTTTTAGCCTTACTAAAGCATTACTCAATATTGCAGACGATGTTAGCTGGGCCGCGTTATTGCGAGCGCCCTGGATTGGATTGGACAATAGTGATATGCACTGTTTGTTGGGCGATAAACCATCATCTAATTCCGTTTTCTCCCGCCTAGTTAGCAAAGAGATATCTAACAGCATGACGACGCATGGAGTTAAGCGAATTAAGATCGTCGCCTCTGTCCTGCTTACGGCTTACGAGGACCGCCAACGATTAAACCTCAGAAGCTGGATTGAGGGCATTTGGTTAGCACTGGGAGGTGCGAGCACAGTAACTTGCCTCGAAGAGTATTCATACGTGGATGCTTATTTTGAATTACTGGAAAATCTTCAACCGGGAGAAGGCCGCCTTTCGCTCAGAGACCTCGAGAATGCCATTGGTTCACTGTACGCTGAACCATTGGTTGAAGAAGCAAACTTACACATTATGACGATTCACAAGGCGAAAGGACTTGAATTTGACGTGGTGATACTTCCTGGCCTCGCGAGGTCTTCTCGAAGCGATGACAAAACCTTACTAATGTGGCGTGAGTATATGTCGGATCGCCCAGCTGCTCCGGGTAGCACAGGTTTAATCATCAGTCCGGTCGGAGAAACCGGTAGTGATGAAGATACCATTTATAAGCATTTGCGTTATGAACAGTCAATAACAACCGCACTTGAGGAAACAAGATTAGTCTATGTAGCCGCGACAAGAAGCATCAAACAACTGTACGTTCTGTTTAGTACGCCTTTTGACGAGAAATCCGAACGGCCGCGGCCGCCATCAAAAAATAGCTTACTGAGCCGCATTTGGAGTTCAATAGAGGATTCCGTGGTATGGGATTGTGAAAACGAACTGGCGACCGAACAATACGGTCTCGATTTTTCCTCTGAGGATTTAACTAATAACTTCACTCGTATCCAAAAAGAATGGAGAGCACCGGATTTCAACAGTTCAAACCCACTAACAGAATACTACCTCGAGAGCTCCGCTATATCTGATTACAAAAACATTCCAAATTTGTCGATTGACTTGCTGCCCATTAGCGTTGGAAATATTTGTCATTGGATATTGGAAATGCTCGGCGGCGGGAGCCATCGACAGTCGACAGTTTCATTGTCAGAAAATAGATGGTCCACCTTCTCAGACGCTAGTCGCAAAATATGGCTGGAGGCATTGTTGCAGTATGACGGCTTAGAAAAACAATACTGGCCGCAAGCGATCGACGAAATCATAGAGAATATCAACGGAACGCTTTCCGACAAAATAGGTCGCTGGATCTTGTTTGGAAACCACAAAGAACAAACTGCGGAATTAGCGTTACTTTCACTCTCAAGTACTACCGTAGATAAAAGAATTATTGATCGGTGTTTCATCGATGACAAAAACGACTGCTGGATTGTCGATTACAAAACCTCGCGGCTAAGAGAAGACGAACTGGCGCAAGATTTCTTTGACCGTGTAACGGAAAGATATAGCCACCAATTGCTTGGTTATAGAGATCAACTTTCTCAAATTCCGCCTTACTGTAATACAAAGAAAATTCGGGTGGCATTATATTTCACGAGTTATTCTCATTGGAGCGAGGTAGAGACGCCACAGATCACATCGACTATTCTATCGGACTGAGTCCCCTGAATCCCAGATCGTTGACTGTCAAAAACACCGGTGGAAATTCTATATAATGGACTAATTCGAAACGATAGCTAGGAGTTCGTGACCAACATTTCTGACGAGGAGGGTACAATTGTCAAAATTTCGAAGTAAAAAAAGCAATCTGCAAACGTTCAAAGAAACAAAGCGACAGGTTCCTGAAGGCACCCAGGTTCTTAGTATTGTCGAACAATTGGATGATGGACGAGGGGTCGCCAAATTCAAAGGAAAGATTGTTTTTGTTGACGGAGCGCTAAAAGGCGAGACGGTAAAAGTACAATTCAAAAAGTCTTTCAAAAATTTTGACGAAGCGACAAGCGTTAAAATCATTTCTCCGGTTTCCGATCGTATTCAACCGCAGTGTCAATATTACGAGCGTTGCGGGGGATGTAATTTACAACACATGAAGCTACAGGCCCAGAGGACGTTTAAACAAAAAAGCATCGAAAAGAGAATGGTTGAATTCGGCTTAGTTAAAAATGATGAACTCGAAAGCGTGATAAGTCCGCTGCTTACTTCTGATCCTTTTCAGTACCGACACCGCGCTCGATTTTCTGTCGAAGCGAACAGTCATAAGTTCGTGCTGGGCTTCAAAGGTAACAACTCAAACAAAGTGGTCGATATAGACAGCTGCGAGGTTTTACTACCCGGCCTCAATACCGTATTACCAAAATTGCGGCTGAGTATGTCGGGGCTGTCATACCGATCGAGCATTCGAGAAATACTCATCCTCGAGGACTCCAATGGCAAAGCATTCATACAAATTCGTTCTAATAAGCGGTTGGCAGACCGAGACGTCGATAGTTTAAAAGTATTGTCAGATAGAGAGAACATCGGTATATCGTGTAAAAACCTTGTCGATCAAATGACCTACTGGTCTTCTGACGACACACAGCCTTTGACTCAACTGTCAAACGAAAGTGTCTCCTATAATTATTCGCTCGATGATTTCACGCAGATAAACCCGACCATCAATGAAAAAATGATCCAGCAAACATGTGAATGGTTAGACTTATCTGAGGAAGACCACGTTATTGATCTTTTTTGTGGAATAGGGAATTTTAGTTTGCCCGCTGCAAAAAACGTAAAGGGTATGACAGGGTACGAAATCAGCGAAAAAATGGTAAAAAAAGCCGCTCAAAATGCAAAAGAAAATGGCCTCTCGAACACCACGTTCTTTGCCGTAGATCTATTTTCTCATTCTCTAAAATTTGATCGTCATGTTAACAAACTCATTCTAGACCCACCGAGGGCAGGCGCAGAACATGTCTGCGCTCAGCTTGTACCACCGAGAATTCAGTATATTCTCTATATTTCGTGTAATCCTTCTTCCTTTTTTAGAGATTCAAAAATATTAATTGACGGGGGATATGTAATTGATAAGCTAGGATTAATTGATATGTTTCCGCAGACTGAACATGTAGAAATAATGGCTTTGTTCAGCCACCAGTGATGTCCAGCCGACGATTTTCTATCCGTGGTCAGGATGCTGAACCCCTTCGACAGATGACAACGATAACATGACTGTTGCCCACTATTTGAAAAAGGCAATGTCCACTATGAATAATCAAAAAGGCGCTTTAAATGGCAGATGATGATAATGACGACATAGCTGACGAAAACACCACAGTTGAGATTGATCCAGCGGTTTTATTACCAAAGGTAGAGAAACAACTAAAGGTAACTAGAGTATTGTTAATAGCGACAATCGTTCTGTCAGTTCTAGTCGCATCGACCGTTGGTGTCGGTATAGGCGTAATGTATGGCCGAATAGGCGATCTGGAGACAGCAGCACTGGAACTTGAAGACGATCAAATGGACGAACAATTTACGCTACTGGAAGAACGCTTGCTAAAGATTGCGGAATTTCGAAAAAGCGAACAAAAAAAGATTAGCAAATACACAAAAGAACTGGCAAAACTCAGTAACGATTGCAGCGCAGAAAAAGCTGCGCCTTTTCTAAAATATCTGTCACAAAGGGAAGAGGATTTTCAATTGTTGATTACGTCCGTAAAGTCTGGAACCGCAGACTTGGCGGGAATGAATAAAGGGTCAAAAGATTGGCTCCGAACACATGCTAAATCGATGGACGATATCGTTAAACTGAGCGAGGCTCGAAAATCCCAAATTGACACACTCCTTTAGGAAAAGAAAAAACCAGGATTATCGAAATGGTTGACGACGATTTGGAAGTACGAACGACATCTTTAGCAAAAAAGTCTCTTCGACATTTGGTCGTTGGGCTAGTGCTGTTGCCGATTATCATCGGGTGTTTTGTCGTGGGACTTATCAATGTAAGAACCATTTTTTTGAAAGTGACTTTGTTAGATTCAGTACAACCGTCAAACCGTGCTGAAGTTTTTTTTGGCGAGATCGATAAAGTCAAAGAAAAGGTTGCTGAACAATACGCAGAACATACAAGCAAGATGGAAGATGAAAATATACTTGATATGAATGTGAGATTCAATCTCGTGTACAACGCAGCGTTCGAGCACGAACGGGATTTCGGGCAATTCATCAAAAACTATCAAAGCACAGTGTATCAGGTTTCAAGTAAAACCCGTGGATCTGGAGCGTGGTTTGAATTTTATAATAGGGACATAGAAAAACTTAAAGCGAGTAGTATTGAGCGACAGTCTAAGTTAATCAAGTATACTAAGTCCGTGCAATAGACAATAAAAGAGCGGGACGAAAAATCATCAGAGCATAAGTTCTATTTAGCTGTTTTAGAAACAGAAGACGTAAGTACAACAAATTTTGTATTGCCTGCAATTAATTGGCAATTCCCAAAAATTCTTTTCATTTTTGCCGGATAGTCCAGATGTCTATTTCCGACCAGCCACATAACACCACCATTGCCTAACATCCTTTGACTGTTAGCGATCATTGCTTTAGCGATATGATCAGTTATCGTATGGTTTTGGTGAAAGGGAGGATTACATATAATCAAATCAACTGCCCTTAATTCGATATCCTCTAAACTGATGTTTTCGTGAAACTCTGGGCTTTCAAAGCTGTCGACGGTTTTATCGAAACTATCGAAAAAATTTATTTTTGCCGATTCCAATGCCATATAAGATTCGTCTACAAAATGAATTTTGCTGTTAATGCCGAATTTTTCTTTTTGAGCGGTCGCCGCCTTTATTCCAAGTATTCCATTCCCGCATCCAAGATCAACGATTGTGTTAGCACGGGGTAATACTTCAAATTGCGCAAGTATAAACCGGGTCCCGATATCTAGCTTGTCGTGCGAGAAAACATTGGCATGATTAGAAAGAGATAGGCCTAAGCTTTTTTCCTGGTATGTAAAGGGAAACGGAGACAAGTAATTCTTGGACAATATCCTGTTGTCGGGAGTGGCGAAAACCAACCTAGCTTTTTTCTTTGCAAGTGAAGTATGCGTTTTCCCGATATATTTTTCGAAGAGCGCTAGTTGAGATTTATGACTATGTTTTATCATCCCTGCTGCGATAACTGTCGTTGTGGACGTCATACACCGTCTTATCTCAATGAGTTGGTGTTCCAATAAAGCTAAACTTTTTGGGAGTTTAATAACGATAAGGCCGTATAATTTGGAGGGGGACTTTGTACTTTCAATTAGCTTGATATTTTTTAGAGCGTTGAGTTTTAGATTCTCACTAGTTGAAAAATGTGCGGTAACAGAGTCGCTCCAGTTGTCTGGAAGATATTCGTTAAGAGCAACGGACAAAGCACCGAAGCCGTCATTAATAAGCAAGACCTGTGCACTATCTTTAGTGTTTCTTTCTGCCAAAGGATTATGTTTATAGATATGATCGAGAACCAACTCATCCGCGGCGTCCCAAGCACGAAGCTTTTCATTTCTAGTAAGGGGGAAACGCTTAAGAAGGTATTGTCCAAAAAGCGTGGACATACAAATGTTTAATCCTGGTTCCGGAGGACCAGTGTCAGATGGTTGCATCAGTGTTTTATTAGGTGACTGTTAAGGTTTATCGGATAGCGTCGATTTTACTCTGCTTTTTTTCTTAAGTCTTCTTCTTCCGACAAATCGCAAGGTACGCCAGGCGAAGAGCTGTACTTGAACAAAGAGCTGCACTTGACGGCAGCAACGTAAAGTAAAACGGTCCTCCATTCGATATCTGGTAAAAAAAGTAAAAACCCATAACAATTTTTGGCCCTATCTTTCGTCTTCATAGGCACGGAATCCTCTA
>ENA-OSET01002920-OSET01002920.1-sediment-metagenome-genome-assembly--contig:-NODE-2920-length-16072-cov-25.436824_pt1 | contig 16072 bp, 16 predicted proteins | sample MGYA00237882_ERZ534229 | MGnify/ENA primary metagenome ERZ534229 (study PRJEB26408, sample SAMN06266212) | sediment metagenome | isolation source: Hudson Canyon methane seep mesocosm | place... | reverse complement strand
AGGGGAGTCGAACCCCTGTTACCGCCGTGAAAGGGCGGTGTCCTAGGCCTCTAGACGAAGGGGACGCAACAGCTACTTCGTCGAAGTGGCGCGTATAATAGGGAAGGGCTTTTGTTAAGTCAATAATTAGTGATAAAAAACTATAACGGGGCCAAACAGGCCTTAAAATTGTTTGCGGTGTAGTCAAAAGCGGCCAATAAGCCTTGGTTTTCGATTAGACGGAAGTAGTTGATGGCTACATCGAAATGACTATCGGGTATTTGTTTGAGGACGGCATCAATATCATAACTTTCGTTTGTATATAAAATGATCTCGTAACGCAGCTTATTTTCGCCCGCGCAAAAATAATAATTGTATTCGAGCGTATTTTTCTCAGGTTCGCCGCGTTCTGCAGCAACTTGTGTCGCGCAGCGCGCGAAATTGCTGTTGATTGCCGAATAAGTGTTTAGTACGCCGTCTTTACGTATTGCCTCGTAGAGGGTGCGTAAATTATCTTTCTGCGCTGAATTAGACAAGGGTAGTGTTTCTAATGCCGTTTTTTGATCAATTCCGCGTTGGTAAAGTTGGAGTATCGTAAGGTATTCGCTTGTGATAACCGCGCATGAAATATAGTCATGTGATGCATCGCTTGTCGGAGATGCGTTTTCACCTGAGGCGTGAATTGATGTAAAGAGGGCAAGCAGAAAAACGACACACGTTTCTGTACGTTTGAATTGAGCCCCGAAACCTTTGATCTTCAAGACGCCTCGTCGAGTGCCTGCTCGGCAATGTCTATTACCACTTGTGCAAGGCGAGGGTCCTCACCAATGGGTGGCAACAGATTAACGTTAATCGCATGCAACTCAGTGTTATGTTTACACATTTGCGGGATATCATGGTTTAGGTGCCTGCCCTTGGCAAGAAATAACGGGAGGACGTCAATTTGGCTTGCACCTTTTTCAACGGCGGTTGCCACCACATCATCAAAACTGGGTTCGCTTAGCTCCATAAAAGCAAGCAGCGTATTTGCATGGCGTTCGCGCAGCGTCGTGGTCATTAATTCAAACGCCTGAGACCAAGTCTGATCGCGGCTTCCATGGGCTAAAAGAATAAGGTATTTCAAAATAGATCCGTTTTTTATCTGGTTGCTTAAAAGTGTGTCTTAGCCCTACGTGCATTTCAAGCAAGTCGATTGCTTATTTTAGAATTTTTTATTTATTCTGACGCGATTTTGCAACAGTGTGTTTATGCGTTTGCTGTATTTATTTTGTGAAAGTTCAAGCACTTTCGATTATGATGCGAAATCATCCTGTCAAACAACGTATTATCGGAAAATAGAATGAGCTTTCAAGGTACTAATGACTACGTCGCAACCAGCGACTTACAAATGGCGGTCAACGCAGCAATTTCATTGCAAAAACCTCTACTGATAAAAGGTGAGCCCGGTACCGGTAAAACTATGCTGGCGGAACAATTAGCAGGTTCGTTAGGCGTGAAACTCATTCAATGGCATATCAAGTCAACAACCAAAGCGCAGCAAGGCTTATACGAATACGATGCGGTTTCTCGGCTTCGCGATTCGCAGCTGGGTAACGACAAAGTACATGATATTTCAAATTACATTGTGAAAGGCAAGCTGTGGGAAGCGTTTGAGGCGGAGGAGCGGGTCGTATTATTGATTGATGAAATTGATAAAGCAGACATTGAGTTCCCTAATGATCTATTGCTTGAAATTGATAAGATGGAGTTTTTCGTTTACGAAACACAGGAGCGCATCGTCGCGAAAAATAGGCCGATCGTTATTATTACTAGCAACAATGAAAAAGAGCTACCCGATGCCTTTTTGCGTCGTTGTTTTTTCCATTATATCGATTTTCCTGATGCCAGCACCATGACGAAAATTGTGGATGTGCATTACCCAAATATTAAGCAGGCGCTGCTCAAAGAAGCGCTTGACGTGTTCTTTGATGTGCGAAAAGTGCCGGGCTTAAAAAAGAAGCCCTCTACCAGTGAGTTAATTGATTGGCTCAAATTACTTATGGCGGATGAGTTAAGCGAATCGTTACTCCAAGAGCGTGATCCTACCAAAGCGATTCCACCGCTTTATGGCGCGTTAATCAAAAATGAACAAGATGTTCAGCTGCTGCAACGGCTTGCTTTCATGGCGCGCCGAAAAGGGTAGAGGTTGTTATGTTAATTGGCTTTTTCGAAGAAGTGCGTGCGGCAAAAGTGCCCGCGACATTAAAGGAGCTGCTTGATCTAATTGAAGCCATACAAGCGCGGTTAGCCTTTGCTAATTTGGACGAGTTTTATTACCTGAGTCGCCTTTGCTTGGTCAAAGATGAAAAGCATTTTGACAAGTTTGACCAAGCCTTTGATAAATATTTTAAGGGTATCGAAGCGTTGAATGATCTGTTCTCGCAGGAAATTCCGCAAGACTGGCTGCAATCGGAACTAGAAAAGTTTCTAAGTGAAGAAGAAAAAGCACAAATTGAATCGCTCGGTGGCTTTGATGAGTTAATGAAGGCATTTCAAGATCGCCTAGATAATCAAGACAAGAAGCATAAAGGTGGTAATCGCATGATTGGCACCGGTGGAACCTCCCCGTTTGGTGCCAACGGTTATAACCCTGAAGGCATCCGGATTGGTCAAAAGAATGGTCGCCAAGGCAAGGCGGTGAAGGTTTGGGAGAAACGCGGCTACAAGGATCTAGACGGCGACGTAACCCTGGGTATTCGAAACATAAAGATAGCGCTGCGACGTCTGCGCAAGTTTGCCCGCGAAGGTGCGGCTGACCAGTTAGATTTAGACGATACGATTCGCTCTACAGCGCAAAATGCTGGGTTCCTCGATATTAAATTAATACCCGAGCGCCACAATAGCGTGAAAGTACTTTTGTTCTTTGATATTGGTGGCTCCATGGATCCGCATGTAAAAGTTTGCGAAGAGTTGTTTTCCGCCTCGCGTACAGAGTTTAAACATATGGAGTATTTTTACTTTCATAATTTTATTTACGACAGTGTTTGGAAAGATAATCTTCGTCGCAGTAACGAAACGACCACCACTTACGATATTTTGCATAAGTATTCGCCCGATTATAAAGTTATTTTCATTGGTGATGCGTCAATGGCGCCTTATGAAATTACGCAAGCAGGTGGCAGTATCGAACATTGGAACGAAGAAGCGGGCGCAACGTGGATGCAGCGTATTACAGACCATTTCGATAAGGTGGTGTGGATAAACCCTTTACCAGAACCATACTGGGGCGAAGGGGGCTCGCTTGGTATTACTAAACAACTGGTCGCCGATAAAATGTTCCCAATGTCTGTGGAGGGACTTGAGGCAGGCATGAAATATCTGAGCCGGTGACCTGCTTTGATCGGTATGACAAATTAAAGTCGAAAGTTTGTGAACAAACGCACCACCTGCAAATTCTCACTTGATCTCACCTCCGGTGTTGCTAATCTGAGGTGAGTCTCTCCCATTTTTTGATGTGCGCTAACGCCCAAAAGTTCCCAACCATGTTGAGTCGTTTTTTATCGCCAATTAAAACAGTTTCTTTCGCGCTACTTTTTCTTTTAGTGTCGAGCCTTAGTCTCGGTCAAACGCCGCAAAATGAAGCGAAAAAAGCGCCCACGCAGCTTGAACTTGACGCAGAAGCAATCAAAAAAGAATTGATTGATTTAAATCGAGAACTTTATCGTTTCGAAGAATCTTTATTGCATCCAAATAACACTCAGCTCGTTGTCTTTCTGAGTTTAGCTGAAGGCACGCGTTTTCAATTGGATTCGCTTGAGCTCCAACTAGATGGGCAGTTAATCTCATCGCATTTGTATCAAGATCAAGAAATTACGGCGCTTCTTGGCGGAGGTATACAGCGTTTATATATTGGAAGTATTACCACCGGTAAGCACAAATTGAGCGGTAAGTTTAATGGTAAGGGCCGCGCGAATTACTATAAACGAGACAAATCGTTATTTTTCACAAAAGACAAAGGTGCGAAATACCTACAAATTGTCATATCGGATAGTCCCGCCGACGGTGCACCCTTGTTTAAAGTTAAGCAATGGTGACAGGCCATGCATAGCTGGTTCCCAGGCGCTATTAGTCATGTCATAAGGGCAGTGTTTTGGGTGTTCGTGACGATACCTTCAGCCATGGTCGCAGCCCAGTCGCAAGGCAGCACAACCACGCCATCCTCTCTACCTCAAGAAATGACAGATGGCCTGATACGGTACGCGTTAGAAACCGACAATCCCTTCGACGCTCTGGTGTTAGTTGATAAACAGGCTAAAGATCGAAACCGTATTGCTGAACTTTTGGCCTATCAAGCATTTGGTATGCCCAATATAGCCGGAAAGGGCTTGTCTCAGTTAGAGAAAACTAAACCGAAGCTAAGTAATATAGAAAAGTATCAGCTTGGTAAGTTGTATTATGAGCGCGGTGACTGCATTGCTTCACTAAAGGCTTTTAACTCGTTAAAAAGCAGAATTCCCGAAACGTTTCGCGAACGACAGGTTTATTACCGCTCACATTGTATATTAACGCTAGGTGGACCGGTTAAGGCGGCACAAGCACTAAGCCAACCACTTTCAGGGCAATGGGTGGCAAGTGCTTATTATAATCTTGCCATGGAATATGCCTCGCGCAATGTAAGTAAAACGAAAGCGCTGGTCTCGTTGCGGGTAGCAAAAGACCTGAACTATGGTGATTCATCATACGCTGAAGAATTAAATGATCGTATCCATTTAGCGGCTGGCAAATTATATTTAGATTCCGAAAAACCTACCTTAGCGTCCGATTTCTTAAAAAAAGTGCGAGTGGATTCGTTATTTACCGCACAAGCGCAGTACTTGCTTGGTTTGAGCTATATTCAGCAACAAGACTTTCGTGGGGCGACGCAAATTTGGTCTTTGAATAAGAAATTTCCATTGATCGCACCGGGCGTCGCTGAGTCATACTTGGGTACGCCTTTCGCCTTTGAGGGGGCAGGTTACGCTGCGCAAGCTCTAGAGGCTTATGTCGAAGCCAGTGACATATTCGAAGCTGAAATAGAGACGATAACGAATATTACGGGTTTGATTGAAAAATACTCGACCCGAGAGGTGCTACTTGAAGATTCTAAGAAAAAAGATCTGCAATGGTTTTTAAAACAAGATGTTGCTCGAAATACGCAGCGCGCTGCTTACTATAAAGCTGTTTTGGATGATGCGGACGCCTACCGCCTTATTAATCTTTATTATGAGCTCGAGTCCTTGCACAGCGGGTTAAATTATTGGTTAACGCAATTTGAGGTGTTCGAGGCACAGCTTGCCTCGCGCATCAAAACCTCGGTTAAAAAGCAATCAAAGGCGCTGGCAAGGCTTCAGGACAGTCAAAAGAAGTTAGTTAAACGGACGCAGTCGAATTCGATTGCCGCGAAAAGCGCATCGGTAGCACGCAGCTTGGAAGCGATTGCCAAGCGGGCCGCTTATTTAAAATCGGCACTGGCGTCTGAAGTGTTAGAAAAAGATTATAGACCAGAGCTTAAACGGCTTAAAAATTCGATTAAGAAACAGAATGCGCGCTTAGTAAGTTTGTTAAGTAAGCTTGATCAAGAAATTGATCAAAGTGCGATACGCTTGTTGCGTGAATTAAATGATGCCTTAGTGGTTAAATATGAAAAAGCGGAGCAAGGCTTAATTCATACCTTAGAGGTGTTAGCTGAAGCGCGAACTCGCCGCACGAATCGGCTTGATGGGCGTTATCAATGATTGATTATGCGCTCAAAACAGTTTGCGTGCTTCAAAAAGTATTCAATCATGCCTCCCTAGTTATATTCTTTAGCTTAGCCTCATTGGAAATCGCTTCGGCAAATGATGACCCGCCCCAAGCGTTTTCTTTTGGCTATTCGGATAAGCCGAAAACAATCGGCGATATAAAGCCCGCATTTATTGTGTACAAAGCCGATAAAGCGCCAGATGTTTCAATCAAATACGTGATGAACCGTTACCGAAAATTGTTTGAAACAGCGACCACGCCAGAAGTAAAAATTGATGCACTCAATCGGCTCAATAATTTAAGTGTGAAGTATGGTATCGCGGAAGAAAAACTTGCGATTGATAAGTACACACAAGGGGCGGCGATATTAGAGGCATATGACCAGATCACACGCTCAGGTGAATATTATCAACGTATGGATGAGCTCCTCTACCAAACCGCAAAAGCGACCGCCTTTACGGGCGATTCGCTGGAAACAATCAAACGTTTAAATTTACTGGTCGGTTTGTATCCGCGCTCTGAACTTGCAAATGAGTCTATGTTTCGCTTAGGTGAAAACTATTTTTCACTTGCCGATTTTGAGGAGGCCGAGGCGCATTATTTAAAGCTATTAACCTATTCACAAGAGAATGCGTTTGAATTTTGGACGCGGTACAAGCTCGCTTGGGCACAATTCCGCATGAGTAAAGTTGATCAAGCCAACGATAACGCCTTAACCACCTTGTCATTAACCTATACACCTCCTGTAGAGGCCAAATTAAGCCCTGCGGACGCCGTTCCGAAAAAGAAAACGAAAACAAAACGTCCCGGCCCGACCAATAAAAAAATGACAGACATGGCGTTGTTTACCGCAGACAAGGACCGCCTCGCAAGTGACGCATTACGCTTGCTTTCTATCATGCTTGATAAACAAGGCGGGCAGCGTGCATTAACCAAATTAGTGGAAGCTAAAGCGCTGGCCAAAACATATGAAATGCCCTTGTATAGCGCTCTCTATGACTACTATTCAACTAAAAATAGACATTATGACGCGGGCCAACTTGCAAAAAATTATACGCAAGTGAAGGGCGCCACGGATGATACCTATACGTTTTCTTTAAAATCAATTGAGGCCTTTAAAGTTGGTAAGTTTGATATTGAAACGTGGCAAGCAAAGCGTGACTTTATAGAGAACTATGGGGTTAACTCATTATATTGGCGAAATATAGTAGAACCACGGCGAACCACAATAACGGAGCAACTGAGCTTTTATACTGAGGAATTAGCGCATCTGAATTTTGTGCGCATGCAGCAACAAGATAAATCAAAAGATAAAGATCGCTACCAGCGTAATGCCCTCAGCGCTAGCGATTATTATCTGCAATGGGCCGCATTAAACCCAGTGTCGCCAGAGGTGGGTGGAAAACTTTATTTAGCGGCTCAAGCCACTAAAAATGCCCAGAAAATTGACGAGGCCATTGCGCTGTATGAACGATCGGCCTACGAGGTTTTGTTACATGAAGAGGCTGAATCGGCGGGTTACGCCGCGCTGTTGTTATATCAGGCCCAGTCCGAAACCAAAATCGCACGGACGAATGAACTAAACGCGCAGGTTAAGGTTTTAGCCTGGACCGATTCGCGAGTGGCCAGCACGTTAAACTTTGCCGGTCGTTTTCCAGACAGTCCGAAAAGATCTGATGCAGTGATGCAATTAGCCGAGCATTATTTTGCGCGCGAAGAATACGATCAAGCCTCAGCACTGGGGATGAAAGTCGCGATGGAGAGTACATTAGCGAGCGATAAAGCGCGTGGCACCTTATTAGCAGCAAATGCTAATTACGCGGATAAACAATATACAACGGCTGCGATGCGCTACCGGCAATTTTTACCTAGTAATTTACAAGCAGCAGTAGTATCGGCGTCCAACGGGCTGGATACAGTAGAAAGTGGAACAGCGTCTAACCTGGTGTTACCGAGTGACGCAGCGACGTTTAGTTTGATACAAGAACGCCTCGCCAGCGCCATGTATTTTGTTGCGGAATCTAAGACCGAACCCGTCGCAAAAGCCAGTGCGTTCTTAGAAATATTAGATACCTTACCTGATGCAGAGTTAGCATCGAGGGCTTTATTCGAAGCATCAAATACCTATTTAAATGCCGACATGTACAACAAAGCCTTGCCTCTGCTCGAGCATTTTTACATGAACTATCCGAACGATCCATTAGCGCTAGCCGTTGAAGATAAGCTAATTTACACCTATGAACTGACCAACGAACGTATTGCTGCAGCAGAGTTATTGGTTAAGCGCGTGCGTCGGAGCCAACCCTCGCCTGAATTGGCACAGGCCTTGTTCCAGGCTGCTGATTTTTATCGAGAGGCAGGCTTTACAGGTGAAGCAAATGCCTTGTATGAAGAGTTTGCAAACACCTATTCAAGCCCGTTTGATTTGAGCCTCGAGGCAAGAAATTACGTTTATACCTATTACGAAGCTCAAGCCGAAAATAATCAGCTTAAACAGAGCGCGGAGCAAATCGTGCGTTTTGTTGATAACTATGCACAGCCCGATGATCTTCGCGCGAAAACACTGGCTTCCGAAAAGTCGTTGTATTTAGCGGTACTTGAAAAAAATAAGTTTGATGACATGCCGTTAAATGTTCCGTTATCTCGTAGCCTTACTCGCAAGCGTCAGCAATTAACGGTGGCTAATACCGCTTTTGAAAAAGCAGCGAGCTACGAGATCAGTGACATACAACATGCCTCGAGTTTCTATTTGGGTGAAATTTATCAACAATTAGCACAAGATATTTTAAACTCTGACCGACCTAGCGGTTTGTCCGAGCTAGAGCGCGAGCAATATGGTATTTTGCTTGAGGAGCAAGCTTACCCGTTTGAGGAGCAAGCGATAGAGCTGTATCGGCTTACCGCAACTAAAACTAAGTTAGGTACTTATGACGAGTGGATTGGCAAATCGCTTGCTGCATTATCAGAGATTAATCCCCGGCTTTATGCACGCCCATTTAAAGGTATAGAGCATGCGCGGCTTCCAAATTAAGCAGCGGCCGAGTGTGTCGGTTGTGAAATACCTTAGTTTGGTATTGGTGTGTGTGCTTATGCAAGCCTGTGCACAAAAACCGCTCACAGCATCAACGAAGGTAAACGAGGTACAACAGGCGCCGAGCGTATCATCGTTATTAACGCCATCGAATCGAGCGTTATTTGATCAAGCAACCCAACTTATAACGGATGAGGCATGGGTAGAAGCGGAAAAAGTGTTATCAGAAATTGAAGCGACTCAGCCCAATACGGCGGCAGTTTCAACTAATTTAGCCCTGTGTGTTTATCGACAAGGCGACACGGAGCGGGCCTGGGCCTTGTTTAAGCAGATCGAACAGCAACATCCTAGTTACGTTGATGGGTATTTGGTGGCAGCGCAGTTACTTCAGGAAGAGGGGGCATTTAAAGCGGCCAATAATCGCTTGCTCGCGGCGCAAGAACTTGAACCGAGTTCGCGCATCATTGCCTATAATTTGGGTATTATTAACGAGCTTTACCTACACGATTACAACGCAGCGATTAATTACTATGATCGCTATCTTCAGTTAAGCAGCTCGATGAAAGACACAAAGGACTACAAGCTCGTAGCGCAATGGAAGAAATTATTGGAGCGTCGTCTGTGAAAATAGGGACAATGCTATCTTATCTGGTGTTATTAATTTTAGCTTTGAGCGGCGGCTTAGTGCTTGCCAACGAAGCAGCTGCCGGCGCATTAAGTAGCGAAAAAAATCGGAGCGAGAGATCACTGTCTCAAATTGATATTATCGGTAATTCTGAGCTCCCGGCGGAAGAGATAAATTTGCCATGGCGATTGCCGAGCATCGAAAAGCGCAATGTCACGAAGCCCAACTTTGAACTTAAAGGCGTGTTGAATCCCATTGATCCGGACGCGTTCAAGCGCGATATTCATTTTTTTAAACATTTAGAGCTGGATGGTGTGCGGTTTAAACGCCGACGCTAATGCCATAACCAATAAGAAAAACGTGACCATAGCTTCAATTACACAACCAAACCATTATCCGCTAACAGGTAGCTTACCGTGGTCTGAGGATGCGCAAGACCAGCGTCGGTTTAGAGCTATTCTTGGTTTAATGTTGTTTGCCTTGGTGCTGGTGGGCGGTATTGTGCCGCTTATTGATTTACCTGAGCAAGATCGCAAAGAAGCCGAAAAAATTCCCCCGCAATTGGCGCGTTTTATTAAAGAAAAACCAACGCCCCCGCCGCCGGTGATAGCCCCAAAACCAGAGCTTAAACCCGAGGTAAAGCCAGAGCCGGTGCCCAAGCCAATAGTAGACGCACCGAAGGTTCAACCCATCCCAAAACCTAAGCCAGTTGTTATGCCACCGCCGGTAAAATCGCCTGAATCTGCGCTAACCCAAGATGCAAAGGCGATACAAAACGCGCGTGAAGTAGCCCGTAACAGTGGCATATTAGCGATGCAGTCCGAACTATCGAGTATGCAGGCCGAGTTAAACTTGTCGGCGTTAACAGCAAACTCATCGAGTAGTTCAGCGCAACGGAAAGCGGCCAGTGTCCAAAGCGTTGATAAAAATGCAGTTACACAAGGCAGTGGTGCGTTGGTCGCACAATCTGTAGCCACGACAAACACCAGTGCGTTAAAGGGGAGTGCTGATGCAACGCTAACAGAAACCGCTGATGAAGCCGCGTTAGCGGCTGCAGAGGCGGCGCGTGCGGCAAGCCGACAGCGCGACCCAGCAGGCATACAGCGCGTGATGGCCGGTTTGAAACGCGCCTTTTTTGCGCTTTACAACCGTGCTTTGCGTAATGATCCGTTTCTCGAGGGCGCACTTGTTTTAGAGATTGTTATACAGCCAGACGGTAGCGTATCGTCATGTAAAATCGTTAGCTCTGAATTAAATAATCCAGCGCTAGAGAAGAAAATTATTCAACGTATGAAATTGGCCAAGTTCGACGCCGAAAATGTTGTGCCGATCACTCAGCAAGTACCCTTAAATTTTACGCCAGGCTAAGTTATGGCAAAACCGAACCAAAAACAGCTTGTTAAACTGCAAGCCTTATTAAAAGAGGGGATTCAATCTCACCAGCAAGGGGATCTCTCTGCGGCGGCAAGTGCCTATAAAAGCGTGTTAAAAAAACTGCCCAATCAATATGATGCGGCGCAAAACTTAGCCATGATACTGATGCAGCAAAACCAAGTAAAAGAGGCGTATGGGTTTGCGCGAACTGCGGTTAAAGCACAGCCTAAAAGCTTTCAGGCCAGGTATGTGCTGGCTTGCGTTTTTGAAGGGCTCGACGATTTAGAGCAAGCGGTAAACCAGCATTTGAAATGTTTGAAACTTAAACCGGATTGTGTGGAAAGCTTGAACAATTTAGGGCTCATTTATGGTAGGCAGCTGAAATATGAACAGGCTATTGAATGCTTTAAAAAAGTACTGACCATTCAAGCAAATTCTGCCTATGCATTGGCGAACTATGGTAATGCGCTCAAAGATTTTGGAGAAAACGAGAAAGCCATTGAGGCCATTCAAAAAGCGGTACGCGCGGCGCCTGAATTACTGGCGGCGCAGTCAAATCTTTTGCTGACCATGAATTATATTTCAGATATTACGCCAGATGAACTGTTCACTGCTCATCAAAAATGGTCAGAAGATTGCCAACGTTTTCTCCATAACAAACCATCGCTACCTCCGTTAGTAAATAGCGACATTAAGCAGCGCCACGAAAAGAACGGTAAGTTACGCGTTGGGTTTGTCTCTGCGGATTTCCATAGACACTCCGTTCCTTTTTTCTTATTGCCGCTGCTCAAAAAATTGAAGACTGATTATTCAGCGACATTGGCGACTTATGCCTACGCTAATAACACACGATTTGATACCGTGAGTGAGCAGATACAGCGAAATGTTGATACATGGCAAGGTATTCAGCACCTCGATGATGTGTCGCTCGGCCATCTGATTCGGCGCGATGAAATCGATATCCTCATTGATTTGTCAGGCCATACCGCGAACAATCGATTGGTCATGTTCGCCATGAAGCCTGCCCCGATACAAGTGACGTGGCTAGGGTACCCGAACACAACGGGGCTCCCAAATATGGATTACCGTCTGGTCGATAAAATAACGGATCTGCGAGGGAATGAATCACAGGCTTTCGCATCTGAGAAACTACTTTATTTACCTGATAGTTTCTTATGTTATGAGGGCGACAACAGCCTGTCTCTTCCCGACACTCACGCGAAACCGACTGGGGGAATTACCTTTGGTAGCTTTAATAACTCCGTAAAAATCTCACCGGAAAACATTGAGCTATGGGCGAGCCTATTAAACAAGGTTAAACATTCATCCTTGCTGTTAAAGTCTAAGCCGCTTGCGAACCAGGCAGTTTGTGAGCGAATTCGGGATAGTTTTAAACGTCATGGTATTGATGCTTCGCGCTTAAAATTAGTATCGCAGGTAGACAGCTTTGAGGCGCATATGCGCCTGTATGAAGAGGTAGATATTGCTCTAGATACCTTTCCCTATAACGGAACAACCACTACTTGTGAAGCATTATGGATGGGTACCCCCGTAATTTGTATGCAGGGCAGCCAACATGCGGGTAGGGTCAGCGCTAGCTTAATTAAGCATTCAGGCCTTGATATTCCCATCGCAACCAGCCCCGATGAATATGTTGCCAATGCAGTCAAGCTTGCGACCCGTATCGAAACGGAGGGCTGGAATCGCGCAGAGCAACGAGAAATACTAGAGGCCTCAACGCTGTGTGATGCGAATGCGTTTACTGAGGGCTTTGTGCAAACGCTTACCAAGGTTTGGCAGTCTGACATTCAATAAAAAGGAGGTAGCGAGAAGTCTCTTTGAATACGTAGGCGAACGCATGAGTAGGTTATATATTCCCGTTGTGAGAAGAGCGGCCCTAAACGACACAATAAGTTTCGCAAACTAATAGACATAAGCGGAAGTCAGAAGCGTTCGAGAGTAACAGGGGATTTCGTCGGGTTTTATAAAGAAAGCAGACCTTATTAACGCCTTTAGCTGCGGCGAGCGATAGCGAGTCCAGCCCCGGGGCTTTTTCCAGGGCGAGGCAGGCTAAACTTGTTAGAGTTGACTGAATACTTTTGCTGCATTGTTCTTAATTGATTCCTGGCAAAGCTGAGACTCTACGCATTGTTTAAGTTGAATTTGAAGAGACACGGACAGGCTGCTTAAAGTTTCCCTAGCCTGAATAACATTACCATGATCAATATCTCTGATTGCTTCGCTAACCAATGAACGATCTATTAAAGCTTGCCCCGCAGTGCTAGATAACCACCTTGCCGTAGTATCTTTATTAGCAACTGAGTAACCGTAACCACCACCAATTAAAAAGGCTACGACTACCAGAATAACTATTGAGATTGCCTTTAAGTTCTTTTTCATATTTTTACTCTAACAGTGTGTTTAACGCACCCTCCGGTCCGCTAAACACTTTTTATGCATTTTTTGCCCTACGCAGTTTGAATGTGGAAACAACAAAAGCAACGACTGGCAACCAAATTAATATAGTAATGGCCAATACGCGAATGCTTAAAAAAGCGAATATTGGACCGTATAAAAGCCATAGAGGCCAGTTTAACCATAAAGCTACAAGGTTACTGCCCATAAAACCTTGGCACTCAAACCCAACTAACATTGCATCGTAAGAATAACAGCCGATGAACTCAGTGCTTTTATGGCCATACTCGACGAATGAAGAAACTAACAAGCCTGCGATAAACGCGAGTGCAAGTAACGCCATAAATGGTATTGAAGTTAGTTTAACGATTCGCCAATTCATTTTTATGCATAACGCCTGCAGCTGCGGCCGAGCGTAGCGAGGTCCAGCCACAGGGTGTTTTTCCTGTGGCGATGCAGACTGCACTGGTTAGGTGTATTCATTTGCACGATGCTCCGCGGACAAGGTGTACATACAGCCAATGACCTTATTGCTTTGGGGGATTACCCACAACAAGTAATTACCATTATCTTCGGCAGGTATAGTGATTGTACGAAGCCACTCTGGATTGTTAGAGTCTAAATTAGATACGAACTCACTAACACTTTCAGCTAACCTCTTTGCATACAAGGTTTGCTTGTTTTCAAGAATATTGAGACGAGCTTGAAAAGTTGCTCGTAGATCAATGCCTGCTTTAGCAAGAGCTTCCTCTATTTTGAAGAGAGCTCCCGAATTTAGTTTTTCTACTGCGTTTTCGGACTCAGCTAGACCGCTAGTTTCGAGTATATTTATGAGTTCATTCGCATCCATACTGAACACCTAACAGTGTGTTTGATGGAACCGATGGTCCATCAAACACTTTTTATGGTTTTTGTATTACGTTTTAGTTTGAAAATATACATAAATAAAACATGCTAAAAAATTTACTACCGCGACCGAACTTAAGCCCTTAACAACACGCTGAAACTTGCTTGATATAGCATTAATTCTTGCAAACCACATTAGCAAAAACGATATACCTAAACCGGTTGTACCAACGCCAAGAATGACAGCGTTTTGACCTAATACATAGGACGTAGAAGCTGCCTTACCGACGATAATATATTCCTGAGTTTGAATGGCGTGCAAACCCAACATAATACAACCGATTGATAGAGCGAGCATAAACAAAAGCTCGGCTAATTTTGGCAAACTCATTTACGAACCATAACAGTGTGTTTAACGCACCCTCCGGTCCGCTAAACACTTTATCTATGTTTTTATAAATTCCAGTTTTCACAAGTATATCAGTTATTTACGAACACTGATGAGAAACCCGTCATTGGAAAAAGCGGACCGTTTGTTCGCTTTTGTCGTTACCTAACTATCATGTATATTCCCAGTTTTTCATTTAAATCAACAACATAATTAAGAACCGGAGAATACATCATGGAGAAAAAAGCGGACCCTTTCATAAATCTGTAACAAAGCCAAAGCTGCTGACGCAGATGCGCTACGAACTTCGTCGGCGCAAATACAGCCCAAGAACTGAGCAAACTTATTGCCATTGGGTTAAGCAGTACATCTATTTTCACCACAAACAGCACCCACAAGATCTTTCAAAGGAAGATGTAAATCAGTTCCTCACACACCTTGCTGTGAACCGAAAGGTCTCCGGTACCACACAGGCAACCGCCTTAAACGCGATCGTCTTTCTCTATAAGCAGATTCTCGAAATAGATCTTGGCGATTTGGACTTTATAAAAACCGTTAGGCGCTTCAAAAACATTCCGACGGTGTTGAGTCGTGAAGAGGTTGCAGCTCTTTTTGGACAGCTGAAAGGAACCGAAAAGCTTAAGGCGGCCTTGATGTATGGAGCTGGCCTTCGCGTTAGCGAGGTGTCGACATTGAGGGTGCAGGATATCGACCTCAACCTGAAAACGATCACCGTTCGAAACACAAAAGGCATGCAAGCTCGGGTTGTGATGATTCCTGATCGATTAGTCCGAGCTCTTGAAAAGCATTTGATTTGGAGAAGACAGCTTCATCTCAACGATTTGTATTCCGGTGGTGGCTACGTTGCTCTTCCTGATGCTCTCTCCCGGAAATATAAAAATGCTCCTACAAGTTTCGAATGGCAATATCTATTTCCCTCAAACACTCAGCGACTCTCGAAGAAGGAAAACGTTCATTACCGCTGGTATTCCTCTGTACGAACATTGCAAAAGGCGGTGAATCGAGCGGCCAAACGTATAAACATTAACAAGCGCGTCAGCTGTCACACACTGAGGCATTCATTCGCTACGCATCTGCTTGAATCAGGGACTGACATCAGAACCATTCAAGAGTTGATGGGACATAAAGACCTCAACACGACGATGATCTATACGCATGTGTTAAGGCAAGGAACCCGGCAAGTAAAAAGTCCTCTAGATAGCCTCTAAGATCGATTGGACATGGACGTCCGCTTTGTTAGCAAATACGACAAGTTCGCAGCCCAACGCCCGAGGTCTGCAATTGTCTAATAGCGGAAGCAACCGTCGTTCAAATCTCGAAGTCAGCAATTCTATTCATCCCGACTCAAAGCGATTACTATTTAAACTACCTTGGTGCCGAAAGTCCGCCATTAGCCGTCTTCTATGTGGCTAAGTCATGGTTACGACATCCGTATGTCCAGTACACAAAACATGCGCGTCGACAGGTTACGCAGTTTGCAGCCAGCCTTGTACAGCCTTTGACGCAAGATGCTTAGCGAACAATTCGCCGCTAGCAGGTAGGTCATGGATATCATAGGTTTTACCGTCTAGTTCAAAACATAAGCGGTATGCATGCAGATAGCACCTATCTGATGCCTCACCTTTATAACGCT
>ENA-OSET01002916-OSET01002916.1-sediment-metagenome-genome-assembly--contig:-NODE-2916-length-16100-cov-73.663671_pt1 | contig 16100 bp, 12 predicted proteins | sample MGYA00237882_ERZ534229 | MGnify/ENA primary metagenome ERZ534229 (study PRJEB26408, sample SAMN06266212) | sediment metagenome | isolation source: Hudson Canyon methane seep mesocosm | place... | reverse complement strand
CCACAATCGACCACGACATCAACGCCATCAATGGTGAGGCTGGTTTCGGCAATATTGGTGGCCAATACAATTTTCTGTTCGTTTGATTGTTGGCCGCTTAGTGGCGCGATGGCCTGTTGTTGCTCTTCAATCGATAGGTTGCCATAGAGCGGACGCAGGTGAATACCGCGTAATTTTCTATCGAAAATCCAGTTTGAAAGCTCATCTGCAGTGCGTCGAATTTCTCCCTGCCCAGGTAGAAAAGCCAGCACGCTACTGTTTGGATTTTCATCAATCGCCTGTTTAATGGTGGCGACCATGCGGTCAGTGATGCGCTCGTTGGCTTGCATGACATGGCCGTAAATAATCTCGACTGGATACGCCCTACCTTCACTTTTCACTACGGGCGCACCACCGAGTAATTCCGATGTAGCATCACTATCGAGGGTGGCTGACATGACCAGTATTTTTAACGGGTTATCATCATCTCTAAATAAATCACGACCTTTAAGGCACAAACTGAGCGCCAGATCAGAATCTAAACTGCGTTCGTGAAACTCGTCAAATATCACCAAACCCACCTCATCTAACGACGGGTCATTTTGTAACATTCGGGTAAGAATACCTTCGGTGATCACTTCTACCTTGGTCTGCTTGCTGACCTTAGTATCTAAGCGCATACGATAACCAATCGTTTGTCCGGGGATTTCATTCAACAGGCTTGCCATACGATGAGCAGCAGATCGAGTGGCGATTCTGCGTGGCTCTAACATTAGAATTTTTCTGTGCTTTAGCCAAGGTTCATCCAGCAGTGCGAGCGGGACTAAACTGGTTTTACCCGCGCCCGGAGGTGCTTCCAGTACGACCTCATGTCGCTCAGATAATTGCTGCTTAATATCGTTTAAAATATCTTCAACAGGTAAGCCCAGTGGGGTCACAGCTTTGCCTCTAGCAGTCGGTTTGGAGTAGTGTAAGAGTAAGTCAAAATGAGACTAAGAGATTAGGAGTCTATCGATTTATTTCCCTTGGTTCAACAAATTGAGATGGAATGTCTGCTCTGTGCTGTGAATTCAGCCGGTCGATGCAACACTTAGGTTTTGAACGTTCAAAAGATATGATCATCTAATGCTTTCTCAAAATCCTATTTTCTCATCATGTATAGCTACCGCACAGCTTGACCTTATTAGGTTTTGATACGAAATGTAACTTACATTTCATGACTGTTACGTCAAAGATACTGTACATTACAGGCAAGCTTAGATCACATATGGATCTTATTACTCCTAGGGTATTAGTTACGACTTAATCTGACATGTTTGAAACGTATCTTTCGATAAAACCTAACAGTCTACTAAGTGTTGTGGATTCAACCGGTCAATGCAACACACTCATTAAATTTAGTAGCTGCTGTTGTATCAGATGGTTGTGGCCAAAATTTAGATCGCTTATGCAGTAATAAGCTGTATAGCTAGAACGAGAACTCACGATCTTAAAGTGCTGAGTTAAAACATCTTAAAGTCAGTATCCCACTGTTGTAACCAGTCATTAATTTTCTCTGGTGGCATAGGTTTGGCAATACTATAGCCTTGTGCTAATTCACAACCGATTTTGAGCAGTTCTCTACCATGTTCAATGGTTTCAACTCCCTCTGCAATAACATCTCGATTAAATGCTTTAGCCAAAGCAATAGTTCCAATAACAATTGCCATATCTTCGGGGTCAATTAACATATCACGTATAAATGTTTGGTCTATTTTTAGCGTTTTTGCAGGGAGGTTTCTTAAATAGGTTAATGATGAATACCCCGTACCAAAATCATCTAAAGAAAAGTTAACCCCTAGCTTCATACATGCTTCCATAATTTTGCTTACACGTATTACATCATCCAAGGCGGCTGTTTCCAATATTTCTAGCTCCAAGTATTCAGGAGATACTCTAGGGTAACGGGCAAGGTGTTGCTGCAAATGACTAGCAAAATCATGCTGTATTAAATGGCAAGGTGCTATATTGATGCTAATTGTTAATTTACTATCTTTTTTCTGCCATTGATTCAATAGCTTAAGTACTGTTTCTATAACCCAGTCACTTACATCTATCATGCAGTCGCTATCTTCTATAATGGGTAAGAAATCGGCAGGAGTTAATAAACCTTTCTCTGGATGTTGCCAGCGTATCAGTGCTTCAAACCCCAAAACCTCGCCATTTTTTAAATTAACTTTAGGTTGATAGTACAAAACAAATTAATTATCTGAAAGCGCTTTCTTTATACGGTTAACTTCCTGTTCATGTTGATAATATTGTTGATTAAGCTTGGTATCAAATAAATAATATTGATTTTTACCCTTTTGTTTAGCCGTGTACATTGCTTGATCAGCATGACGAAGTAGCGTGTCAGCATCATTATCGTTTTCTGGAAATAAGGTAACACCAATACTGACTGAGATATTGATCACATTATCCTCAATTAAAAAGGGTTTCTGTAATATTTCCAATACTCGTTTGATAGAGTTAATAAATTCATCAGTATGATTCAACTCCAGAAGTAGCAAAACAAACTCATCACCTCCAATGCGTGACAGGGTGTCAATTTTACGCAAAGAACTGGAGATACGCTCAGTCACTGAAATTAATAATTTATCGCCAATTGCATGACCAAATGTATCATTAACCTCTTTGAAACCATCCAAATCCAAAAAGCAAATAGCCATGCTTTTTTTATTACGCTGTGTTTGCGCAAGCCCTTGTGAAAGCCTGTCAGATAACAGCGTCCGATTAGGTAGCCCGGTTAACTGATCAAAATAGGCAATTTTTTTCAGTGAATTATTAGCGACTTCAGCAGCTTTAGTCGCTAATTGATTATTTAAAATTAAGGTTAAATGATGAAAAAAGGGGACTAGGTAAGTTCGCATCTGAGCTGAACCCAGCATGTTGGAAATTTTAATAGTACCAATAGCCTTCTTATTAATGATAAGAGGAATAACCCAATCCCAAGCCATCGTAGTTGTTGTACTGTGAAGCCCTGCCCCCCCGACGGATGCAATTTGTTCAACAAAGTTTTTATTTGCAAAAACTTCTTCAACTACTGGATCTTCAATTTCTTTTATAACAGTACGTTGTCCAAATAAATTAGTGTAATGTAATCCGTTTTCATCCCAGTAATAGATCTCAATATCGGTTCCACCGACACATTCCCCCAAGCCAATCATTAGGTTATTAAGCATGCTGTCAATGTCATTATCTTCTAATATTAAACCTTCTATTAGGTGATGAATCAAAGATAAATTGGCTTTATCTTCAGATAAATGACGAATTCTATCTTTTAGTTTCTTGTTTTTCTCTTCTAACTCAGTGATCTCAGTTTCACTGTTCATTTTTCTAAGCTATCCAATTTTTCTTGAATTGCATCAGCCATGACTATTTCTAATTCTTGTAAATCAACATCAAGCCAGTGCAAAGGTAAATCAATAAACGCTGCAGCTTTTTCTGCTGCTTCTGTAAAGTCATCGCTACAAGGTGTACGTAATGCCAAAATATATTTATGACTACTGTGGAAAATTTCTCGTATGACTGTAATGTTGTTACCAAAACATTCTGTAATCATAGGTTCCCAGGTTAAAGCCCAGTCTTCTAATAAAAAATAGGCGCCTTTGGAAAGTTCTTGCATAAAATGTTCATAACCAAGCAACATAACGATGCAATTCTGACCATGAGTCCGACACGTTGCGTGATCTTCTAGCAGGCTATCCATTGTTGGATGACAGCTACCATAAAAAACCACTGTCTCTTTTCCCTTGTCATGCTCCTGATCTAAGGCATCATTGAGCTCAGTAGATAAACGATTAAGATAATTATGTAAGGCAGAATTTAGATAATGGGTTTCAATATGCCAGTTATTTTTTTTGATTAAAAAATCGACTTCCTTATGTAAAATCGAACATCCAACCAGCACTAAGTTATCGGCCTTTTCCTCGATAATCGGGATGATTTTCATGCGTACCTCCCATATTCAAAAGCGGCGTTTAACATGGTAATGATATTTTCTTCGGGTATATCGAGCGGCATGAACCCTGTACCAAATAGAAAATGCCCACCAGGCTTACCTATTTCCATAATACGCTTTACTTCGTCACGGGTTTGCTGCTCTGTCCAATGAATCAGTTTTATATCATCCAGCACACCACTGGTTAAGCCTTTTCCATTAATAAGCCGCTTAGCGTCCCTCAAATCATCCAAAGGCGCAGGCGCAGGGTAGAATATATTAATATTTAATTTTTCAATAACCAGTTCAGTGACTGTATTAAGAGGAGCCATGCCACAGTAGTACACAATGCTCTCGGTACCATCTTTTAAATCCTGCTGCATCCAAGGCATACTCCAGTCGACAATCATTTTTTTTGGAATAAAATAGGTTGAGCCAAAAGGGTTTGCGTAGATAATGACATTGGCACCTGCAGCGCGGTAAGCCTTGATTTGCTGTTGCACAAAATGACTACACTTTTTAACTAGCTCATCACGTAAATCGACAGGCCCTGTTAACACTAACTCTATCCATTTATCCATGCCCATTAGTATCGCGGGTAGTGTGGTTGATGCCGTCACGTAAGCACAAATGGGGTTTGTAGCACCTACCTCGCTTCGCAGGATTTTTAAGCAATCATCCATCGATTTCCAATGAGGGTGTTGAGTAATATCTTCAGGGATTTCAAAAGTGGCAATATCATCCCAGCTTTTAATCACAAAATCAGCAACATTGGGCACGCCATTATTAGCAAATAAAATCTCTTTACAGCCTAATAATTGCGCTTCTTTTCCCACATAATGGGCACTCCAAACATTGTCGTGACCATAATATTTAAGCATTTTTAATTGCGCTTCAGCAACATATTCACCGTTAGAAAAATATTGTTCTGGTGACATGTTTAATTTTTTTGCCCCTTGATCGAGCAGGTTACAAAAGACGGGGACTCTTGGGCTAGCTTGCCCTGAGATAGTTGCGGATAATATTTCTAAAGGTGTCATCAGGTTTTCCCCTCAAGAATGACTTGACGGATAATTTTTGCTGCGGTTACACCATCTGCGGCCCAAGTATCAGCACCTACTTTTTTGTACAACTCATGGTCAAAACGGTAAGGAGCTCCTCCGACGACCAGTTTTATTTTATCTTCCAGATTACGTTCTTTTAACAAGGCACGTACTTTTAAACTGCCATCTTCCCCTGTTGCGGTATGAACCATCATTGATGATATAGCAATAACCTGGGCATCTTGTTCAACAGCAGCATCAACAAAAGCCTCTGCTTTGACATTAACACCTAAATCAATCACATCAACCATCATTGATTTTAAACAGCCCATCACAATCCGTTTGCCCAAAGAATGTAAATCACCATACGAAGTACCTATAATGACTCGCCCTATTACTTCGGGAGGGACTTCAAATTTAGTTAACATTTGCTCTGTAACTTCTGCGGCAATTTGTGCCGTCATAAAATGTTGAGCTAAATTAGTATCGGCGTTTATAACAATCTCTGCCATCATTTCTTCTATCGATGGAATGACTATTTCAAAAACAACTTGTTCAGGCGTAACGCCTTGCTGAAGCGCAGATTCAACGACTTCAAGCGCAGCCTCTTTATCAATGTCAAAAACAGCTTCGTTATACTCTTTGATATAGGCTTCAAACATTATTTATTTCCTACCAAGGGGGGTAATCACAAGTGCTTAATTCGAGAAGCAACCATACTAGGTAACAAGCCAGTAAACGGTGCATTATGCAGGATTAAGTGTTGTCAAAAAATACCACAAAATTATAATTCACTTGAATTTAACATGGAAATATGGGCGAAAACAAGTAACTGCTTTCGCCCATTGAAAAGTATCCATATCCTTTACTTTAATAATAGTACAAGGACTGTCTTTATCCTAGCTATATAAGCTACTGGTTTTTAACAATATTGGTGAAAAACTAAGTTTGTATGGGGGCTTTGGTCGCTTCCAAAGGTGTTTCATGAGAGTGCGACCAAATATCTTTCAAATTATTTAGACTGGGTATAGAGAGTGGGTGAGTATTTAAAAACCTTACGCATGAAATGCCATTGAACCCTGCTCTCGATGAGTTATACCAATCTCAATAAGTTCATCTGTTATTCCTTCGCCTGCTGGAGAAGGCTAGGATGTTGGTAAGTAAAGCAATGCAGGAGCAATTGCCGAGGAGGTTAAAATAAAAACTTATTGTGATTGGTGTTACTGTATTAATCAGCACATTGTTATCACATTATTTTGACTCTAATCTTTATCATATAAAGCAGCAATCTTAGTATTAACACCTTTTAATATTTTAATTAGCTTCTTAATAGTTTCCTGTTGCCTATCTTGCACTTCAGCTAGCTCTTCTACTTTTTGTTCTGATTCCGATAATTGCTGCTCTAGTTTAATTACCTGCTGTTGCAATTCCTCATTTTTTTCTGAAACACGTTGAAGCTCATTTTGAATATTATTTTTTAAATGATCAGCTTTTATTACCAACTTGTCCATTTGTGTCTGTATCTCAGTTTCAAGCTCAGATACTTCAGTTTCTAATGCATCTAAAGACTCTGAACGAACTGTTTCTTCAATCGGCTCTGCTGTATCAGTTATGTTATTTTCGTCCTCTTCTAGCAAGTCTGTTTCAGCTTGTAGGTCTTCATCACTTTCTAATTCAGCGTCTATTGATTCATCAGGCTCAGGATCGAGGTCTAATTCTGGCTCTTCTAGGGACTCACTAATATCTCCCTGATCTAACACCTCATCTTCAGGTATATCTTCTAGTTCGCTTGTTTCATTTAATTCTGCTTCGACAGTTTCTTCAGGTTGATCATCAGGTTCGCTTTGCACAGCTATTTCTTCAACTTCCTCATCAATGACTTCCGCATCAGCTTCAGTTGTTTCCACAAGCTCATCCACTATTTCTGGCTCCGAGTCTGCAACATTAGAAGTTTCCTCCATCATTTCCTCTGCAGCGATATCAAGACTTGAGTTAACCAATTCTTCAATACTATCTACATTACTATTTTTGATTTCATTACTCATTTGAGTATTCTCCTAAGTATTCTTTAGCTAACTTAATACATCGACCTACTTTTGTAAAACTTTAGAAGTTGAAGAAACACTAGCTATTAGAATATAAGCTGGCTTCAATTTATTGAGGGTATTTTTTTTTGGGAGGGGGCAGCAGAAGCACAATGCCATTAAGTAAGCTGATTAAATTGTTTGGGGCGCAGTGCTTTAGAGGCTGTGAAAGTATTCCGTTTTTGACCTCCCCCTTTGGAAAAGGGGGATAGAGGGGGATTTTATAAAAACACAACACATTGATATTAAACGTCTTATTTTTATAATAAAATCTCCCCCCAACCCCTCTTTTCCAAAGAGGGGAGCTAAAAGCTAATACTTTCACAGCTTCTAAAGCCAGCACCCCTATATAAATGGCATAAAAAAAGGGCCTTTCGGCCCTTTCTATTGAAATAGAAAAAAGACTTAGTCTTCTTTACCTACTTCTTTCATGCTTAAACGAACTCTACCTTGACGGTCGATTTCTAGTACTTTAACTTTTACCATATCGCCTTCTGATAACTTGTCGCTTACTTTCTCAACACGTTCATCAGAAATTTGTGAAATATGAACTAAGCCATCTTTACCTGGAAGAATCGTTACAAATGCACCAAAGTCCATTAATCGAGCGACTTTACCTTCGTAGATTTTACCCACTTCAACTTCAGCAGTAATTTCTTCGATAATACGCTTAGCTTCTTCACCAGCAGCTTTATCTACTGATGCAACTTTAACAACACCTTCGTCTGTTAAATCAACAGAAGCACCTGTTTTTTCAGTTATGCCACGAATGGTTGCACCACCTTTACCAATGACTTCACGAATTTTGCTTGGGTCAATTTTAAAAGTAATAATTCTAGGAGCGAAATCTGACATCTCTTCACGCGTTGAAGCTAATGCTTTGCTCATCTCACCTAAAATAAATAAACGTCCACCTTTCGCTTGCTCTAGTGCAGCTTCCATAATTTCAGCTGTGATACCATCAATTTTGATATCCATTTGCAGTGCTGTAATACCGTCAACCGATCCAGCTACTTTAAAATCCATATCACCTAAGTGATCTTCATCACCTAAGATATCAGATAAAACTGCAAAGTTATCGCCTTCTTTAATTAAGCCCATTGCAATACCTGCAACTGGAGCTTTAGTTGGTACACCTGCATCCATTAATGCCAAACTACTACCACAAACAGAAGCCATTGAGCTTGAACCGTTTGATTCTGTAATTTCTGACACAATACGAATTGTGTATGGAAATTCTTCCATATTTGGTAAAACAGCAGCTACACCACGTTTCGCCAAACGACCATGACCAATTTCACGACGCTTAGGAGAACCAACAAAACCAGTTTCACCTACACAGTATGGAGGGAAGTTGTAATGCAACATAAATGGTTCTTTATATTCACCAGATAAACTATCGATGATTTGTGCATCACGCTCTGTACCTAGCGTTGCAACAACTAAGGCCTGTGTTTCACCACGTGTAAATAGTGCAGAACCGTGAGTTCTTTCTAATAAACCTGTTTTAACAGAAATAGCTCTGACTGTTGAAAGGTCACGTCCATCAATACGTACTCTATCTTCTATAATAGAACTACGAACGATTGTTTTTTCAACATGCTCAATAATATCTCTGATATCACGTTCTTCATATTGATCATCAGCTGTTAGTTTTTCAATACAAGCTTTTCTGATATCAGATAGCTCGTCTTGTCTTGCTAACTTCTCAGCAATTTTATAAGCGGCAGCAATACCTGTCTCAACTTCTGCTTTAACTAAATCTTCTAATGTTTTATCAGTTTCTGGTGCAGCCCACTCATAAGCAGGTGTAGCAACTTCAGCAGCAAATTCTTTAATTGCTGTAATTGCACCTTGCATTTGTTCATGACCAAATAAAACCGCACCTAGCATAACTTCTTCTGATAATAATTGAGCTTCTGACTCAACCATTAATACAGCATGCTCAGTACCAGCAACCACTAATTCTAACTGAGACTCTTCAAGTTCAGTTTTTGTAGGGTTTAATATATAAGAACCATCGTTATAACCTACAACAGCAGCGCCAACTGGACCATTAAAAGGTAAACCAGAAACAGCTAAGGCAGCAGAAGCACCTAATAAAGCAGCAACTTCAGTATCAACTTCTGGATTTAATGAAACAACTGTCGCAACAATTTGTACTTCATTAGTATAACCATTAGGAAATAGAGGGCGAATAGGTCTATCAATTAGACGAGAAGTTAATGTTTCTTTCTCTGTAGGACGTCCTTCACGCTTAAAAAAACCGCCTGGTATTTTACCAGCGGCATAAGCTTTTTCTTGGTAGTTCACTGTTAGAGGGAAAAAGTCACCGCCTTGAGCTTCTTTTTTACCAACAACTGCAACAAGTATTGAAGTACCTTCAATATCAATCAATACTGTTCCGCTGGCTTGACGAGCAATTTCACCCGTTTCCATGGTTACAAGATGATCGCCGTATTTAAATTCTTTCCTGATAGGAGTCAAAATTAAGATCCTTAACTAAAGGTTATTAATATGAAGAGCTTTTGTAGTCTTCAATTTCAAAATCATTATATTACAAAAAAAAACGGTGATTAATCATCAAGATTATTCACCGTTTTTAATATTTCTTACTTACGTAGACCTAAACGTTCAATTAATGAACGGTAACGGGCTTCGTCTTTTTTCTTCAAATAATCCAACAATTTACGACGTTGGTTTACCATTCGCAACAATCCACGACGAGAGTGGTTATCTTTTTTATGTGCTGCAAAGTGAGGTGTTAAATGAATAATATGTGCTGTTAATAAAGCAACTTGTACTTCAGGTGATCCAGTATCTGTCTCAGACTGACGATATTCTTCAACAACTGCTTTTTTTTGTTCTGCTGTAAATGGCATTTTAATCCCTATAGATTAATATATTTAAAAATAAAACCATCCTTTAAGATAGTTTCCTTAACGACATTGCCTCCACATATAGGGCGTAGGGACAGATGTTCTTTTTGAAATGGACAAGAGCCATTTCGCTTAAGCAGTTTCACTGCCTAAGTTAAAAATTTTCTTGGGCACAAGTCTACCATTCAATAGCATTTCACCCAAGCCTAAAAATAACTGTTCGCTATACATTCGAACTGAACCTTGAACCGATTCACATTGAAAATCTATTTGTTGACCATGATTAATCAAGGTAGTTTGTCGACTTGAGAGCTGAATTTTGGGTATTTCTTGTAGCGGTTCATCAACTGCAAGCATGCTAGCAGTTAACTCCTCCAAAGACATGGATTTGCATTGCTCGATAGTTAAAGCATCTTCAATTTTAAATAGACCTGATTGAGTACGCCTTAAACCGGTAATAGTACCGCCACAACCTAACTTATGACCAATATCTTCAGCTAAAGACCTAATATAAGTACCTTTAGAACAAAAAACATCAAGCGTTAAACTGTCTTCAGTAAAATCAACCAGTTGCAATTCAAAAATAGTAATTTTACGAGCTTTACGCTCTATGACCTTACCTTCTCGGGCCAATTCATACAGTTTTTTACCATTATGCTTTAATGCTGAATACATGGGAGGTACTTGCTCTATCTCTCCAATGAAATTACTTAAACAATCTTCAATCGTTTCTTTTGATAACTTAGGAACAGGCTTTTGTTCAATTACTTGTCCTTCAGCATCACCTGTATCTGTCATTACCCCTAACTTTACAACAGCTTGGTAACGCTTATTATCATCAAGCATCATTGCCGAAACCTTAGTGGCTTCGCCAAAACACAAAGGCAGCAAACCAGTCGCCAGAGGGTCCAAACTACCTGTATGCCCTCCTTTATTAGCATTAAATAAGCGTCTAACTTCTTGCAGCGCTTTGTTAGAAGAGACTCCAAGTCGCTTATCTAGCAAAATAATACCATGCACATTACGCCCAGACTTTCGCTTACTCAAGCATCACTCCTGATTATTATTCTCATCTTCAGCAAGCAGTTCAGCAACACGCATACCTGTATCAAAAGAATTATCGTAATAAAACCTAAAATCAGAGATATGCCTTAATCGCATTCTTTTTGCCACTTGATGACGAATAACAGGCGCTAGTTCATTTAGCACTTTTACATTATCAGCTTTAGCTTGATCATCACCATTTAAAACAGTGATATATATCTTAGCCACAGCAAGATCTTTAGAAACAACCACTTCATTCACGGTAATAAAACCTAAACGAGAGTCATCGGTATCTCGCTGTAGAACATAAGCAAGCTCCTTCTGCATTTGAGAAGAAACTCGCTCACTACGACCATATTCTTTAGCCATAGATTATAGCTCCCGTCTCACTTCTATACGTTCGAAGACTTCGATCTGGTCACCATTTTTAACATCATTATAGTTTTTAACCCCGATACCACATTCCATGCCCATCTTAACTTCATTGGCATCGTCTTTAAATCGACGTAAAGACTCTAGCTGGCCTTCGTATATAACGATATTGTCACGTAACACTCTGATAGGTAAGCTACGTTTCACATACCCATCAATAACCATACAACCCGCAATTGCACCAAGTTTTGGTGATTTAAACACATCACGTACTTCAGCAAGACCTACAATTTTCTCTTGTATTTCTGGTGCCAACATACCGCTAATAGCACGCTTAATTTCGTCTATTGCTTCATAAATAATGCTGTAATAATGTAAATCAATTTCTTTTTCTTGAATTAATTTACGTGCTGTTGCATCTGCACGGACATTGAAACCGATTAATATCGCACCAGAAGCCAATGCTAAATTAGCATCCCCTTCATTAATACCACCTACACCACCGTAAACACATTTAACGGCTACTTCGTCATGTGTCAAACTAACAAGTGATTCACGTAACGCTTCTAAACTACCTTGTACATCAGTTTTAATAATGACATTTAAAGTAGAGGTATCGCCCGCTTCCATTTTTGAGAATACTTCATCTAATTTAGAAGCTTGTTGCGCTGCATGTTTAGATGATTTCTTTCTATCTTCTCTATGTTCAGCTAGTTCTTTCGCCGCTTTTTCATTTTGAGCAAAAGTAAATTCATCTCCAGCTTCAGGCGTACCTGATAAACCTAAAATTTCTACAGGTGTAGAAGGCCCAGCAATTTCTGTTGCTCTACCATTTTCATCAAACATGGCTCGAACACGACCATACTCATGTCCACAGATAACAATTTGACCTTTTTTAAGCGTACCTTTTTGAACTAAAATAGTTGCAACCGCGCCACGTCCACGATCAAGTCTTGATTCAATAACAAAACCAGATGCAGCGCCTTCTTCAGGTGCTTTTAACTCAAGAATTTCAGTTTGTAGAATTAATGCTTCAATTAATGCATCAATGCCTTCTCCTGATTTTGCAGAGACTTTAAGGAATTGAATATCCCCACCCCACTCTTCAGGTACAACATCAAGTGTTGCCATTTCTTGCATCACTTTATCTGGATTAGCTTCAGGCTTATCCATTTTGTTGATTGCAACAATCAAAGGAACGCCAGCAGCTTTAGCATGCTCAACAGCTTCTTTAGTTTGCGGCATAACACCATCATCAGCAGCAACTACAACAATAACAATATCTGTTACTTCTGCACCACGAGCACGCATTGCTGTAAAGGCAGCATGTCCAGGTGTATCAAGAAAAGTCACACTTCCATGGTCAGTTTTTACCTGATAAGCACCAATATGCTGAGTAATACCACCCGCTTCACCTGATGCAACACGTGTTTCACGAATATAATCTAATAACGATGTTTTACCGTGATCAACATGCCCCATAATAGTAACAATAGGTGCTCTAGGTATCATTTCACGGTTATCAGCTTCATCCTGATCAACCACATCAGCCATCATTTCTTTTTCTAAATCATCATCGCTTTGTAAAACAGGTTTATGCCCCATTTCTTCAACTAGAATTACAGCTGTTTCTTGATCAATCGTTTGGTTGATCGTCGCCATAATACCCAGTTTCATTAGCTGTTTGATTACCTCACCAACTTTTACACTCATTTTTTGAGCCAATTCAGAAACCATAACTGTTTCAGGAATTGTTACATCTCTAATAATGGCTTCAACTGGTTTCTCAAACTGATGCTTAGCATCCGACTCAGCAGCAAGCTGAATTCTTCTTTGCTTACCTTTCTTACCTTTTTGTTTTCTTCTGCCACCTGTTGGCATAGCATCACCACGACCAGGTGCAAGCCCTCTTTTGGCAGCAGGACCAGCAGGCTGACGCACTACTGGTGCCGTTCTATTTCCAGCGCCAGCAGCTTGTTTTTTCTTATGTAAGGTCTGTTGTTTTTTAGCTTCAGCTTGTTTTCTTACTTTTGCCGCATTTCTTTCGATTGATGCTTCAAGCCTTGCTTTCTTCTCAGTTTCCAAACGCAATTTAGTTGCTTCTTCTTCTGAAATAGTAGGTTTTTCTGGTTCTGCTGGAGCCTCATCAACTTTAGCTTCAGCAACTACTTCTGCAGCTGTTGTTGTTTTTTCTTCTGATACTTTAACTTCAACCGTCTCTTCAGTTGCAACGACCTTCTCAGCTTTTTTCTCAGTTTTTTCTACTTTTTCTTCTACAACAACATCTGTTTTCTTTTGTTCTTCAGTTTCTTGACGCTTTTTCTCTTCTTGAGTAGCCTGAATACTTGCTTCATGCTTTTTACGGTCTTGCTCTTCAGCTTCTATTTGTTGCTTTTGCTCTTGTAAAGCTTGCTTAGCAAGTTCAGCTTCTTTTTGATCTGCTGAGATTTCAGGTTCGCTACGTTTAATATAGGTTTTTTTCTTTCTAACTTCGACATTAACAGTCTTTGATGCTGCGCCTGGTCCCGTAGATTGAGTTAACTCAGAAACTTTTCTTCGTTTCAATGTTATTTTCTTCGGTGCATCCTCTGAACTGCCTTCGTCCGTTTTACCATGTCTTTTACGCAGATGAGCTAACAATTTAATACGCTCATCCTCATCAATCAAGTCATCGGGTGCGGAAGCTGAAATACCTGCTTCTTTTAATTGTTCCAAAAAGCGATCCAGAGGCATTTTCACCATCTCTGCTAATTCTTGTACTGTTTTATCACTCATATTTTCCCCCTACCCTTCGCCTTGATCACTAGCAAACCATGGTTCGCGCGCTTTCATAATCAACTTTCCTGCCCGTTCTTCATCTACACCAGAAAATCCTAGAAGATCATCAACCGCCTGATCCGCTAAATCTTCCATTGTCAGAATACCCTTTGCAGCCATTTCATGTGCCAACTCATCATCCATCCCTTCCATTTCCAAAAGGTCTTGTGCTGGTTTTGAATTTTCTATCGCCTCCTCTGAGGCAATCGCATTAATTAATACAGCATCTTTCGCTCTACTTCTTAATGCTTCAACTAATTCTTCGTCAAAGCCTTCAATTTCTAGCATTTCTTCAACTGGAATATAAGCTATTTCTTCTACATTTGTCAGCCCAACTTCAATCAAAATATCAGCAATTTCTTCATCAACATCTAGTTGATCAATAAAAGCTTGCTTGATCTTTGATACTTCATCATCACCCGATGCGGCTTCAGTACTTACGTCACGAACATTTAGTTCCCAACCAGTCAATTGCGTTGCTAAACGAACATTTTGTCCGCCACGACCAATAGCTTGAGACAAGTTATCAGTTGCAACCGAAAGATCCATACTATGCTTATCTTCATCAACAACAATTGATTCAATTTCTGCAGGTGACATAGAATTAATAACAAATTGAGCTTCGTTATCATTCCATAAAATGATATCAACCCTCTCACCAGCTAATTCATTAGATACTGCCTGAACTCTTGAACCCCTCATGCCTACACAAGCACCAACAGGGTCAAGCCTAGGATCATTACTTCTCACTGCAATTTTAGCTCTTGAACCTGGGTCTCTAGCCGCAACTAGCACATCAATCATGCCTTCACCGACTTCTGGCACCTCTAATCTAAAGAGAGCCATTAATAATTCAGGTGCCGAGCGACTTACAAATAACTGTGGCCCGCGAACTTCTGATCTAACTTCTTTTAAATAACCTCTAACTCTATCTCCAATACGAATTGACTCCCTAGGAATCATTTCTTCTCTTGGAATATAAGCTTCAACATTACCACCCAAATCAAGATAAACACTGCCTTTTTCTAAACGCTTAACCACGCCAGTGACTAACTCACCAACACGATCTTCATACGCTTCGACAATTTTCTTACGTTCAGCTTCTCTGATTTTTTGAATAATAACCTGTTTTGCTGTTTGCGCGGCAATCCGACAAAAAGCAACAGATTCAATTTCTTGCTCAACAAAATCACCCACCTCAACATCAGGGTCGTCCATTTGTTCAACTTCTAATAATGCTTGAGAATCAGGAAACTCTAGATCACCATCAATTTCGGCATTTTCAGTTACAACTTCCCAACGACGAAAAGTTGTATATACACCTGTTTCCCTATCAATTTGAACACGGGCTAAAATTTGATTTTCATGGCGTTTTACTGCCGCTGCGGCTAATGCAGATTCCAATGCTTCAAAAACAATATCTTTTTCAATATCTTTTTCATTAGCAAAAACATCTGCCACTAATAAAATTTCTTTATTTTCCATTACGCCCTCCTTTTTTTATTAAGTAATCAGGCACCAACCGAGCTTTACTCATTGCCTGAAACGGGATGTCTATTTCTTGATCCTCTATCTGAAGCGTGATCAAATCACCTTCAACTTGCGCAATAATACCTACAAGCTTTCTTCTATTCCCTATAGGTTTAAAAACATTTATGGTAACAGTGTTACCTATAAACTGTTCAAACTGCGCCACTTTAAATAAAGGTCTTTCTGTTCCAGGTGAGGACACTTCCAATTGATAGTTATCTACAATAGGGTCTTCTACATCAAGCATTCCACTTAATTGATGACTAACCTTAGTACAGTCTTCAAGTAAAACACCATTTTCAGTGTCTATATAAACCCTTAACAGGCCATTCTTTGGATGAGGATTATATTCAATTCCCACACACTCATACCC
>ENA-OSET01002914-OSET01002914.1-sediment-metagenome-genome-assembly--contig:-NODE-2914-length-16112-cov-3.082320_pt1 | contig 16112 bp, 14 predicted proteins | sample MGYA00237882_ERZ534229 | MGnify/ENA primary metagenome ERZ534229 (study PRJEB26408, sample SAMN06266212) | sediment metagenome | isolation source: Hudson Canyon methane seep mesocosm | place... | reverse complement strand
TGGGAATAGCAGATGTAAACGCTATACCCACTTCTAATTCTTGCCCTGTGGTCAGTTGTTTTGCAAGATTTTCAAATGATTGTGCTTGTCCTAATACCAACTTTGCCTTTTCATAAAGTGCTTCGCCGTGTGGTGTTAATTTGTTTCTATATTGTCCTCGGTCAAAGAGTTTTAGACCAAGCTCTTTTTCCAGTTTCTTTATCGCTACGCTAATAGTGGGTTGCGTTCTATGTAGATTTTGAGCGGCAACCCTCAGAGAGCCTCCTTCAACTATTGCTTGCAGCGATTTCAGTTGATCCAAAGTCATTGCATCTCCTTAAATAAAAGCTAATAACTATATTGAAAATAGGAAATATGATTAGATAAAATCTAATGATATCTTTTGACCATGCTTAAGTGAACTAAATTTTTAAATAGAGATAGGATTGAAAGTGACATTATGATTAAACATACAGATGTATTGATTATTGGTGGCGGTTTTGGCGGTGTAGGTGTCGCCCAGAAATTAGCAAAAGAGGGGATGGATGTTACATTGATCGATAGGAAAAACTATTTTGAAGTAACGTTTGCGACATTGCGTAATGTTACAGCTCCCCAAAAGCACGGGAATACGCCACGCAAACGCTACAATGATTTTATCAAGGGTTATTTCATTCAGGCTGGCGTAAGTTCTATGACTGATAGCGAGGTTAGGCTTGAATCTGGTGAGATTATCCGTTTCAAACAAGCAATCATCTCGACAGGCAGCCGTTATCCTACATTACCGGAAGCAAAGTCCAACTCAAAATTTGATTATGCTGAGCGTAATCAAGAAATGTTAGATGCCCATGCGTCTCTATCATCCGCTGAATCAGTGTTAGTGATTGGTGGCGGCGTGGTAGGTGTCGAGTTTGCAGGTGAAATTGCTAGTGCTTTTCCCAGTAAAGATATAACGCTTGTTCATACTACCAATAGCTTGCTAGACAATGCAGAACCTAAAGCGCAACGTAAGGCGCTGGAACAGTTAAACGCTAAAGGAGTAAAGGTGAAATTAAACCGTCACTTCGCGAAGAGTGAAGGTGTATACCTCTGTTCTATTAGCGGTGAGACTATTAATGCGGACATTGTTTATGAGTGTGTTGGAATGGTCCCGAATACGGAATTCTTGCGGGCAGAATTGTCTAATACTCTTGATAGTAGAGGTTTTATCAAGGTCGATGCATATATGAGAGTCAATGGTTACGATAACCTGTACTCATTGGGTGATTGCGCTGCCCTCGATAGTAATAAACACGGGTATCTTGCTAGTGTGCAAGGAGGACGCTTAGCGAATATGTTGTTAAAAGCGATGAAAGGCAAAAAAGTTAAGCCTTATAAAACGCCACCCTTAGTAGTGATCACGCCAACCGGTACCGATTCAGGCGTCGCGCAGCTTCCTTTTACAGTGACTACCATGAACTTGTTTGTGAACCTAAAACAGAAAGACTTGGGAATCGGCAATATGTACAAAATGTATGGGGCTGAGCCGGATAGATTAAATTAATTTGAGGGGTTTTTAACTGACATCGCTTCACTGTGACTGTGGCCATTTATGTGGAGCTCACAATATTGATAAAAAGCTGTTTTTGCTTACTCGTTATCAATCCATAATAACTAGGCCAAGTTAACCTTACTTCTCAGTTAAGTGTTTCCGAGCGACAATTAAGCGGTCACTCAAGATCCCGATAAAATAATGTCTGGAATAGAAGCTAACCAGACATTATTTTAGACAAATTTAGTTCAATAGATAATTTTAATACGCCAAAAAATTCAGCCTCTGATGACCACTATTGCAACAAAGCAAACTCTTAAGGCTAGGTCAGCATGGCCTAATTATCTTGATTTTGCCTACTAGCAGAACTAAGGCTTTGGAGTTAAAGCGATACAAATCAATTTAGAAAACCAGCCAACTAACAACACTGTTTAGATGCGAGCTTTCGCTTCAAAGCGGACATTATTGGTTAGCTAACACATACATTAAGTGGGGAATAAGAGCGCCCCTTATTTTGAGGGTTCAATGAAAGTAAAAATGAACTTTTAAACCTTGGGGGAGTTTGGCCTAATCATTATGATTTTATGCTTGCTAGATGCAGCTAAGATGCTCTGTTAACTGCCATATACAGAGAAAGAAATAGACAGTTTAAGCAACTAACCCCTCATTAATTAGACTTTCATAAGGAATATTCATCCCCTTATGTAATTTTACAATTTGCCTTATTGAGAGCTTTCGTTTTCGATTAAGTACATCACTAACTCGGCTTTTAGGGCCAATAAATTGTTGTAGGTCTTTAGGGCTTAAGTTCATCTGATCCATACAAAACTTAATGGCTTCTACGGGATCAGATGGTGGCATGGGGTAGTGTTTGGTTTCATATACCTCAACAAGCGTTAACAGCACATCTAATTCATCACCATCCGGTGTATTAATTTCAGCACCCCATAACTGTTCGGTACGTGCCAATGCTTCTTGATATGACTGTTCATCACGAATTGGTTTAATCATTACTCTACTTCCTCAACGTTGATTTTATCGTACTCTTTATGAGTGCCGACAAATTTAATAAACATTGCTTGTCTCGTATAATCCATTGCACACACTATTAGGTAATCATTACCTTTAACATTAAAAACAACACGGTTGTTTCCGACAATTGAAGCATTACCAAGTGCATTTGTTACATCTTGAGGTGTGCTCCAGTTTTGTGCCTGACAAAAGTGATACCACTCATTTACGTAAATCTGTGACCTTTCATTGCCAGCCGTTTCCCAATACTTACGAAGCCTGCTTTTTGCAACAATTCTCATGATGATATCTTTACTTGTGTCTTAACAATAGTAAAGTATGCGGTTACCATATTGGTAACGCAAGCATTTTGTAAATGTATAGGTTAGTTTGGGTATCTACCTCTTCTTAAAAGAGAGTTAGCATAACACTCTACTTAACACAGGAAGCAAAAAGCTTCTAAGAATTATGACCTGCTTTTGAGGTACAGAAGACTAAGAGTGGTGTATCGCTAACTGCTATAAAGCTAGCTGTTTTATGAGATTTTAATGGGTATCTCTAATAACTCAAAGTTAGCACTTTAGAGCGCTGTCCAAATGTTCAATACATAATTGATAGTTCTGTGCCCTTAGCGATGTTTTTTCACCTGTTAAAATCTCACGAGGTTGATAGCCAAAGCGCTACCTTTAGACTCGCTGGAAATAGCATGTTAAGGAGTAAAGCAACACTTTATAAATATTGATACGAACTATTTACTCTGGACCTATGATTAAATGAGGAGGTTGATATATAAATTATAAGAGATCAAAGCAGCTTGCTAGGATGAATTAAGTCTTTTGATATCAATTCACCGCATGATTACACTTTAGCTATTCAATAATCTGCTAATATATACTCATCATTTTGGTGTGTTGCAACTAGTGAATTTCAAACTGTGCCGCTTGAGGGTAATAAATTGAATAAATCATTTTTACTTCCATTAAGCTTCATAATCGTTTGGATTCTAATCTTCCCCAGGTATGTCTTTTCTTATCAAGTTTTAGAACCGTTAAAAAACCAAGCTCACTTTGATAATATTAGAGCGTCAAGTCAAAAACCAATTTCTATCGCTTACATGCCTCCAGCAACTGAGTTTAACTACTACTTAGATATTGGCAAAGGGATCAAAGCAAGAGCTTTAGAGGCTGGTCATCAATCATTTATGTTTGCGCCTCAAATTGATAACCCTCAAATACAGTTGAAAATGCTCCAAGAAGTTATTCGACGGCAAGTTGATGCTATTATTTTATCCACCCATGACCCTTCTTTACTTGCACCAGTTGTTAAAAATGCTGTAGAAGCTGGAATTTTGGTCGTAATAGTGAATTCTGATATATCCTCTTTTGTTACACCTGTGCACAGTATTGTGGGCTATTTACAGCGCGAAGGGACTAGAAAAATAGGGCGATTCGCTTTAGATAAAATTGGTTCTTCCAAGCCCATCAACGTTGGAATTATTGAAGGCGCACCGGGTTACCATTCTATCGAGCGAGTTGGAGGTTTTCTAGATTCGATACGAGACAGTTCTTGGCAGGTAGTGGCAAGTGAAAATGGGAAATGGAATACAGAGGGGGGATACAAAGCCGCAGCGAAGATATTTACCGCCCACCCTGAGATTAAAGTGGTATTTGCTGCAAATGACTTTGAAATATTAGGTGTAGAGTCTCTTTTGCGTTCAATAGGGAAGAAAGGTGTTATGTTGCTGGGTAACGATGGCGATCCAGCAGCACTAGAACAAGTAGCTAAAGGCAATCTCTCAGCAACCGTTTACACTGACCCAGTGGGTATGGGGGAGGTGGCGATGCAAGTAGTACTTGATAGCCTTTCAGGAAGTTTTAAAGGAGGCCTAGTAGAAACTCCGACCTTGGTAGTAAACAAAAATAATGTAGACAAGTATTGGCAGCGCCCCCTCAGAACTGCTGATAGTGACAGCAACGAAATAAACATTGTGGGTCTCGGGTTGGAGGGCTTGATCGATGAATCAGGTTTAGGGCTTTACGGAGACATATTACGTGCAGTTTATGAACCGTTGGGGGTAATAGTAGAATTTATAGGTGTCCCTACAAAACGAGCCATGATAATGGTTCAGAATAATGAGGCAGATGCCATGCTGGGTTCCTTGAAGGGAGAAGTTGAAAATGTATTGTACCCACAATGGCATTATAGTGCGGATATTGTATCGGTAATTTATAAAAAGAATAAATTCCTAAATTGGCAAGGCCAAGAAACAATGAAAAATTATGATGTGGGATGGATTCGGGGTTATAACTATGAACAACATCTATACATACCAGTAAATAAATCCGAAGTTGAACAAACGCATCAATCATTGAGAATGTTAAATAAAGAGAGAATTCAATTTACTCTGGATAACAGTTTTAATTTGAGAAAGGTTTTGACCAGAAATAAAGCAAGTTTACTAAACGAAGGTTTTGAAGAAAGGAGTATCAAATTCAAGAGCTAATACGGGTTAAGCAATATTTAGCGTTTGCTAATACAGAAAAAGCAGCTCGTTTTAGGAAAAATTTTGATGACAGAATCCCTAAGTTAATCCACTCTGGTGAGTTGAAATCAATGTTTGAAAAATGGCTATTTGAGCCTTTTCCTTTTGAATAATTTATACCCTTTAAATGTAATCAAAAATATTCAGGCGACTGGAATTTCCAGATTTTGCTAGACACCAATTAGAGTAACAACCTACAACTCAAAAGGTATCGCTTTGGGGATCTTACTCTCGATTTCTTGCGACCTATAGGTAGTGCTAATAACTCATAGCTAGCATTCATTAGATGTTCAGTATGGCCGTTTTTTCCCTTTGTGCTCAATCGATCAGCAGCTTAAATGCGAACACCTTTGCCATAGCTAAAATTATGTCCGTTATTAGCTGTTAATCAGAAGTTATTTTTTAGTCAAATTTAGATCGCTAAGCTGTCTTTAAAGCGTCAGAAATGTAATCACCTGATGTAAGCTATTAGCACCAAGACGACTGAGCTTGAACTAGTTTCAATAATCGGTGCAAACTTAATGGTCCTTTAAATTAAACGGATTATTATGAAAGTGCGACTTCGCCCAAAAATAGGATGGAACAAAAACAAGCTTTTTGGCAAAAAACTTTCTTTAAAACCGGAACAAATTTGGTCAATACGTGTTTGTTTGGGAATGGAGCAAAATATCCGTGATTTGGCTATGTTTAACTTAAATTTGGATAGCAAGTTGAGAGAAATCACTGATGTTTTTTCTTGCTGAATAAAGGCATTCATCACCGCGATAGAGAATTCGTCTCCTAACCTCTAATCGTTGATGCATGTAATACAGAGCTTTTGTTGTCTATTCAGCTTAGCTAAATAGACAACACTACTTAGGATCATCCTTAGATGTTCTTCGCTAAGAACGCATTTGCCGTTTTCAAATCAGCAATAGGATCAAACATATCGAAGCTAAATTCCTGCAACTCTTGCTCATTCTTAATAGCATTGGGCCAATCAGGGTTAGCTAAAGCCATTTTTCCTACGGAAACCAAATCCGCTTGATTAGAATCAATTATTTGCATCGCATCGTTTTCACTTGCAATGCTGCCATTAGCTATAACTGGAACGTTCCCATGTCTCTTTGCAAGCTCTGCAAGAGAGAAACCTTCCTCAAAGGCAGGTTCTTTAGCGATAAATTCGGTTGTATGTATATAATCTACGCCAAATTTCGTCGCTGACTCAAATGTGTATTTAGCATCTTCGCTTTTCGCGGGCCATTTATATTCAAAGTCGTTAACCTTTCCTTGAGAGAAACGTATACCAACAGTAAAATCATTACCGACAGCTTTTCGAATGGATGTAATAATTTCTCCATAAATTCGAAATCTATTAACTAGCTCTCCACCATATTTATCTGTTCGTTCATTGGTGTGCACAGTAATAAATTGATCTAATAGGTAACCATTAGCACCGTGAATTTCAACACCATCGAATCCCGCAAATTTTGCTAACTTAGCCGCATTGACAAAGCCACTGATAACATTATTTATGTCCTCAGTGTTCATCGCCTTTGGAATAGCATACTCACCTTTTCCGTAGTAAAAGGTCATCTCCTGACCTAAAGGTTTTATGGCAGAAGGGCCCGCTGTGCATTCCGTGTATTTGTTAAATTGTGAAAGAGCTCCTGCATGCATCAGTTGTGCGATGATAAGTGAGCCTCTCTCATGAACAGCGTCTATAATCGGCTTCCAGCTTTCAGCTTGAGTTTCATCCGTCAGCCCAGGTTGACACTTATAACCTTGGCTATAGTGTTTATCTGGATATAGTCCCTCGGTGATGATTAATCCGAACCCTCCTTGTGCGAACGATTGATAGTAGTCTTTCATTAAGGGTACTGCGCAACCATCTTCATGAGCGCTGACGCGTGTCATTGGTGCGACAGCTAGCCTATTTTTAAGGGTGAGTTTTCCAATCTTTTGCGGTGAGAAAATATTTACTTCATTGATTTTCATTGTGTTGTTCCTACTTCAGTTATTAATTAAGTAGGTGTATTTTTACATCAATAAAAAGCAGTGATAATATGTCTATATATTGAATCTTTATTAACTTTATATTGAAAATGTCAAAAATAAACCAACTAGAAAGCCTGAAAGTATTAAAAGCGGTTGTTGAAGGTGGAAGTTTTACTGCTGCCGGAAAACGCCTGAATTTATCAGTCGCTAGAATTTCCAAATCAATAGAACGACTGGAAGAAGAATTAAATTCAAAGCTTTTTATACGCAGCACCAGACATATGCAGCTCACGGATAGCGGTGAGCGTTGCTATCGCTATGCACTTAAGCTACTTGAGCAATGGCGTGGACTCACTGATGAACTAGTCGAAACTCAATCGAAGCCAAAAGGTAAGATAAGAATAAGTGTACCCATGAGCTGGGGGCTGTGTGTATTTTCAACAATTTTGGCCAAATTCATGGCCAAGTATCCTATGATCTCTGTTGATGCCCACATGAGTGATATGCATGTAAACGTTATTGAAGATGAGTTTGATTTGGTACTTAGACTAACCAACAAGCTTGAAGATAGCTCCTTACTTTGCAAGAAACTCAAAACCTACCAATTCACAGCTTGTGCATCGCCAGCATATTTAGAAGAATTCGGCTTGCCAATACACCCAGAAGAACTTAAAAAACACCGCTGCTTAGTCTACTCGCAACAAGGGAGCAGACGAAAGTGGCAGTTTATGAAAAATCAAAAAGTAATAGATGTTTACATTGATGCACACTTACACTCCAATAACAGTTCGTTATTTACGGAAACGTTATTGGCTCATCAAGGGATTGCATTGATACCTAACTTTGTAGTCGAAAATGAAATTTCATTAGGGAAACTAATACCTATTTTAACTGACTATTCGACTCATGAGCTGAATCTTTATTCTTTAAGGCCTGCTGATCACATGCTTCCACTGCGACTTAAGCTTTTTACTGACTTTCTATACAATGAATTAATGTGATTTTGTATCTAAGTCAGTACTGTAATTAACTGTATGTCTAATTCAACCGTAGTTGTAAATTATTATTGCCTCATTGTTATTCTTACAGCTGATACGCCCTATAGTTTCATAAAATCACTCCCGTGACGTGCTAGATAGCAGTACCCATCCATTACTCAATTCCAAACAGCAATGTATTTGTTGCGGTATAGCGAATTTGGCCAACTGTTAATGCGATTGCATCATCACTTTATCGTAGTTTTAAAAAAGTGATGATAGGGAGAATAGTGACCAAACAATATCGAATCAAAATAGTTCGTTTTTTAATTCGTTTCTAGTCGTATATTGGTATTCGAAAAGGGCCGCTTTTGCTTACTTCCGTTTGTTATCTCAAATTTCAAACTGGCTGGAATATCCTGAATTACGCGAGGTAGCTGAGAGACTGGCTTGTGCGAACTAGAGTAGCTCGATAAGTTGGGTTTCCAGAAGCATAAATGCGAACCGCCGGGTCATTTAATGAACCCAAAGACTACTTTCTCAACTTGAGCTACTTAAGTAACGAATAACAGATCAGAAGAGAGCTAAACTAGCTTGATTTTTTCATGTGACTTTTATATTTAGTAACACCCAAAGTAACATTATATTTTTTCTATTTTATTTTATCTTTAATAATCATAAAGTTAATTTGTCGGTTCGACAGACGCCGTCCCACCAAATTAAGAACCCTAACTGATCGATTCGGTTAGGGTTTTTCTATTTATTACCTTCATGAACCTCGGCAACACAAAGTTTTCAAAACGTTTCGCCTCAATTTTTCTTCGAAAAGTACGCTGTACGCACTTCCCTCTCGCCGATTTGGCCACATATCAACCTTCCATTTTTCACCGGCTTTTTTATAGTTATTAAGTACGAGGAATTAAATCGGTTATTATGTAATCTGAACCTTCCAAGCCCATCACTAAGGTGTCGCTCTCTTCTGTTTCATCTATTAGAGCACCTATGCCTTGAAAAGTACTGATTCCAGCGCCACAATCTACTGTAAACGTAATGTCATACATATTGTAATTTGTGTCATCTAAAGCAACACTGCCACCAAAAATACATCCATTGGTGTTACTGCCTGTTATGCCTCCATCAATATCAATGGTAAGTGTTCTAGTAAGACCAGAATCTGTTCTGCTATATATACCAGAAACAGCCTCTAAGCTTGAGCTTCTTAAGTTCACTGAATCATACATATAAGTGAAAGTTGAGGACTCATCGTATTGATTTAACATAGATCCAGAAAACTCACTGCCGATGATAAAGGTGCCACTAAAAACTACGACATCATTCACTCCGATGGCACTTCCAATATACCCACCTCCAGTAAAGCTATTTCCCTCAGTAGTTAAACTTCCAGAAATTGATTCAGTAATGAAACTTCCAGCAATTTCTTCAAAACCAGTTATAAAAAATATCTTCCCTGCATCTGAGATTAACGCCAGAGAGTTTTCCGTACTCTCATCCTCGGCTGTCACAATCCCGCTCCAAACACCACCGGGGCCATTTTTTGTTGTAGCGCTGCCTCCACCTTCATCTCTATTACTACTACCACAACCAGCAATAGCTATAATTGAAGCGAGAAAAACTAATCTAATGGCAAACTGAATATTCATACTCTTCCTTTTCATTGAAACTAAAAATCTAATCAAGAATCACTCAGCCTCTTGAGTGCTTTTTAGCAGCGGCTGCCCTATTTTAATTTCCTTTTTGACCAATTTTTTACCTCAACAATCAAAAAGTTAAGCCTTCAGTTCGACAGACGCCACCTCAATTCAAGAGCCCTAACAGGTTGATTCGGTGAGGGCTTTTACTTTATAGCGTTGCCCCAAAAAATTATTCTTTTGACGCTTCCTTTTCACTGACGCCTTCCCAAACAGCACCCTTCATGGGTACCGTATTTTGAGTAAGAGGTTGAGTGCCAGCACCATGCCAGCTTGTTTCATCCACCGAAGAAGCAGCTAAGGCTTCCATTGATGAACAGCTCCACTCTTGCTCGATAACTGATTCTACACCCTGTTTAAACATGCCATATCGCTCTTCATTAGGCGTAAAGTTTCTGATCAATGTCCAGGCTAATTTTGCATTCCCTTCAGGTCTCAAGCTCTCTAACCTTTCCATGATAAAGTCATTTTTTTCTTTGCCTGATAGCGTAGCGATTGATGGGTGGTTTGATAGCGCATCAAAGAAACCACATATTTGATTAAATTCACTCAGATCTGAATATTGAGCATTGTCAGTCTTTTGTTCACCGGTACAGGCCAACAACAAAGAGGTTAAAATAAAAAATTCACACATTTTCTTCATAGTTACCACCTGCAAGTTCGGCTACAAAACTTAAACTTATTATTTTTATTGAGTTCAAAAGGAAAGGTTGGCTGCATTGCCTGGCGAAAGTTATTCGGTTTAAAATCTGGTACAAGTAACCCTCTAGCATCAGTGATATAGACCCACTGATGGTTTTGACCTTGCCAAACTGTCCCACCATTACTTGCAATATCTTGAGCGACGAAGAATGGCGCATTATGCCCATAGTTTTGAACTGGGAGTATAAATTGACGATACTTAGCTTCATGCTGAAGTCTTATTTCATTAACTTTTCTATTAATACTATCGTCGGATAACGCCTTTACAGTACTTACTGTAATTGCAGCAGGTGCACTTACAAACCCACTTGCATAAATACCTACATCTACGACACTCGGAGTACTATTTTTTGTTGCTGCATTTAAAGCCCAGATTGCAGGTGTTACTAAATTACCAGCCGCGGCTTTGCCTATCTTTTCAAGCCCTATCGCAGCAATCGTTCCAGAAGTGTTTTGTATGATATTAAAATTCTCACGAACGCCCATATTCTCTATCCTTAATCCATTAAGTTAAGACATAATAAGAGTGCCACTATAGCCCCCTATTTACAGCGAGTAAGATATTTAAAGTATTGAGTTTTGTCAAAATTTCTAAGCTGAAGTGAGCACTGATTCTTAGTATTAAATTTAATAAAAATTCATTAGACTAACGACAAAACCATCAATCATTCGCAAAAGCGATTTTGCCATGACACAACCCAGAGAAACGCTCGTTTAGATTGCTGACACACCCTACTACCACCTCATTTCACGTAGCGTCCGACGCACCTTCTTGTGAGGAGTTGGTCGTAAAACTGGGAAAAGTTACGAACACCGATTTGTTTGTTTTTCAAACAATTGTAAGAGATTGACCATTGACGCTGTAAACTTTCTTCCTGTATCTTCACGGCCTGAAACTCATGGAATAGAAAAGTAAGTACAACGCTTTCTCCTAAGAATGAAGCAGTCTTTAAGACTCATCATCGTTGTACTATGGAAAGTAAGACAGGACGTCATATGAGCAGTATTTCAACACACCCACGCCACAAATCCGTTGCCTTATCAAAGCTTATAATCATACCTTCAGTCCACTCTAATTATACAAAGCTCTCGTCACAGGGACTGGTGTAATGAATAATGGAGAAATGATTAATAACTGCTGGGGAGAGTCCTTTTATATCTCTAGCTCGATTGCCCCTCCATCTTATTTGGGAACGCAGTGGGATTTTGCACTGCAATTTATGTCGTCCTTCAGTGTTACAAGCTTTCTGGATACACTACCTGACTTTGACATGAGAATGTTATGTCACCGCTTTACTCGAGCAGGGCAGCTTGACCCTAAATTTATAGAAAGCGAAATTTATAGCGGCCAGTTAAAAGTACACCCCGAAATAAAACAAACCAACTTTGGGAGCCAAGATCCGATAATAAGCTGTTTAAGCTTGTCAGGTGCAATACATGACTTTGCACAAAAAGAAAAACGTTCATTAATCACGATTCGCTCAGAAATTAAAATGACCCTGAGGCAGATTGTTGATCAGGAACGAATCGAAGCAAAAAAAATAGACGAAAAGTATCGAAAACAAAGTGCCTACGAAAAAACCCGCGCACACGTTAACAGCGTTGCAAATGGCCTCTATAAATCCAGCGAATCATTTCTTACCTGGATAAAAGAAGTCAATGATGTCATCAGCCTGAATCAGCGATTATTAAGGGTAATGAAAGCCGCCAGCGCCACTGAAAACTATGATGAAAGCAAACGCTATCAAGTTTTTCAGCAAACCCTAGCCGAATCAGAAAAGAAAGAACTCGTCGAAGCCTTGGGTTTTGACCCCGTACAGATATCGCTAGACAAGCTCAAACAAGCCTACGAATTGGCCAGCATGATCTACGACGATCATCTAACCCAACTGATCCTGATACAGTTTGTTAAAGACTATGCTGATGTTCAACATAACCTTGAATGGAGTGGTATTGCAGGTGACGCCGCCTTTGAAATTGTCTTGACAGCTTTATTAGCCATCGTCACCGGCAGCGTTGGTGCCGTGGCTAGTATTGGTGCAAAAGCCAGACAACTAGACCAAATTAAAAAGTTAGGTAAGCTATTTACAGAACTAGCTGATGAGCTAAAGAAAATACCGAAGGGACAGCCAATATCGCTCAAAGAAGCAAAGAAAAAAGCAGATAAAAAAAGTCAGGGGAAGGTTGGAACGAAAAAATCTAGTAATGGTTCGATGGTTGATAAGCGGGCGGTTCCTCAGGGTGCTGCACTTGAATATCAAAAGACCAGAGGTACGTATAAGGACGATTTAGAATCCAGTTCACCATTAAAAAATAACAGCACCGCTAAATTTCAAAATCTTAAATCTATGGATCCTGATTATCTAGCTGAAGATCTGGGAATGGCAAAAGCTTGGGAACCATTTGGAGCTGAAGTTGAATATTTAACACCTGAAGAATTATCAAAGTTTGAGGTAAAAGTTGTAGATAATAAACTGATCGATGCAGAAGGAACGCCGGTAGATAGTGGACATACGAATAATGGTAAAGTGATGTTTGTAATGGATCAAAACGGTAAAATATATACTGGAGAGCAACGAATTATGGAATTTCATCATTCTAGCTTTCTTGCCGGAAATGACGTAGCTTCAGCAGGAGAATTAATGGTACTTGATGGGCAAATAATATCTCATAATAGAAAAAGTGGTCACTACAAACCAACTCCTGAACAGCATGGACAGTTTATTTCTGAGATGCAGGAAAGTGGAATAGACCTTTCAAAAATACCTGAAGACGTAATTGAATAAGTGGGATTAAAATGAATACTGAAGAAAAGAAATTGAAAGATTTTGGCGGCACACTCAAAAAACTAAAAAATGGGAATAGCGTTGCTGCCTTCTCTTCATGCGCTATTTTTCATGAAACCATTGAATTTCTATCAGGAAAGGATGATATTGATAATTTACTGTTTCATTTCTGTGACTTTAAAGATGTTGATTTTTCAATATTGAAAGAATCGAACGTGAAGTTAATGTCGGTTATGCATGGAAATTTCAGCAATGTGCATCTACAGCAACTTGAACCGTGTAATTCTTTGGATAGCATTAAACTCCATGACACAAAGGTGACTGAAGAAGACATCGAGAGTTTTATGCTCCGAAGGCCTACAATGAAATTTTTATAAAAAATATTAGAGTAAATAGCCCCCCCTTTATTCCAAAGGCTCTTTCGCTATTCCTCGAGCTAAATAAAATGTCAAAGTTCCAATCATACAGCGCCAATCAAATCGGTCGAGATTTTATCTGCTCAGATATTCACGGCCATTTCAGTCTGCTTGAAGATCACCTCAAAGCAGTAGAATTTGATACCTCAAAAGATCGACTGTTTTGCCTCGGTGATTTAATCGATAGAGGCGATGAATCTGCATTGTTTATCGAATACCTCAGCAAGCCATGGTTTTACTCAATTTTAGGAAATCATGAATTGATGCTTATTGATGCCTATGAAAACGAAAATGACTATGTACTACAGCAATGGTATCAATGGGGCGGATACTGGGCTGAAGACCTGGATCGAGACGACCTTGAACCTTATTACCAAGCCCTGGTCGAGTTACCCATCGCGATAGAACTTAGCTTATCAGATGGCGTAAAAGTCGGTTTAGTACATGCAGAGCTTCCACTAGTATGCAGCTGGCAAGAGGTTTCTGAAACGCTTTCAGAAAAAGCCAAAAGAGATAACCGAACATCGTCTGCTTTGATTTATAATATGTTGTGGGGCAGAGGTCAAACTGACAGTAACGAGGCCAAATATGGGCTCATTGAACCCGTCAAAGCTGTTGACCATGTTTTTCATGGCCACACTATCCTAGGCTCAATCACAACTTGTGGAAATAGAACGTTTATGGATTTGGGTGCATACAATACGGGCTCATTGGGTCTGGTAAGACCAGATCAATTTGTATAACAGCGTTCAACACTTATAAGCAATAAACTGGACTTATTAGCCTTTATTGCCTGGATTAACCAAGTTTTGAGGAGAACCTTCAAGGATTGTCTCATCAAACGCTTCTAGAAACTCTTTAGACCTTGGTTTAAAAAGCTCTCCAGACAACTTCTTTGTTTCTTCCAGGTTTTTTGTATTCTTTAATACTCGGTCATAGCCATCACTAAATAATGACAAACACCTTTCTTAACTGACACTTACAGCTATCAAACTTGCACATTTATGATAACTACAAGTTCAACAAACTTACTTCAACAAAATCAACTGAATACTACAATTACCAATATATTTGATTTTGATAAGCATAGTGACCACATCGTGTCTTCTGAAAAACGTAGCGCACATGGGGATTCTATAAGATCCATTGCACGTTTTATTGACCGACCTTATTCAGTTACATATAGACGGTTTTCTTCAACAGGGCGCTCAGCCTTGTTTCTTTTTTTTGTTATTTATCTTTTGAAAATTGAACTATCGTACGAGCTAAATGTCTTCTTTCACTTGATCGGGCTTATGGTGCCTTTGAATTCTTATAAACTGATGGATGTATGATGAAGAACTTACCTATTTTTCTTATTGGGGTTGTGTCTAGTATAGGTGTTGCTGCTATCAGCGGTTGTAGTTCTGATTCAAGTAGTAAGAAGGTACCAGCAGATGCTCCGCTGGAAGGAATTTGGCATTCAGCAGATGACGGTTTTCTAGTTATTGACAAGCATTCGATTCAGCAGATTGATGACGTCAGTTACCTGAATTGCAGCTCCGTTAAATTCGACAGCCAGTACACTGCCAGTGGCGACAGCCTTATTTTGGAGAATAAAACTGCTAAGTTTAATCGTTATTCCATTTCAGGCAGTGACCTGACTGTAGCGGGAGATGGTAACTACAGCGCTGTTTATCGTGTTTATACCCAAGATATACCGGGAGCCTGTGATGGGGCTGAGCTGGAAGGACGCTGGCAAAAAACCAGTAGTGGGACAACCATCTTGCTGGACTATAACGCAGGCCGAACCGGTTTCTACTATGGTATTCCCACGCTGGATTGTTTACCGGCTGCGAGGTTAAATCATTTCGCCCAGTACAATAAAGTCGTGGATATAGGACGCCATTATGAAATGCGTGGCGATTATCGACTGGAGAACGGCGACTTCGTGATCGATTGGTTTGAGGCTGAGTTGTCTGACGGAGAAGTGATCGAACTAGACAGGACAGACATCTATACCTCTGCAGAGGGTAACATCACGCCATTGTGTGGAAACAATGCGCTGACTAATACGGTGGAAGTTGACCTGACATTTAATGAATTTCCCGCTCAGTTATCCTCATATTTGGATCAATCACAGGATGACAAACTAATTTGGTCAATTACCATTATTTTTGACGTGGATAGCAGTGGAGATATATCAACCGGTGATATGCAATTTACGATGGACCGTGAATCATCAAAAGACCGATTCCAATCAAGCTGGGATGTATTGGGTGGCACTCTGGGTTATATTCAAAGAAGGGGTACCACATCAACTTCGCGTTCAGATATTGCTGATTTGGTGGTCTCAGTTAACGGGAACGTTATGAAATTAATTGCCAAGGCATCTGACTTTGAACAAATAAGCCAGATCACATCTCAGACGCCAATACAGGTCATGAGCTATATCAATTATAGCGATAACTTTCAATCTGACCAATACCCTGATGAAATCGGT
>ENA-OSET01002912-OSET01002912.1-sediment-metagenome-genome-assembly--contig:-NODE-2912-length-16130-cov-3.363359_pt1 | contig 16130 bp, 14 predicted proteins | sample MGYA00237882_ERZ534229 | MGnify/ENA primary metagenome ERZ534229 (study PRJEB26408, sample SAMN06266212) | sediment metagenome | isolation source: Hudson Canyon methane seep mesocosm | place... | reverse complement strand
CCACATACCGAAAGTTCAAGTAGTTAATTTATTATTCTCGATTACTCGCGGTGCACTCTGCATCCTTAGGACTGAGCTTGCAACGAACCTTGCGTAACAATTTTAAGGTTCGTTTGTCATATATGCCTTGTTCACCTAGCTCTAATCGACTCTCCCTAAAGTCTTCAACCCAATAGTCGTAAAGGTGTTCAGGAATATCGATCCAGTATTTTTCAGGGATGGTTGCTTCAGGATCGGTTAAAAATTTAACAAATTTTGAGTAATCTTCAACCGCTTTATTACGTGCTTTTTGAAAAAATCCATCTGGGAATTTTTCCCAGCGAGCAATGACTTGCATTGTAATATATAGGAATGGTTCTCTGTAAATACCTCCGTCAGGCTCTAAACCCTTATGCATTTCAAACGGCTCATAAACAATTGCCGGCGCAGCTGTCAGGTCGACAGTACCATTATTGAACTTTAAAATAGAGTTAAAAATTGTGGAGTTAACAGGAGTGATGCCATGCTTTTGAGATAGGTATTCCGATTCAGGGATTCCATCTAGTACCGCCATGCGTTTGCCTGCAAAGTCTTTTGGCTGCAATATAGTTCTATCTCGTGTAAACATGAAAATAGCACCGGCAGGCCCCATCGCTAGAACTTCATATTCTCCTACACGCATTAACTTAGCTGCTTTGGGGGAGCTTAGACTCTTAATAATAATGCCTAAATGTTTGTAGCTTGGAATGGCACCAATAGCCCCCAAACTTCCAGTAAAGGTATTAAATTCCCGTGCGCGAAAACCAAGCATATTCACTGCATCACAGCGACCTAGTTTAAACTCATCAATTGCAATACGTTCGTCAGTGAAAACGTCATAAGAGAGATCTACACCCCATTTGTAAGCGTATATTTTTGCTTCTTTCATTATCTGTCCAGCGGGACCTGCTTTACCTATTGGATCCCAGACACACATATGAATAGGTACTACTTCTATCTCTTCTGTCGGATCTTGAGCAAAGGCTTTTATACTTATAAGCGATGCGCATAAAGATAGAGTCAGGAGTATTGATGAAATTGTTTTTGAGTTCATAGTCGTCAATTTTTGTTATTGAAAACAACTATCTTAACGATGACGTATGTAGCTGTCATGCGTCAGTAGGCAAAATGAGTAATTTTCCAAGCGGATGCAGATATATGAATATTTAAAAGTGAATAAAAATTCTTAGAAATACCCAGCAACGCAATGAATTGGGGGCTCTAATACTGGCGAATTAGAGAAATATTAAAATATGAATAATATTAATGTTTGTTCATGGTATGAGAAAGTTTAATTTATAAGTATTTATCCTGAAAGCTAACCCTAGTTGCTCCGGTTATTAATTTCGTAGGTATCTATGAAACTGAGTTAACCTCAAAGCAGTTATTTTTATTTAAATCAATAGTCGGGCATCTTTTGTATGGTGTATGATATTTTTCAACTTTATTTGTGGAGATCAGAAACCTATGAATGCTGAACTGATTTTATGGCCAGTACTTGTGCAAATTGCTTTGACTGTTGTGGTTTTTTTAATGTTAGGTGCACGAAAATTAAGTGCATTTAAAGCAAAAACTGTCGATTTGAGAAAAGCAGCCCTTGATAACAGTGCATGGCCGGATGATGTGAGAAAAGTTTCGAATAACATTCAAAATCAATTCCAATTACCGGTCATATTCTATGTACTTTGTTTTGCGTTTTTAATAACAAACAGTGTATCGCTGGAAGTTTTAATTCTCGCATGGGGTTTTGCTACAAGCCGGGTTGTGCATTCGTATATTCACGTTGGTTCCAATCATGTGCCAGCTCGTTCTCGTATTTTTATGGTTGGTTGTATTTGTTTAATTTTACTAAGTGTTTTATTAACGATTCGTTTATTTTCCGGGGTTTAGTAGTAAAGTTTAGGCTAATAGCCAAAGGCGTGGTGTATTCGTTTAGTAAACCACGCTAAAGGTACTGGCTATGAGCAAGTACCTTTAGCGGGGGGATCGGGCTAACACACTTCAATTAGTACCTGATTCTCACTTCGATCAAAGACTAAATATTGTGACATTGATTGGCCTGAAGATAGGTCGTTTGCCATTTTGTTTAAGAAAGGCTCAGCTTCTTCCTCCGAAGGCGGCATGCCACCTTTGCCAGAAAGGCCTACAGTGATGAGTAGGTCCCAATCTGTTGAAATACTATCAGCTTCGGCTGTTAAGGTTGAAAATGACTCTATATCTTCAGGCAGTTTGTCAACACACATGACGGGTGATAATGTGCCGTGCTGATCTTTTTTATTATTGCTCGGGTCTTCTCTTTCAGTCTTCGCAAATAAGAACAATAATCGTTGTGGCTCATCTTGCTCAATTGCTGCGGTGAGTAATTCTGTGAAAGTCGAAATCATGTAGCATAAGCCTTTAATAATGAGTCTGAAGATGTTGTTGACTATAATACGCTTTGCTTACTATTAGTTAAATGACTTACCTTAAATAGACTATATCCCAATAGCATTTATTATAGTCCAATAAGTATTTAAAGTAGGTTGGGATGAGTACAACGAATCCCAACAAAACTCCACGGATTGGCCTCTGGTGGGATTAATTTCGTGCATTGCCAACCGGAATAATCGAGCCTAAGTTTTAAGCAAGCGCCATTCAGGCTAGATCCTTTCTTGTATACATCGGCCATACATAAAGTAGCCTTAAAACTGTCGGATTTGTATCTTTCAAGCTATATTCAGATAAAGCACTTGTAGATAGAACCTTTTACTGAAGTGAACCTATGGATCTACTTATATTCTTAAATGCACTCACTGCATTATTTGTCATCATCGACCCGATTGGCGTTGCACTAATTTTTAATGGTATTGCCCCGAGCGAGCTGGTTCGAGCGCGCGCTAAAATTGCCTTAAAAGCGGTTTTTATTTCAGCGATCGTTTTAGTTCTATTTGGCAATTATGGTGAGTTACTTTTAAAACAGTTGGGGATTAGTATTCATGCTTTACGAATATCAGGTGGGTTATTGTTGTTTTATACTGCATTCAATATGGTGACGAGTGAACTTAAATATTCAAAAGGTAGCGACGTTATTGATATATCTGTTTTTCCTTTATCAATGCCTTTATTAGCAGGGCCTGGATCGTTAACGGTTTCAATTTTATTATTTTCAAATACTACTGATGCGTCAGAACAGCTGAGTGTATTTTTTGCTGTTATTTTAATCTGTTGTGTCACGTTTATATCGATGATACTTTCTAAGTATGTAAAGCAACTGATTGGTAGAACGGGAGATGAAATTCTAAGGCGTTTTTTAGGGGTGTTGTTAGCCGCATTAGCAATACAGTTTATATTTGACGGCGCATCAAATATAAACCTCTAAATCTAAATAGCTATCATGTTTGCGTCGCTTGTCCTAGTCAACTAAATGGGTGATTTTCTGGGAATAATTTAAAGGAAAAAAGCCATCGTTTGCAGCGTGTCTAGATATATTCTGAATTTGGTTTATTATTTGTTGACTGATTACGGTTTTAACCTTTTGCTTTTTGAGCTGCATAAACTGAAGTATTTCTTCTTTCATTTGGTTGTATTGCCTCATCTCTGTTTTACTGGCTTTTATACTTTTCGATTCATTCCTTAAATTCTGTATTCGCTTTAAGTCTTGTACGGGAAGTAACTGTCCTGATGGCGTTGACATAGTTAAGCCTTTTAGAAATTAATTGAAATTACTTATGCTTAATAGCAAAAATATGTTCCAGGTTATTGTTCTGTTTTTAACCTGATAACAGAAGTATAGGGTGAAAGCTGAAGTTTAATTAGCTAGAAAATGTAGAAGAAAGGTTAATATTTGTTTCAATTGATTAAAAAGTGAACTGTACGTACAAGCGGCTCACTTTAAGTGATAAAGTAATTCAATGAATACCATGAGCTAAACACATGACATTATTAACATTTGTGTATTGCTTAAGTGCTATTTTGGCGCCGTAGGATGTGTGAAGGTAATCAGTACTATACAAAAATCAAAGCTTGTGGGCTTGGGGAATATTGTTACAGCAATTCTAAGCCTGCCTTGAGTGATACTGCTGGTATGTGTTGAGCTAACGCTACGGAGCGACAAGAGAGCTTTCCTCCAACAATATTTAAGCCTTGTAAAAGACCAGCGTTTTCAGAAAGCGCTGATTTAATTCCTTTATTTGCTAATGCTAGTACATAGGGAAGAGTTGCATTGTTAAGCGCCTGAGTTGAAGTTCTTGCAAGTGCACCGGGCATATTAGCAACACAATAATGAACAACACCTTCTTCGATAAATATTGGCTTTTCATGTGTAGTTGGGTGTGACGTTTCAAAACAACCCCCTTGGTCTATTGCAACGTCGACAATGGCTGAGCCTTGCTTCATCGTTTTTAAAAGCGTACGTGAAATTAATTTAGGGGCTTGTGCGCCAGGGATTAACACTGCGCCAATTACAAGGTCAGCTGTTAATAATTGTTCGGTCAAGGATTGCTTAGTTGAAAATAGTGTTTTAATTTTATTTCCATAAAGCGTATTCAGGTGACGTAATGTATCGAGTGACTTGTCTATCACAGTAACGTTAGCACCCAAGCCTATAGCCATTTGTGTTGCGTTAGAGCCAACTACTCCTCCACCTAAAATGACTACATTTGCAGGGGGAACACCTGGAACACCTCCTAATAAAATACCAGAGCCATGTTGTGATTTTTCTAAACAGTGAGCACCTGCCTGAATGCTCATTCGTCCGGCTACTTCAGACATTGGGGCAAGTAAGGGAAGTCTACCAAGGTTGTCTGTCACAGTTTCGTAAGCAATGCACGTTGCTCCACTGGCAAGAAGTTCTTGTGTTTGCGGTATGTCAGGAGCTAGATGTAAATAAGTAAATAAAGTTTGACCAGGTTTAAGTTGTGCTCGTTCTATTGTTTGAGGTTCTTTGACTTTAATAATTAAGTCTGAAGACTGAAATATATTAGCTGCTTGTTCTACGATTTTTGCGCCAGCAGCGATAAAATCAGAGTTTTCAAATCCACAGCCTACGCCAGCGTTGGTTTCAACTTTAACTTGATGACCCGCGTGACATAGTTCATAGACGGAAGAAGGGGTTAAACCAACTCTGAATTCATTATTTTTAACTTCCTTGGGGACGCCAATAAGCATATATTTCTCCTCAGAATGAACCAATGAAAGTCCTACTATAGGCTTTTAAGTTTAGTTCATAATCAAGGATCGGTATGTACACAAAAGTGTGGTGGCTTTGAAAACGCAACAATCGTTGACAAAAGCCACCAAATACTTATGTTTATTTAAGCTTGAGTAATTGAAGGGTTAGAATATTTTAAAATTCTACTAACAACGGTAAGGTATTGCTTACCGAACGAGCCTGTGTTGTAAGGAATGTCATACTTTTGGCAAACGTTTTGTACCTTTATAGACATTTCCCGATAGTGTGGGGCGGGTACGTCGGGATATAAATGGTGTTCAATTTGGCAGCTTAGATGTCCGGTTAGAATATGAAACCATTTTTTTCCTGTTATATTAGAAGAACCTAAAATTTGTCTGTAATACCATTGTCCTTGAGTTTCATTTTTAATTTCAGAGGGCTGAAATGTATGTACATCTTCCGTAAAGTGCCCACAAAAAATGATAGTAGATGTCCAAAAATTTCGAATAACGTTAGCGATCAGGTTTCCAATGACAACCTGAAGTGCGACAGGCCAACAAAGTAGAGGGAAAAATATATAATCTTTAAAAATTTGCCGTCCTGCTTTGCTGAAGAAAGCGTTTCTAAGTTCTTTGCGAGTAATTGGAAGGCTACTAGATCCCCGGCGCTTCCCCACAAAAATTCGCTCGGCGGCGACTTCATGGTATGCAACACCCCATTCAAATAGGGTGCTTAAACCAAGATAGTGAAGAAACTGAAATCTATTTTTAGGTTTCCAAGGTAAGTCGTCACTTAATCGAAGAATGCCGTAACCGAAATCGCGATCTTTACCAATTACGTTGGTATAAGTGTGGTGCTCATGATTGTGATAACGTTTCCAAGAACTACCATCACCAGCAATGTCCCACTCAAAATTACGTGAATTGATATTAGGGTCATTCATCCAGTCGTATTGGCCGTGCATAACATTATGGCCAATTTCCATATTGTCTAGAATTTTAGCTAGCGCTAATAATAAAACGCCTAAAATCCAAAGTACCGGGTTTATGAAACCAAGTACCATGATAATTCGTCCAAAAATTTCACTACATCGTTGTATGCCAATAAGGCGTCTAATGTAGCGTGCATCTTTTTCACCTACCTTACTCATCGTGTCTGATCGGATCTGGTCAAGCTCTTCTGCGAACAGATCTAAGGTTTCTTTGTTAGGTTTGCTAAAATTTTGCATTATATAATCCTTAGTAATCTAAAGTTCGAGTTCAACATGGCCAACGGGTACAGATAGGCAAAGTTGAATTTCTTCACTACCAGAATCTGAGTACTCTTTGGTTTTGATATTGAAAACACGGCCTTGTTTCTTCTTGCAAATACACTGATGGCAAACACCTGTTCGACAACCAGATACAGGTTTAAGGCCTTCACTTTCAGCCATGTCCAATAACGTTATAGGCGTGCTGTTAGCTTTAAAGCTGACTTGCTTATTCGAACTCAGGTAATCAACTTGAATAAATTCATCATCTATTGAAACATTAATTGACTTAAGCGGCGGTGGACCAAAATATTCGAAGTAAATATTTGCTTCAGGGACTTTATTCTCTTTAAGTAAGTTATTTGTTTTTTCGATCATTTTAGGTGGGCCACATAAATAAATTTCCCGATCACTTAAATCGTCGCAAAAGTCGTTTAAGTGTTGTTGGCAAATTCGGCCACTTTCTTCTGAGTAAATATATTTGTAAGTTAAACCACAGCTCTCAAGCGTGTTTAAATCTTCTAAGAATAAACATTCTGCTCTGTTATTTACATAAAATAAAAGTTGGGCTTCTTTAAACCATGTTTCATTTTTGTATTGTTTTAAAATTGGTCTAATTGCAGTGATGCCGCTCCCTGCAGCAATGAAAAGTTTTTTCTGCTGATTGTTTTTGAGGGTGAAATCGCCACTCGCTTGAGATAAATAGACTGTGTTTCCAGGTCGTGCTGAAGTTCTAAGCCATGGAGTAAGCAAGCCTTTTTCCTGGCTTCGTATCGTAAGTTCTATATTTCCACTGGCTTTAAAATATGCAGGTTCAGAGGAAATACTAAACGTACGTGTTATGAGTGAACCATTTATTTCAGCACTTAATTGAATGAATTGGCCAGCATTGAATGTGCTCCATTTCGAACTAGGTTTTAGTACTAATGTATAAATGTTTGTTGATTCATTACGAATATCTATAATTTTTGCACTAATTTTCCCAATTTTCCAATTGGGTAAAGCTAGTTGGATGATTGGCTCAATGTAAATACCAAAACCAGCCGTATTGGTAAGAGTCTTAGCTAATTTCTGAATAATATTTAAACTAAATCTTGTTACTGTAGGGTTTGATAAAATGTTACTTTTTTGATTGTTCATAACTGTCTCCAGAATTTCAGGGTACAGTTGTACGCTAAAATTTCATAAAAGTCCAAATTATTAACAAATGATGTTTATGTTTTACATAAATTTATATTTCATGAATTAAGTAAAAAATGAGTTTTGGTGATTTTGTTGCTAAATAACAAGATAGTCTTTGCGAAAGTTAATTAAGTGAAAAGTTAATGGTTAGGAGTATGTGGCGACTTAGGAAGAAATTTTTAAGAAGATGTTTTATAAGTGACGTCTATGAAAAATAATTGATAAGGACTAAGTTATCGTTAAATTTGAGCTTTTTGTTCAAAGGGTAAAAATATCTGTTCGCCTTTACTTAGGTTATGACCAGAATGGATTTGTTTAAATAAAGCGGGTAGCTGATTAAATGGAACTGGTTCTGCGTAGAGGTAACCTTGGGCATAGCGGCACCCATTTATTTTCAGAAAAGCTTCTTGTTCTTGAGTTTCAACGCCCGTGGCGAATGATTTTAAGTTCATCTGGTCACAGATTGCTAATAGGGTTTCTGTGATTGCCATGTCACTTTCATCATTTGGTATTCCGTTAACAAAGGTGCGATCAATTTTAATTATATCAATCGGTATTTTCTTTAATTGGCGAAGTGAAGAAAGACCTGTACCAAAGCTATCTAGCGTGAGTGATACACCAAGTGATTTTAGTTTGCTGAGTGTCATAAAGGACGCGTCAATATTAGCTGTTATGGTATTTTCCGACATTTCTAATATTAAATTATGCGGGTTGAATCGAGTTTCTCTAATAATACTTTCGATTAACTCAACTAAGTTGGGGTGGTTAAATTGTCTATTAGAAAGGTTTAGAGCAATCTGCATTGGTTTAGTAGACCATTCTTGAATAGCGCGCCCTTGTAAGCAAGCATTCTTGAGTGCCCATTGACCAATTTCATGAAGTTGCCCGGTTTGCTCAGCAGTTTGTAAAAAGTAGTCAGGTCTGAGGATGCCTTTTTCTGGATGTATCCAGCGAAGTAATGCTTCCAGAGCGAGAACTTCACCAGTTTCGATATCTATGATGGGTTGATAGTGCAATCGGAACTGATTATCTTGAAGGGCTGCACGTAGCTCTTGTTCAATGTTGAGTTGACGTCTCATTTCATCATTCATTTCAGGGCTATAGAATTGAATATTATTTCTACCTGCATTTTTAGCTCGGTACATCGCCATGTCTGAATTTTTTAATAACTCTGGGTATTCAGAGCCATCACTGGGGCATAAGGTAATACCAATACTAGAGGTAATGATGAGGTCATTACCTTTAATATTAACCGGCTGCGTAATGACTTCAAGAATATTACGTGCTGCTTTTTCAGCGCCTTCTTGTCCTGATATATTCGTTAATAAAATGGCAAACTCATCTCCACCTAAACGTGCAACGGTATCTTCCTTGCGGATACATTGTTTTAGTCGCTCAGAAAGTGAGACTAAAAATTGATCACCTGCATCATGTCCAAGTGTGTCATTGATACGCTTAAAGTGGTCTATATCTAATCCAATTAAGGCTATGCTGTGTTTGTGGCGCATTGCTGATTGTATGGCTTGTTTGCATCTATCCTCAAATAAGCGCCGATTTGCCGTATCGGTTAATGCGTCAAAGTGAGCTAGATAGTGGAGTTGGTTTTGTGTTTTTCTGATTTCAGAAATATTTTGACCGATGAGTAATAATTGCCCTAATCTAGGATCTTCATCTAAATCAGATAAATGATTAATATTCCAAAGCATAGTGTGGGAAAGGCCGTCATAGCTGATGATTTTACTCTCTAAGCTCTCTTTACTTATGCCACTTTTGATTACCTTGGTAAACTTCCAAGCAGTTTCATCCTGCATGTTTTCAGGAATGAACATATCGATGTAATTTCTTCCAACTATTTCATCTCTGACATAGCCAAATAAGAACTCTGCAGCGGTATTCCACTGTTTAATACAGAAGTTTTGATTTAAAACAATGATTGGGATGCCAGCTGTTTCAAATAATGCCTTATAGCGCTTCGATGAGGTTCTGAAAGATTGCTCTGCTTGCTCTCTGATATAAACTTCATCTTTTAATTCAAGGTTGGCTGTTTGTAATTCTTGAGTCCGTTGATTCACCATTTCTTCGAGACTAGAAGCAATTTTTTGGTGGTCTAAACGTAAAGTGTTTAAATATAGCGTTGTCAGGATTAGTACTAGCCAGGCAAGATGAAGGCTAAATTGGGGTAGGATAGCTTGGTAAGGAGGGTGTGTAGCTATTAATTCGTTAATGAAAAAAAGTGTGGTAATTAGAAGTGTAGTACTACATGCGGGCTGCTTTAATCGTATAGAAGACCACATTAATAGAGGAATGCTAAAAAGAAAAAATGACTGATTAAGTAAGCTTGCTGTTGCTGCAAGGAGTATACAGCTCGCTAACCAAGTGAAAAATTCGATTGGGAATTTAAATTTGTTAGGTCGAATCAAGTGGTTTTGTACTGAAAAGAATAGTGCAGGAATAATCAATAGGCTTAATAAATCAGCAAAGAGTAAACTTAGAATCTGAGTAAACTGAGGCTGGCTTTTAACAATGAATGTGCAATAAATAATATTAATGATTACTGACGTTACAAGTGAAATAACAGCGCATAAACCAATGTAAACCATAAGGTTTGTACTATTTACTAAGGGATTCTCATTTGGTGAAAAGTGCCTGTAAAACTGATAAATACTAAGCGATTGAATAGATAAACATAGCGAATAAAAGACACTGTAAACCAAGGCGTTGGCTAAACTAGCTTCTTGAAAACTTACAAATGTACCGACACTGGAGGCAATGAAAATAATGGGGATGACACGACGGCTAAAAATAAAGCACAAACTGATAGCAAAGCCAGCGCTTAGCCATACCGGAGTATTGGATAATGGGTTAATGTTAGATAAAGCAGCAATATACTCGGATAAAAATACAACACTAAAAACAACTAGCGCAATGAGTGCTTTAGGTGCTTTAAAAAGTGTATTGTTTGTTCGCGTCGTCATAAGTTATAAACTGTTTTTCATGGCCTTCAAACTCCAAAAAATAAGATTTTTTTGGTGTTGACGATTTAATTTATGATCAGTGTATTGCCTCACTAACCTTAATATTGATTGGCTTGAAAATTGGCTACCTTTAGATAGCGAAAATTCGAGCCATATTCTATCGACAAAGAAAGGGTTCTGTGTGAAACGAACTGTTTTGTTGTGTTACATTTTGTTATTAATTAAAAAATGTCGCATCATTCAAGTGTTGATTCGCATCGAAAGGTCGATGGATTGACAGTCTTTAGTTAATGCACCAATAGAAATGAAATCAACACCAGTTTCAGCAATTGGCACAAGTGTTTCATGTGTTATTCCCCCTGATGCTTCTAATTTTGCTTGGCCTGCGGTTAATTCTACGGCCTGGTTGAGCATTTCAACAGAGAAGTTGTCTAGCATAATAATATCTGCTTTAGCGGTGAGTGCTTGCTCAAGCTCATTCATAGACTCTACTTCGACTTCTACAGGTTTAGATGATGAAATTAGGCGCGCTGATTTAATCGCTTTTTCTATAGATCCGCATGCCATGATGTGGTTTTCTTTTATTAGAAAAGCATCATATAAGCCAATTCTATGATTATGACAACCTCCACATTTAACGGCATACTTTTGAGCTAATCGAAGCCCTGGTAAAGTTTTTCGTGTATCAAGAAGCTTCACATTGGTATGTGCAACCATGGTTGCATAATAATGGCTGGTTGTTGCTGTACCCGACAAAGTCTGTAAAAAGTTAAGCGCACTACGTTCGCCTGTTAATATTGCACGAGCAGAACCGTCAAGTGTAAATAAAGTGTCGTTAGCTTGAACAGTATCACCATCTTTGAATGCCCAAGTGATTTTTAATTCGGGAGAAATTCTGTTAAATACGGCATTTACCCAGTCAGACCCACATAGAATAGCTTTTTCGCGGCTAATTACTTTTGCTTGCGCTATTTTATTAGAAGGAATTAATTGGGCGGTGATATCGCCTGAACCAATATCTTCATCTAGTGCTATTTCTACGTTACGATTGATATTTTCTTGATGATCGAGCTGCATGTAGGTCTCAAATAGAAATTAAAATAAAATATAAAAAAGTGACCGTATTATAAAGGTAAATGTGTGTAATGCTAACTTGATTTATTATCCTTGCTCAAAATTGAGAAAATGTCTTTGGTGCTGTATTTGTCTGATATTGGTTTTTATTTATACATATATTTATATCGTATTAGCTTGCTGCAAATATTGGTAGGTTTTGTGAACCATGTCGCTAGGACACAAAACGTGACAAACGACACATATAAGAGGGTTTATACTCATCAGTAATAAAATTTATATTTAGTCGTGTTATTTATTTAAGTGGGTAGTCATGAGTAGAGCGAAAATTGTTGGGATTCATGGGGGGAAGTCGATGCCAGGTAGTATTGATGCTCGACCTTTGCCAGCTCCATTAATTGAACTTCGGGATAGCATGAAGCATGAATTCAAAAATTTGCTTCAGAAACTATTTGAAAATGCTGACGACGCATTATTTGCAATGGCTGATAAAGCCGGCTCAAATGGAGATCAAACTTTATATTTTGAGGCGATGCGTGAGCTTCGGTTGCAAAAAAAAGTTGTTGCAACAGAGCTTATTAGAGGGGTCATAAAATCCTATAATGAGATTGGCTACTATCGATCTAAAGGTAAATCAGGTGACTCAGGTCTAGATAGTTTAAGTGATTGGGATAATATTGGTCTGGTTCAAAATGATGACCTAGAGTTAAATGTCGCAATGGAGGGCATGGTCAGTCGTTTACGTAACGGTTCTGAATCTCATTTGAATGATATGAAGCTTCGTATTGAGAGCTTAATACCAGGGTTGAGTTTAAAACAAGACCAAGTTCCGCTTAGCCCTGAAATGTTATGTGAATGTTTTGCTGAGGGTTGTAATGTTTTAGACGTTGGAATACAAGTACGCTTAGTTGTATTTAAATTGTTTGAAAAATATGTTTTGTCAGAGGTGCCGAAGCTATATAACGAATCAAATCAATTACTAGTACGACAGGGTGTTTTACCTAACTTAAAAGCCCAGAAAGCGAATGTAAAGCGAGCTGTAGTGTCGCCTGGGAATCAAGATCTAAGTCAAAATGGCTGTGGCATTACAAAGAATACTGGCAACGGTTATACCAATCAAAATAATTCTAACTCACAAGGTGTGGGGGAGAGTGTACCGGTAGAAGAGGGCGGTTTTTTAAATGAAGGCTTCTCTGAAGATGTGCCTGTATTAAATGCAGATCAATGTCTGGCGGGGGGGCAGTTTGAGAATATTCGGGAGCTGATGCATCCGCAAGCTAGTATTGAAAATTCACCAGCATCGCCACCATCAAAAAATTATACGCAAAATGAACTTTTGTTAGCGCTGTCAGGCTTTCAACAAAAACAATTGGACCGGCCTTCTGAGTTCGCTAGTAATGGTGTTATAGATTATAGAATGCTCCTGAATGCTTCATTACCAAAGCAGGCTGCTCAAACAAACTACTCAGAGTTAGATTCAGATGTTATTAATCTTGTTTCTATGTTGTTTGAATTTATTTTAGATGATAGGCAGCTTCAGCCTGTGATGAAAGCGCTTATTTCTCGTTTACAGATTCCAATTCTTAAAGTAGCGATTTCTGATAGTAGTTTTTTTGATAGAGGAGGGCACCCGGCTAGAAAACTCCTTAATGAAATAGCATCCGCAGCTATTGGTTGGAATGAACAACCAGAAGGTAAGCCGGATCGATTAAAGGATATGGTTGAAGCTACAATTCAGTCAATATTGACAGATTTTGATAATGATCAATCTATGTTTTCTGATTTGTTAGCAGACTTTACTAAATTTATGGATATTGAGTTGCGTCGTGGGCAGTTAGTAGAGCAGCGAACGAAAGACTCAGAGCGTGGAAAGGCGGCTAATGATGTTGCTAAGCAAGCAGTGCAGAACGTGCTTAATGCTTCAATGAAAGGTAAAGATTTACCGGCTTGTGTTATTGAGTTATTAAGTGAGGCGATGAATCGTCTTATGGTGCTCTGTTACTTAAAAGAAGGTGAGCAAAGTAATGCTTGACGGTCAGCCTGTGACTTGGTTGAGGATGTGGTTTGGACTGTGTTACCAGTAGATATGGTGCATGAAGCTAATACTGTTGGTGAAGCTACGCAGCTATTATTACGTAAGATTCCGAGTGTGATGAAACAATTACGAGAGGGATTAAAGGAAATTTCATTTGATGAGTTTAGAGCTGAAGCATTATTCAAATCTTTAGAATCTGAGCATATTAAAGCGATACAGTATTTGCAGCAAAGTGAACGGTCAGTTAAAAACGATGATGCTAATGCCATCAGTATTAAGGAGCAGGCTACTCGGCCGACAATAGTTGAGTCGAAAATAGCTGAAGCTTCATCTAGTACGGTGCAAAAAACAGAGCAAGATGAATATATCTCTGACTTCATGCGTGAAACACAAGAGATGGAGAAGGACTTTAAGCATTTTCAGGCCTTGTCTAAATCACAGCGTCGTGAAGAAAATGATGGTGTAGGTACGAAAAATAAGAATATTTCTAGCCGTAGTGATGAAGAAATAGTTTTGGCGCCCGTTGATAAAGAAATGGTAGTTACAGATATTGATGATGCAGACCCCTTTGTGCAGCAAGTGCTAAGGCTTTCTCCAGGGTGTTGGTTTGAGTTTAAGAGTGAAGAGCAGCCGGAGCGTTGTAAGCTCGCAGCAATTATTAAAGCGACGGGTAAGTACATATTTGTAAATAGATCGGGTGTTAAGGTAGCAGAGAAAACTAAATCAGGACTTGCTGTAGAGCTAAAAAGAGGGACCGTACAGGTATTAAATGATGGTTTGTTATTTGATCGTGCGCTTGAGTCAGTTATTGGTAGCTTAAGGGGTCGTAGCCATAATAAATAAGGTGATAACTTACCGAATAATTTTCTGTTTGTAGCAATCAGCTACAATCTATTGAGTTTGGTGTAGCTAATTGCTACAGTTGTATTTCCTAATGACAGGTTTATAAGTATGGCTAAGCACAACTCACCAATACGTCTTGAAAAAAACTTAATGACAGCGGCGCAAAGCGCAGCGCTTTTGCATAAAAGAACGGCGTCAGAACAGATTGAATATTGGGCTGATTTGGGTAAAAGTGTGTCTAAAATTATCGACTCAGAAACGCTGATCGCAGTTAAAAGCGGGCTCGTTAAGTTGACGGTAGAAAGAGTAAACGCTGAAACAATTGATCCAACTGATGTCTTTAATCAGCTTGAAAGGCAAAGGGAGTCGGGAGAGCTTTCACATAAAGTAACGTCGACAAGTTTAAAATATCAGGCGTCAAAGGAGTACCCAGGTTTACTTGAGCAGGTGGATAGTGAAGGGAACCATACTATTGGGAATTTTAATAATGGAAAGTTTGTCGCACTTAATCTGTCGTGTTAATAAATTTACTTAATAAATAAGAATGCAAAGCTAATAATAGGAAAAATTAAAAGGAATGAACGACAAGCAACTCTGGCTATTAGCAGGAGGGAATGGATCAGGAAAAACAACTTTCTATAATACTCAGCTTAAACCTTTGGGGATGCCATTTGTAAATGCTGATGTGATTGCAAAGGAATTATTTCCAGAGGCGCCAGAGGCCCATAGTTATCAAGCTGCGGCTATTGCCGCTGATTTAAGAACTAATCTACTGCTCGAAGGTCAAACCTTTTGTTTTGAAACAGTCTTTTCACATCCATCAAAAATCGATTTTGTAGCCTCTGCAAAGGCCAAGGGCTATCAGATTATTCTAGTTTTTATACATCTTATCTCGCCTGAATTAAACAAGGCCCGGATTTCACAAAGGATGGAAGAAGGTGGGCATTTTGTGCCGGATAACAAGGTTGAAAATAGAATCCCAAGAACAATGGAAAACATTAAGACTGTCTTGTTGCTCGTAGATAAGGCCTATTTTCTTGATAATTCAGATTCAGGCTCTCCGTTTAAGCAAATTGCTATCAAAAATGGTGATGACTTGAAGGTTGTTACAGAATCACTGCCAGAATGGGCGAGCTATTTATTGAGCTGATACTTTATGTTGGGTAAGTTGGATTGTTATTAAATATCAAAAAAAACCCGATAATGAACTTATCGGGTTTTTTATTGCTTTGCTATAAAGAAATATTACTTCTTAGCTTTAGCTGCTTTTTTCTCTCTTTCTGATTCGATAACTGCTTCAGAAACTGAGTTAGGGCAAGGTAAGTAGTGAGCAAATTCCATTGAAAACTGTCCGCGACCAGAAGTCATTGTACGTAGGCTTCCGATATAACCAAACATTTCTGATAAAGGAACATCTGCTTGTATGCGTGCACCTGTTACACCCGCTATCTGATCTTTGATCATGCCACGACGACGGTTCAAATCACCAATAACATCACCTACGTGATCATCAGGTGTAAACACGTCAACAGCCATGATTGGTTCAATCAACTGAGGGCCTGCTTTAGGCATTGACTGACGGAAAGCGCCTTTTGCTGCGATTTC
>ENA-OSET01002911-OSET01002911.1-sediment-metagenome-genome-assembly--contig:-NODE-2911-length-16130-cov-32.297141_pt1 | contig 16130 bp, 16 predicted proteins | sample MGYA00237882_ERZ534229 | MGnify/ENA primary metagenome ERZ534229 (study PRJEB26408, sample SAMN06266212) | sediment metagenome | isolation source: Hudson Canyon methane seep mesocosm | place... | reverse complement strand
TTAGATAGATCACCAGTAGAACCAAAGATGATGATAGTACAAGGTTTCATGTTTTCTCCCGTTGCAGGCTGTGATTTTGCCCGTGAGCGTATATAATCGACTAATTGTTAATTGTACCAATTTTTAGGAGCATGGCGTGCGAAAAATTCTTTTTGCCAGTAGTGAAGTTCATCCATTAATGAAAACGGGCGGTTTAGCTGATGTATCATCGAGTTTGCCAATCGCACTTCGTAAAAATGGCCAGGATGTTCGAGTTATCTTGCCTGCCTACCGCCAATGTTTAGAGGCTTTAGCTGATATTCGCACTGTTGCTACGGTTAAATTAGAGGGGTTTCATCTCCCTGTAGAAATTCTAGAATCTACACTTCCTGATACGGATGTCACGCTATGGTTGTTGAATTCTCCGCAACATTTTGATCGTGAAGGTGGAGCGTATGGTCCGAATTCAGGTGGGGATTGGGAAGATAATGCGGCACGGTTTGCTCTATTTTCACGAGCAATTGCCGCTGTAGCAATGGATGAACTTGGTCTTGATTGGCAGCCAGATATTTTACATTGTAATGATTGGCAAACTGGACTCGCGCCTGCATTGATTGCTGATATGCCTTCTCGTCCTGCAACGATATTTACTATTCACAATTTGGCATACCAAGGTTTATATCCTAAAACAGCATTTGATGCTTTAGATTTACCTTTATCATTGTGGCATAGCAATGGTTTAGAGTTTTATGACATGCTTTCTTTTATGAAGGGTGGTTTGATTTATTCTGATCATATAACGACGGTTAGTCCGACTTATGCGGAAGAGATTTGTACCTATGAATATGGTTATGGTTTAGAGGGACTGTTATCTGAACGAGCAAAAGAAGGTCGATTAACGGGGATTCTAAATGGTATTGATAATGAGGAATGGAACCCGACAACTGATTCAGCAATCAGTAAAACTTATTCAATTAAAACGGTATTAGATAAACGAGAAAATAAAGTCGCGATACAGCGGTATTTTTCTTTACCAGAAAAAGAAGATGTACTTGTTTTAGGTCTAATCAGTCGACTTGTAGCCCAAAAAGGGGTGGATTTAAGTCTTGATGCTGTTACCCAACTGCTAGAATCTGGCGAAAATATTCAGCTCGTATGTTTAGGTAGTGGTGAAAAAAGTTACGAACAAGACTTGCGTGTTTTACGTGCTAAATACCCAGATAAGATTGGTGTGGATATTGGTTATAACGAAGCCTTGGCACACCAAATTGAAGCCGGAGCTGATGCCTTCTTAATGCCTTCTCGTTTTGAACCATGTGGACTAAACCAATTGTATAGTTTGCGTTATGGTACTTTACCGATTGTCAGAAATACTGGTGGATTAGCTGATAGTGTTGTGGATGCATCTGGTGATGATTTGAAAAATGATCTGGCAACAGGCTTTAAGTTTGATGCAGCTACGGCGGAAGCATTAGAAGAAAGTTTGCGACGTGCGATTAGCTTATTCCAACGTCCTCGAATTTGGAGGAAGATGGTGCTCACGGCTATGGAACAAAGTTTTAGCTGGGAAGAAAGCTCACAGGCTTATTTAGACTTATACGATAGTTTGAAATTAGACGACTAGGCCAGTAATAAAGCTAATGCGAACAAAGCAGGTAAGGCTTGAATAAAAAATATTCGTTTATTCACAGTTAAGCCTGCAAAAATGCCGGCAATAACAATACAGCTTAAGAAAAAGAGCAGTATTGCTGTACCGGCATTGCCAAGTAGTAGCCCCCAAATTAAGCCGGCAGCAAGGAATCCATTATATAAACCTTGATTGGCTGCTAGGTTTTTAGATGCTTTGGCATAGTCAGCTGTTAGTTTAAATGTCTTTCTACCTAAAGGTTTGTCCCAGAAAAATATTTCTAAAACAAGAAAATAGCCATGTAATAAGGCAATGATGGCTACGAGACCATATGTGATTATAGCCATTATAAACTCCCTGTTTGATAGTGATTGTGTGTGAGTATAACCATGAGGATAGGGATAGCCATATCCCCAGCGAAATTCTGTAGGCCAATAAGGCGAGCCACCGACTCTAACGCCAGATAACATGAGTTCGGCAACAGCCGATTCACCAACACTAGCAACACAGCGTTTTAACTCGATGTCTGCATCCAAACGTTGTTGATAGCTTCCGCCTTGCCAATAGGCTTTATCGTGTTCTGTACAGCAAGATAACCAGAGTTCACCTTGCGTTATTGTGCCATCAGGAAATGAGCTACAACCATCTGAGGTAAAGGGTCGGATCTCATCAGCAATGGTGATAGTGCTGAAGATAGAGATGAATAAAATTAAAAGAGTTTTCATTGCTTATCGTGCATATTAACGACTTGATGAGTAATAAACATAATCAGTAATACGGCAAGCCCAAAAATATATAAACCAGAATGAACTTGAATGCTAGCAATGGCGCCAAGCTTTACTGTCACAATAAGAATAGCGACCACCATGACATCTAACATGGCCCAGCGACCATAATCATGCATAAGTTGGAGTAGTTTTTTTCGTTGATTTGGGTGAGTAGTGTTCGGGTGTAGCAGATTGAATAATAAGCTTATTTTTGCTAGCGGCAAGACGATACTGAAACATGCCACAATAATAAATATAAAAAACTGTCCATCTTGCAATAGTTGCCAAATTCCAGACATAATTGAAAATGAATTACTGACCATCATAAACTTGGTGATGGTCATCATCGGCATGACAAAACCAGCTATTAATAATAATGATGTGATTACTAATAGCCAGCGTAATTGTGTCGATGTATTAGTCACTGTTTTCATCTGTATCTATACGGTCTTTCTTAGAGACATAGCGTGGTTTATCAGCATTCTTTTTAGATTTCGATTTAGCCTTGTTCATTTTTGATTTAGGCTCAAGCCCTTTTATTTTGGCTACAGGTAACTTTGTTTTTAGATGGAACTCAACACGTTCAAGATTTTTCAAATCATGATGCTCAACTAAGTTAATCGCCATTCCCGTTTGGTCGCCACGACCAGTACGGCCAATACGATGAATATAAATTTCACCTTTGAATGGAACATCATAGTTAATAACATGACTAATGTTTGTTAAATCTAATCCCCGTGCAGCGACGTCAGTTGCGACCATGACTTTGACTTGGCCAATGCGGAATTTACGTGTTTTATCTCGTCGAACAGCCTGATCAAAATCACCATGCATAACTTGGGCGGAGACATTGCGAGATTGAAGCCACTCGGTGACTTCTTCGGCACGTTCACGTTTATTACAAAATACTAAGGCACTGCTACATATTGGATCATTAATTGTAGCGAGTAATAATGCCTGTTTATGGTCTTTATTATCGGCATAGTAAATCGTTTGAGAAACTTGCTCTGATTTTTCATTAGCAGCATGAATTTGAATAACTTCAGCATCATGGAGTAGTTCTTCTGCAAAAATATCAACACCTGAACCTGCTAGTGTTGCCGAGAATAAACAAGCTTGGAAACCATCAGCAATCGTTGCTAATAATGCTAAAACATCTGGACCTTGGCCCATATCAAGCATGCGATCTGCTTCGTCAATAATCACCATATCAATATCAGACAAATCGATGGCTTCATCTGAAACAAGGTTTAATAAACGGCCTGGTGTAGCGACAATAATATCGCAAGCTTGTTGGGCAAATTCAGCTTGTTTATGTGGTGAAAAACCACCTGTGACAATGGTGGTATTAACCTGAATATTTTTAGCTAATTGAGTGACCACATGTTGAATTTGAAAAGCTAATTCACGTGTAGGGGCGAGAATTAACACCTTAGGATCAGGACCATTATTAGGTTCATCAATCAGCTGTTGTAATGCCGGTAAAACAAAAGCAGCTGTTTTACCCGTGCCGGTAGCGGCACCAGCCAACACATCTTTTCCTTCTAAAATAAAAGGTATCGCTTCTGACTGAATAGGTGTCGGTGTGCTGAACTTTACACTATCAAGTGCTGCAAGTAGCTTGTCATCAAGCATGAAATCATCAAATGTCATAGGGTTATTTCTTTATTTGGTAGGCAAGTACATTGCCAGAAAGCATCATCGGAATAATGACAAGACCTTGTTCATGTAAAACAATATGATCGGCACTGCCTTGATCTAAGCTTATAAGCGTTTTAGTGATGCCTGAAGGCATGATATGGAGTAATTTTCCAGCCATCCAGTCAGTGACAAAATAATTGCCATTACCATCTGATTCAACGCCATCTAAATTTCCGGCAGGTGTTTTATCACCTAAGCTTTGAATCTGTTTGCTATCAAGATTAATCGTTTTTAAATGGCCAGCAATATCGGTAGCAAAACCATCTGTCATAACGCCCCAGCTTCCTACAATAAGTTGATTGTTTTCAACCAGTAGACCATTAGGAACTTCAAGTTCATCTGTTTGTAGCCATACTTCAAACTTATTATCAGCTAAACGATAAATCGTATTCGTTAAAAAGGCTGAAACATATATATTGCCGTTTTTATCTGCAGCTACATCGTTAAGAAACTTTGCGTTTGGCGCAGAATAGCGTTGGGTTATCGTCTTATTTTTAATATCAACCACGACGAGTTCATTTATATCGGCAATATAAAGTGTGTTACCAACAATCGTTAATCCCTTAGGTGCATTCAAACCTTCAAGCCAGTGAAGATCTTTAATGCTGCCATCAAGTGATAATTGTGAAATATAGCCATTAGCATCAGCATCGGTAGGGCTACCATTGATATTAGACACATAAAGTTGTTTATTTTTAGCATCGAAAGCAATCGATTCTGGTTGCTCAAAGATAGCATCAGTTTGCCATGCAGGAACCAAGATTGGGCTAGCAGCAACAATACTGGGTAAAAGTAGGATGAATAAGCTTAATAAGCCTGTCTTTATTTGTTTCATATCTTGCCCGCAGGTATTAATGGAATAGAGAGAATGATACAGGCTTTAGCTTTGGCTAGCTAAGATTGCTTGAGAGATTATCCAATATCGAGATGCCTTACCTATCGTGACGAATAAGATAAAAATCCCAAAGTTAACTTTCAATACTCCAGCAACAAATGTTAATGGATCACCAATAATAGGCACCCATGCAAATAACAGGCTCCACGTTCCATAACGGTTAAATTGTTGTTCTGCCTTATTTGTTTGTTGCTGTGAGAGCTTAAACCAACGATGCAGTATGGAATCTGCACCCCAACGCCCAATTAGATAATTAACGATTGAACCTAATACATTACCGAACGTTGCGATGATAATTATTGTTAGTGGGTTTTCTCCTGCAAGCAATAAAGCCGATAAGACAAGTTCAGAACTAAGGGGCAAAATTGTGGCAGCGAAAAAGGCTGATAAGCCAAGCCCCCAAAGGCCTAATTCAGATAATAGCTCCATAAATTAAGAACAACTACAGAGTGATGGGCTTGGGTGAATGAATAAAATAATCATTGTATAGATATTGTTAGCTAGTTAGCTTCAGTATGAGGATTCAATATAGAGTAGTTTACTTGTTTTTTAGCAGTTATCTTCAATACGTTTAGTCTCTTTATATAATCATTCATAACATAATGTGTTGCATCGACTGGTTGAATCCATAGCACTAGGTGGACTGTCAGGCTATATCAAAACCTTGTTTAGTTTGCACGCTATCATCATTAAGAATACGTGATTTCCCTGAGCCAGTTCTATTTGGGTCGACATAATCAGAAAAGAAAAATTAATGCTGACTATATAAACCTTTATTAGCTGAGATTCATTGTCTATCAGCATAAGATCTCCTAATGATTTTTTATTTATGGAGGCACTATTTAAAGTTCACATTCATCTAATGTAATTGGTTTGTCATTGATGCTGGCGATCCGTCTTTTCATTAATCCATTATCTGCAAATTCCCACAATTCATTGCCATAAGAGCGATGCCACTGTCCGGAGTCATCATGCCATTCATATTTAAATGTTACGGCAATTCTATTGTCATCAAAACACCACAATTCTTTCTTGAGTCGGTAATTGAGTTCTCTTTGCCATTTTCGATTGAGAAACTCAATTATCTTTTCTCGACCTGAAAAGATTTCTGCACGGTTTCGCCATTCACTATCAACGGTATAGGCCAGTGCCACTTTTTCAGGATCGCAAGAGTTCCAACCATTTTCAGCTAATTGAACTTTTTCTTGGGCGCTTGCATGGTTAAAAGGGGGAAGGGGAGGTCTAGTGTGCATTGTATTTCTCGATTTTGTTGTTAAAGGTAATACTGACATAGCATGGGGTGTGCCAAGAAGATTAATAGGTCAACAAATCAAATAAAAACAATCATTTAAAACTATTTTAATGATAATAAAGATGTATGTTTGCATTTGATTTGAATACGATATATCGTGGAATAACGATATATTAAATGTGAGATACCCTATGAGTATTAGTGACCAAATAATGAAACGCTATGAGTTGATATTAAACTCTGCTGGTGAAGGTATTTATGGCTTAGATGCAGATGGTAAGGCAACGTTTGTGAATCCTGCTGCAGTGAAAATGACAGGATGGAGTGTTGAAGAGACAATCGGTGAGGCCGGTCATGCTCAACATCATCATACTAAGGCCGATGGTAGTCCGTATCCTCATGAAGAGTGTCCAATTTATGCTGCGTTGCACGATGGCAAGGTTCATCATCAGGTGCGTGATGAAGTGTTTTGGAGAAAGGATGGCACTAGTTTTCCCGTGTATTACACCAGTACTCCGATTATTGATGAGGGAGAAATTATTGGTGCTGTAGTTGTATTTCAAAACGTGACTGAAATAAAAGAATCTGAAGCTAAACTTACTAAAGCTATGGAAGAAATACATCAATTAAAAGATAGGATTCAAGCAGAAAATACCTATTTGCAAGAAGAGATCAAACATAACAGCAACTTTGAAGAAATTTTAGGACAGAGTCCAAAGCTTGAAAAAATATTTCATCAGGTAGAGCAAGTGGCACTCACAGATACTACAGTCCTATTATTAGGCGAAACGGGAACTGGTAAAGAATTATTTGCACGTTCTATTCATAATTTAAGCCAAAGAAAAGAACGACCATTAGTTAAAGTTAATTGCACTGCATTGCCGATCAATTTAATAGAAAGTGAATTGTTTGGTCATGAAAAAGGTAGTTTTACAGGAGCGACTTCACGGCGAATTGGTCGTTTTGAATTAGCTGATGGAGGCACCATTTTTCTAGATGAGATTGGAGAGTTGTCGCTTGATCTCCAAGTTAAGTTATTAAGAGTCGTGCAAGAAGGTGAGTTTGAGCGCTTAGGTGGTTCGACCACTATTTCTGTTGATGTTCGCATTATTGCTGCAACACATAGAGATTTAAAAGTAATGGTTAAAAAACGGGATTTCAGGGAAGATTTATTTTATCGCCTGAATGTATTTCCTATAACGCTGCCACCCTTAAGAGAGCGAGGAAAAGATATTGCGATTATTGTGCAATCTTTTGTGGAGCGTTTTTCTTTAAAAATGGGTAAGGCAATCGAGACTATTCCTCAGAAAGTAATGGACGAGTTGATTCATTACTCTTGGCCTGGCAATGTGCGTGAATTAGAAAATATTATTGAGCGAGCAGTCATTCTTTCGAATAATAATGTGCTAAAACTTCAGGATAAATTAGTCAGTGATAGCATGAATGATGACGCTGATAATTCTAGTTTAAAAACATACTCTGCTATGGAAAAAGATTATATTATTAAAGTACTCGAATATACGCAATGGCGGGTATCAGGTGAGCAGGGTGCTGCGACTATATTAGAAATGCACCCAAACACATTACGTTCTAGAATGAGCAAATTGGGTATCAAACGCTCAACTTCATCAGCTTAATTCAAGGGCTTATCTTATAGTCAGCAATGCTCACTGGACTTTCTGTAAAAATCTTAATTAAGTTACGCTCATAAATGGACTTGAGTTAGCCCGTTACATCTTTCCTATACAAATAACATAATATCGAATATACACGATATATCGTTCTTTGTTGTCTTTTGAATCTCGTGTGGTGTTTTGGTGTGAAAGATGTAAGATACTGAATTATATGGTTTATTTGCCATTGATCTGGCTTGGCATATCTTCTGCAATACCCTTTTCACCATTTTGGTATTTTCAGGAGAATCACATGAATCAAGTAACAATATTAACCAGCCCGACGTGTAGTTATTGTCATGCGGCTAAAGACTTGTTGAAACAACAAGGTATTTCATACCAAGAAGTTGATGCAACAAGTAATAGCCCAGAAGTACAACAACTTCTATCTAAAAGTGGACAACGTACTGTCCCTCAAATTTATATCGATAAAGAACCTATTGGTGGCTTTAGCGAATTATCCAAACTACTTCAAAGTAGTGAATTTGATATCTCTAATCTACAACACTCAATTTAAAGTATCCCTTTAAGGAGAACAATAATGAATATTCATACATCAAAAATCATCAAATTAGCCTTGGCTGGTATGGCACTAAGTTTTGCAGTATCTCAGCCAACTTTTGCAGCAGAATCTTTAAGTGATGTGAAATATAAAACAGTCACTATTGAGGGGCAGGAAATTTTCTATCGTGAAGCAGGCGACCCAAATGCACCAACGATTCTATTGTTACATGGCTTTCCTACATCTTCACATATGTTTCGTGAGTTGATTCCCGAGTTGTCAGAAAGATATCATTTGGTGGCACCAGATTATCCAGGTTTTGGTCAAAGCTCGATGCCCGCGGTTGATAAGTTTGATTATACCTTTGATAATTTGGCTAACGTAGTAGGCAAGTTTGTAGACACTGTTGGTTTAGACAACTACAGCCTGTATTTAATGGACTATGGCGCACCAGTTGGTTTCCGTCTAGCTACAAAAAATCCTGAACGTATCGACTCTTTGATTATTCAAAATGGTAATGCCTATATTGAAGGTATTGATAATAACTTTTGGGAACCTATTCAAGCCTATTGGAAAAATCGTGATGCGGTTAATAAAGGCCTAGATAACGATTGGTGGAAAAATATTAAGGCTGCTTATAAAAAGCCAAATATGACCAATGATGAAGCCTTACGTTTTCTAGTCACAGAAGGTGCAACCAAGTGGCAGTATACAAATGGTGTTCGTAATGCTGAAAATATTAGTCCAGATACCTGGGATCATGTTCAGCCATTATTAGATAGGGAGGGCAACACGGAGATTCAACTTCAACTTTTCTATAGCTATGGTTCAAATCCACCCCTATATCCACAATGGCAAGCCTATATGCGTGAACATCAGCCACCAACGTTGATTGTTTGGGGAGACAAAGATGAAATTTTCCCAGCAGCAGGTGCTTATCCATACAAACGTGATTTGAAGAATGTAGATTTCCACCTACTTAATACGGGCCACTTTGCATTAGAAGAAGATGTGGATGTTATTGCTAATCATATTAAACGTTTCTTAGGCGATAAAAAGTTTGCTGTAAATACATCAAAATGATGACAGGCTTATAGGAGGTCAAATGGCCTCCTATAAATTTATCTTCGCTAGGAGTAATACAATCATGAATCAAAACTTCACACAATTTGCTTTCACCGATAGCGTAAAAGAAGTACAGGAATATCACGGTACACGACAATCATATGCTCGAATGGAAACGTCAGGTGATCGATTTTCTCTATCCTATAAGGAAAGTTCGTTTATTGAATCACGTGATAGTTTTTATATGGGAACAGTAGGTGATAATGGTTGGCCTTATGTTCAATTTCGAGGCGGTCCGCAAGGGTTCCTTAAAGTAATAAATGAAACGACAATTGCTTATGTTGATTTCAGGGGGAACGGACAATACATCAGTACAGGAAATATTCATGCAAATAATAAGACCTCATTATTCCTCATGGATTACCCATCACAAAGACGCCTAAAAATTTGGGCAGAATCAACTATAATTCAGGCGGATGAGAATGAAGAATTAGTGAAGCAATTACAGATGGATGGCTACAAAGCGCGTATTGAAAGAATTGTTATATTTAATATTCAGGCTTATGACTGGAACTGCCCACAACATATCACGCCACGTTATACCGCGGATGAAATTGCAGTGATGGAATAACGGTACCACTACAAGACTGAAATAGTGTCTATGATGTATATCAAATGCCATTAGTCAGCTGCTTCCGCCCAAATACGATACATAAGCAGTCAAGTTAAACATTATATAAGAGCTTAAGAATGAATAAAAAATACTTAGCTTATGTTCTAACTTGCAATGTCGAATTTGATATACTTGGTATGAAAAAACTAAAAAGGCCTACGAAAATTTCTCAAGGTCACTCCAGCCACAAAAAAAGCGTGGCTCGTTAAAAATACGTTATGTGCCTCTCCATTCCGGTTGCAGACAAACACATGTAATATCTGAATTTACAAATTATGAGGTTCACCAATGACTAAAATTGATGGCAAGGTCGAAGAGTTACTCGCTAAACATCCTAGTTTAACGAAACTTGAGGCAATCAAGATCGTAACTGATAAAAATGAGCGCAAGAAGAAAAAGCGTGTGGAAAAAACAGATAGAAATAATGCCAAAAATCTTAGAAACGAGGCAAACCGCCCAGTTGACTCTTGAGCACATAACAAACTGTTGTAGTACGTTCCAGTCGCTTAGTTCCCACATTACCGAATGTAGCGATGATAATTACAGCGAGTGGGTTTTCACCTGCAAGCAATAAAGCTGATAAGACAAATTCAGAACTAAGGGGCAAAATTGTGGCTGCGAGGATGGCTGATAAACCGAGTCTCCAAAGACCCAATTCAGAAAGTAGTCCCATAAACTAAGAAAAAGTACTGTGCGATGGATTTGATCGGATTAGTAAAATAATCATTGTATATATATGGCTGGCCATTAGCGTCATTATGCAGTTTCAATACAGAGTGGTTTACTTGTTTTTTAGCAGATATCTTCATTACCTTTAGTATCTTTATGTAGTAATTCACTATTTAGCATATTGCATCGACCGGTTGAATCCACAGCACAGAGCAGAGATTCCATGTCAATTTGTTGAACCGTGGGAAATAAATCGATAGACTCCTAATCTCTTAGTCTCATTTTGACTTACTCTTACACTGCTCCGAACCGACTGCTAGAGGCAAAGCTGTGACCCCACTAGGCCTACCTGTTGAAGATATTTTAAACAGTCTTAAGCAGCAATTATCTGAGCGACATGAGGTCGTACTGGTAGCACCTCCGGGCGCAGGTAAAACCAGCTTAGTCCCGCTTGCACTGATGGATGAACCTTGGCTAAAGCATAGAAAAATTCTAATGTTAGAGCCGCGTAGAATCGCCACCAGATCTGCTGCGTATCGCATGGCAAACCTTTTGAATGAAAGTCCTGGGCAAACGATTGGTTATCGTATGCGTTTGGATACGAAAGTCACCAAGCAGACAAAGGTGGAAGTGATTACCGAAGGTATACTTACCAGAATGTTACAGCATGATCCGTCGTTAGATGAGGTGGGCTTGGTGATATTTGACGAATTTCACGAACGTAGTTTAGAGTCTGATCTAGCGCTTAGTTTATGCCTTAAAGGTCGAGCTTTATTTAGAGATGAGCATAACCCGTTAAAAATTCTGGTGATGTCAGCGACACTCGATAGCAAGGCCATATCGACATTGCTAGGTGAGGCGCCCGTCGTGAAAAGTGAGGGTCGGACTTACCCCGTTGATATTATTTATGGTCATGCTCTGCAAGCCAACGAGCGTATTACTGACCGTATGGTTACCACCATTAAACATGCCATTGATGAGAACCCAAGTAGTAGTCTGCTGGCTTTTTTACCTGGACAGGGAGAAATTCGACGCGTTACTGATGCGCTTTCGAACTGGATTTTTGATAGGAAACTAAAGGGTATTCATCTGCATCCGCTCTATGGAAACCTATCGATTGAAGAGCAACAACAAGCGATCGCACCACTAAGTGGTCAACAATTAAACGATCAGAAAATTGTATTGGCGACCAATATTGCTGAAACCAGCCTCACCATTGATGGTGTTGATGTTGTGGTTGATTGTGGCCTAGTAAGGGAAGCAAAATTTAATCCGTCGATTGGCATGACGGGGTTACATACTGTCAAAATTTCGAAAGCATCCAGTGTACAAAGAGCGGGACGTGCAGGACGGTTAAGGCCCGGGAAATGTTACCGGCTCTGGTCGGCCGATCAACATCAACAACTAGCAGCACACGGCATGGCTGAAATTCTAAATGCCGATCTAACACCGATGGCATTGCAAATATTACAGTGGGGCGTAGATGACCCAACCGAATTATCATGGATAGATCCACCGCCTAAAGGGCTATGGCAACAGGCTATGGATTTACTCAGCTCTCTCGGTGCGATTAAACGCGAAGCTAATGGCTGGCTTCTGACTGAACATGGACAGGCCATGACGTCACTGCCGGTACACCCAAGACTCTCACATCTATTATTGTGCGGCACAGCGATCGGTTTTCTCAAACCAGCTGCCTTACTCGCCAGCCTGTTATCTGGTCGTGAGCCTTTTAGTCATGACAATGCAGATATTAACTATCGTCTTGAACTATTGAATGGCACGGCAAATTGTCCGCCGATGCATCTGGGGTGGTTAAGACGAACTCGCCAATTAGCACAAGAGTTTGAAAAACAAGTCGTTAAAGTAAAACCGTCTAATAAATTAGCCTATTTGATACCCGCTGAACAATTGCCCGGATATTTACTCGCCTGTGCCTACCCAGATCGAATTGCGCGTCGAAGGCATTCAGGCGGTTATCAACTTGCCAATGGCCGAAGTGCAAAGCTTATAGGGCATCATCACCTGGCTAATAATGGATGGCTCGTGGTTGCAGATATTTCAAGCCAGCAAGGTGGCCAAGGGGATATTATTCGCTCAGCTGTGAAGCTTGATGAAGGACTGTTTGATTCAGCCCTAAGCGATTTGATTGAGTTAGAAGCCATTGCCGAGTGGGATAAACAAACGAATCGGTTTATTGCCGAAGAGCGGCAAAAGATCGGTGTATTAACGCTACAGCGAACCCGATTAAACACGGTACCGACGCAAGCTAAAAGCACGGCGTTGATTCAGCATATCCGCAAACAGGGGCTCAATCTTCTAGTCTGGACTCCAGAGCTTCATCAATGGTGCGCCAGAGTATCGCTGGTTCGGTCCATTGATGAGGGGAATAATTGGCCGGATGTTCGTCATGAAGCGCTGCTTTCTGAGCTAGAAATTTGGTTAGCACCTTATCTGAACAAGGTGAATTTATTAAACGACTTCAAGAAAGTTAATTTGACTGAGATCCTGCATGCTCTGCTGCCTTGGGAAAAACAGCAGACACTCAACAAACTTGCACCCACTCACTTAAAAGTACCGTCTGGCTCTAATATTCGCATCGACTATACCGAGACCCCGCCCGTGCTGGCAGTGAAATTACAGGAAATGTTTGGCTGCGAGCAAAGCCCTACTGTTATCGCAGGAAAAGTACCTTTGTTGATTCACCTATTGTCACCCGCAGGCAAACCACTGCAAATCACGCAAGACCTCGCCGGTTTCTGGCGCTCCTCATATCATGAGGTTAAAAAAGAAATGAAAGGGCGTTATCCCAAGCACCCCTGGCCCGATGATCCGCTGGTTGAAATTGCGACACGGAAGACTAAACAGCGTCTTTGATGAGGTGTGGGCTTGAACTAAAGGGATAGTGATTAGTACCACTTAAAAACACAGCTATTTTAAATGTTCCATTTAATAATGGCTATCAAGGCTGAAGTGACACCCTACTCTTTTATTTGCTTGGATTCAGCAGTCCTTGAATCCTATATTTCTTACTTTAAGACTCATATTTGGCGTATTCTTATAGCTCTCAGCTGAGAAAAGAGTAAATCTTTCTCTGGCTCCCAACAGGCACCATATAGAAAATATTAATCAATCAAAGGATGTTTATCCATGTCATTTGGCTTTTTAGGCTTGTGTGATGAGCTATTGAAAGCCATTGCAGAACAAGGCTATACAACGCCCTCCCCGATACAGTTCGAAGCTATTCCAGCGGTGCTTAGTCAGCGTGATGTTATGGCGGTGGCACATACCGGTACGGGAAAAACAGCTGGCTTTACGCTGCCTATGGTGCAGCTATTATCTGCCGGCCCTAGTCCGCAAGCTCAATGTGTACGTGCGTTAATCATTACACCGACCCGCGAGCTTGCTGCTCAGGTTGCAAAGAGCGTTCAAAACTACAGCCGTCATATGAATATTCGCTCTGCGGCCGTGTTTGGTGGTGTGAGGATTGAGCCGCAGATATCCCAATTGCAAGGTGGTTTGGATGTACTTGTTGCTACGCCTGGTCGTTTGATTGATCTTTATAAGCAACAGGCAATTAACTTTGATCAGCTTGAGATATTGGTCTTGGATGAGGCTGATCGCATGTTGGACTTGGGCTTTATCGACGATATCCATCACATTCAAATGTTACTCCCTATCCAACGTCAAACCTTGATGTTTTCAGCAACGTTTTCTAAAGAGATTAAATCGCTTGCTAAAGGGATGCTAAATAATCCAGTTTTGATTGAAGTGTCTGCCGCGAACAGTACTGTCGATACGGTTAAGCAGCTTGTATATTCTGTAGACAAAACGCGTAAGAGTGAGGTGTTGATTCACCTGATTAAAAATAACAATTGGCATCAAGCTTTGGTCTTTAGTCGTACCAAGCATGGTGCAGATAGTTTGGTACTCCAGCTGAAAAATGCAGGTATTAGTGCCGAATCAATCCATGCGAATAGAACACAGCATGCTCGCACAGCTGCTTTAGAAGGCTTTAGAAATGGTAATATTTTAGTATTGGTCGCCACTGATATTGCCTCTCGGGGAATTGATATAAATCAACTGCCTTGTGTGGTTAATTTTGATCTCCCCTATGTACCAGAAGACTATGTGCACCGCATTGGTCGTACAGGTCGTGTTGGTACCCTTGGTTTAGCAGTTTCATTATTTAGTGAGGATGAATCTAAGCAGTTACAGTCTATTGAACGTGTCATTGGCCGTAAGTTTGAGCGTGAGATCATTCCAGGTTTTGCGCCCAGTAAAAAGGCACCAGTAAGCTCACCGTATGATGATGAGGAGTATGGTAATTTTGAAGCAGATCCTAAGCCACAGCGTCGAGGTCAATCTCAGGGACGTGGAAGACGTGGCGGTAATTCATTCAATCGAAATCGTAATAATTAGGAAAAAGCTAACGTAATTATAGCGTTATATTGACTTACTAAATAAAGGGCAGATTGAGCCAAACTAAGGTCTATTGTTACCAGTAACTTTCATTCAAACATCCAAGTCAAAGCGTAACGATATTAGTCTGTCCCATAAGCGATCAATTGATAGGAATAGTCTATATTAGCTATTTTCATGTGTATTAATGCCTCTTATTGGCACGGTAGCGACCACTGTTAAGTGAGCGCTAATCTTTTTCCTATTTAGCCCGTTGTTTGCTCTGCCATTTCTAAAGTATCATCAAGCTCAATAGCAAGTGCTTTCAAGCTCTGTGTAACCATATGCTCGTAGATTATTAGTTCAATGGTAAATGAAGCATAGCTAAGCCCTACTTTTGGGAGAGGCTATTAATTATGGGCGCTAGTTAGACCTAGTTCGGGCATTGATTAATCTTTAATAAACTGGGATTATTGCGGCTCTGGATATAAAGACATAAATCAATGCAGTTTGCCCTATTAATTCTCATTACGCGCCCCTTAACCGATACTTAACTATGACCGCCGATACAAAGCTACACCCACGCAACCAACACCTTGATGGTTATAACTTTACACATTTAGTGAAAAAGTCACCTGAGCTTGAGGCTTTTACACGCCGCAGTCCAACGGGCCAGATCACTATCGATTTTCATGATGAACAGGCTGTGCGCGCGCTCAATCAGGCCTTACTCAAGGCTCATTACAATATTAATTTCTGGGATATACCTGCCAACTATTTGTGCCCACCGATTCCCGGCCGCGTTGACTATATTCATCATCTGGCAGATCTGCTCGCCAGCGACAACAATCAAGTGGTTCTCCATGGGCGAAATATCAAAGTGTTGGATATCGGAACTGGCGCCAATATAGTATATCCACTCACCG
>ENA-OSET01002910-OSET01002910.1-sediment-metagenome-genome-assembly--contig:-NODE-2910-length-16132-cov-3.737590_pt1 | contig 16132 bp, 14 predicted proteins | sample MGYA00237882_ERZ534229 | MGnify/ENA primary metagenome ERZ534229 (study PRJEB26408, sample SAMN06266212) | sediment metagenome | isolation source: Hudson Canyon methane seep mesocosm | place... | reverse complement strand
TTCTGGTGAGTAAATATTAAGTGGTGGTTCGTAATCGCCGGTAAAAAAGAATTTTTTCCCGTTTGCTTCTATTTTATAACCAAAATTCAAAACAGGATGGTTAATTAAAATGGGCGTGACTTTCGCAGAACCTACTTGAATGACTTGTCCTTCGCGAAGATTGTGATAATCAATGTTGGCATTAAGCTCGCTCTCTCTAACAGGAAAGTAACAATACTCCATTTGTTGGGCCAAAATTGTCTTTAGGTCTTTCATGTATACCGGGTCAAAAGAACCATAAATGCCGATGTTATTTCCAGGAACGAACAAAGGTAAAAAAAAGGGAAGGCCTTGAATATGGTCCCAGTGGGTGTGGGTAATAAATATTGAGCAATTAACCGGGAGCTCCTTCATTAACTCCTGGCCAAGCGGGCGAATGCCGCTACCCCCATCAATAATGATTCTGTCACCCTCATCGGTCATAATTTCAATGCAGGTTGTATTTCCGCCGTATTTAACGGTGTCTTTTCCTGGTACCGGAATAGAGCCTCTAACACCACGAAGGGTAATAATCATGACTGTTGTTTCCTTTTTTAGTCGGCATCACTTAAATCAATGAATGTAATCGCTTTATCTATTTCATCATCTAAGTTTGATAACCACTTGTTTACTTCAGATAAAGGCCAAGCTAGCCAGGCCTTTACTTCTTTTGGTAAATTCTCATCAATACTCGCGGCTTCGGCTAGTAAGTGCGGGGCTTCTTCTGAGGCGGCTTGCTTATGTAGTTCAATATAGTGTGCCATTTGGTTTGCTGCATAAATAGCTAAAGAAAGCGGGCTTTGATCTTCGTTTTTAGTCGCATGATGAGATTTAATACTGTCGACCAATTCAGCGGGTAACTGCCACTTCTCTGCGACCATAGCGCCAATTTCACTGTGATCAAAACCTAAAAGCTGTTTTTCTACCTGATGAATAGGCAGGTTCTCATGTTCTGCTTTCTGCAATACTTTCTTATAGTCGTCCGGTAGAAAATGTGCGAATAGTACTTTACCAATATCGTGCAGTAGCCCTGCTACAAAATAGTTCGCTTGCTCATTTTTACCTACCCCTTTATTTTCTGCCAGTAGCTTTGCAATAACGCCTACCGCTAATGAATGAGCCCAGAACTGATTCATATTCAAACCGGCCTTATTGGTTTTAGGCAAGGCTCCCGTTGTTGCCACACTAATGGCTACATTCTTAATAGTATTGATGCCTACATACACTACGGCATGGTTAACAGATATTACTTCTTGAGATAAACCAAAATAGGCAGAATTGACTAGTTTGAGTACTTTCATTGTGAGTATAGGGTCATACTCGATAACCTGAACCAAATCTTTGGGTGAGCAGTCTGCACTTGTTGTAAGTGCCAGAATACGGTGGACACTTTCTTGAAAAGTGGGGATTTTATCGACCATCTCGATTAACTGGTCGTGGTTAATTGGCATTAATAGTGTCTCGTATTAGTGATTTTTTAGTTACTCAGGGTTCTATTGATAAGTTTAATGAATATGTATTATGTATAGCACTTAAATATACTGATTACTTAGTATCTGGTTAACAAAATTAGTGATGAAACTGTCATTTAATTGTCAGGACGTGATAAATTGTATCGCTCTACTTATAAAATAATGTGGTACTTCCTTATGGCCTTGTTTCATACATTTTCTTCCGTTTCACTAAGCTTGTTAATCCTGCTTATATCTTATTCATCTGTTCACGCTGCGCCAGCATTAGATCCCAATGATCCTGAATGGGAACTACAAAAGGAAGAAGATAATATTCAAGTTTATTTTAAAGACGTAGACGGCTCTGATATTCAGGCATTCATGGGAAGAATGGAAATGAATGCCTCGGTTAGTAGCATTGTTAAAGTAATGAAATCAGAAGAAACCTGTGTTGACTGGGTAGAAGGCTGTATTAATGCGCAAGACCTTGATGGGGGTACTTTTAAGCAATCGTTTCAATATGGCGTTAATCATTTACCTTGGCCAGCAGATGATCGTGATTATGTGAATGAAGCTTTAACAGTACATGATAAAGAAACAGGTGGTATTGTTATTTCACTTAAGGCTGTGGAAGGGCATGTTCCTGTTGAGGATTATGTACGCTTAACGAAAATGAATATCCGCTATTATCTTTCTCCGATCTCAGAAAACAAAACAAAGGTTATTTGGGTTCAGCATACTGAGCCAGGTGGCTATATCCCTGATTGGTTAGTCAATATGTTGTTAATTGATATCCCATTCTACTCACTGACTCGTCTCGAAGCGGTTGCTCAGAAACCAGAATATGAATCGGCTGAATTTCTTTATGGTGAAGACGGCCATGCTGAAGGCTTTAAGTGAATATGAGAAATTGATCACTACAAAGCAAGCGCTTGGTATGCAAGAATGGCGTGTACGTTAGTTCTAATGACGTAAATATTGAAGTGATCGGTAAGGAAAAGGTGGGCGCCTTAATAGTCCATTTTGTTGTACCTTTGTTGTCCGTTCTGACCTTAAAACAAAAACAAGATCTAAGGAAAGAGCATGAAAAAAGTAACACTCGTCTTGGCTGCATTGCTGTGCAGCCTTTCTTTCTCTGCGTCCGCTTCTTGGTGGAACTGGTGGAAAACCCCTTCAGGTTATACTGATACTAAACATCCTATCGTTTTGGTACATGGTATTTTAGGTTTCGATACTGTTATCGGAATGGAGTACTGGTATCGCATTCCCTCGACCCTTAAAAAAGAAGGTGCTGAGGTGTATGTAACACAAGTGACAGCGCTAGACTCAACCGAAGCAAGGGGAGAGCAATTAATAGAGCAGATTGAAGCGATAATTGCAGTATCTGGTGCAAAGAAGGTGAATCTTCTTGGGCATAGTCATGGTGGGGTTACTTCGCGTTATGTTGCCTCGGTTAGACCAGACCTGATTGCGTCAGTAACTAATATTGCAGGTCCAACCTTTGGTTCTCCAGTGGCTGAAGCTATTCTTGACCTGAACTCGCCTATTCGCGATATAGTGCTGGGTGGCATGAATGCACTGGGTACATTAATTAATGCGCTTTCTAATAACCCTGTCAGTGAGAAGCAGGATGCATTCGATAGTTTAACTTCATTTACTCAGGCTGAATCAACACGTTTTAATACTGAGCATCCTTACGGTGTACCTACTACCTCGTGTGGTGCTGGTGAGCGTTATGCTTCAAATGGCATACAGTACTTTTCATTTGGTGGCGCATCTCCTTTTACTAATATATTTGACCCAACAGATCTATTATTTGTAACCACTTCTCTTGCTTTTGATAAGGGTGTAAAAAATGATGGTTTGGTGTCTAGTTGTAGTAGTCATTTGGGTATGATTATTCGAGATGACTACGGCATGAATCATCTGGATGAAGTGAATATGATGTTGGGGTTACATTCGATTTTTGAAACCGACCCGTTAACGGTTTATCGTCAGCATGCTAATCGCCTTAAAAACGCAGGTCTTTAGTAAATAGCTGTGCTATTCAAGGTGCAGGGGGCATTTTTTAGCGTTATCATAGCGTTAAAATTTATGCCCTCATACGAGTAATAGAAAATGACATTAGAGCAAATTGTTGAGAAATTTGGTGAAACCGAGTTGAAATTTGAAGAATTTGGTATGGAGCGAACAGCCATTTATGGCGGTGACACCATAGACCAAAGTCATCGAATTTATGTGGCTATGACCTTAGAGAATGATGATTTGGCTGAGCAAGGCTCTCTTCTAGAACTTTTTGAAACGGGCGGAGTTGTGAGTGTAGAGGTATTGGCGCAAAGTCTTGTAGCTGCCTGGCCTGAAGAAATAGAAGAGGAAGCGGTTTAACTCTTAAGTGTAAGGGCATAGAATATGCCCTTACCATTTTTATAAATTACTCAATTAACCAAGCACTTTTTCTTTTATAGTGCCGTGTTTTTCAGATTCTAAACGCGGCCCGAAATTAGACACTACTTCTGCTGATGCCAAGCTCGCTAAATCACCGGCTTGCTGGTAGCTGTAACCGTGGGTTATTGCGTATAAAAATGCACCTGCGAACATATCACCAGCACCGTTTGAATCAACTGCAGTGATGGTGTGAGGGGCGATGTTTAACTGGTTTTCACCGTCAAATACTAATGCACCTTTGCTTCCTAATGTGATTACAAAGCTTTTTGCTATTTTCTTCAGTTGCTCTACAGCGCTTTCAATCGTGTCTACGCCACAGTAATTTAGGGCTTCTGCTTCATTACAGAAAAGCAGGTCAACGCCATCTCCAATCATTTCTACCAAGCCATCTTTAAAGAATTGAACCATGGCTGGGTCTGAGAAGGTAAAGGCCGTTTTAACGCCATTAGCTTCGGCAATTCTTTTTGCTTCTATGGCCGCTGGACGCGCGCTATCAGAAGAAACTAAATAACCTTCAATATAAAGGTATTCAGATGCTTTAATAGCCTCTTCATCTAAATGCTTATCAGATAAATCAGCAGTAATACCCAGGTAGGTGTTCATTGTGCGTTCTGCGTCAGGGGTGACCATAACCAGACACTTTCCTGTTGTGCCCTCTTCGCGGTCATCACCCAGGTTAGTGTCTACACCTGCAGCCTTAAGGTCTTTAACGTAAAAATCACCGGTTTCATCATTGGCAACGTTGCAAGAGTAGAATGTGTTACCACCGAAGTAACTTACGGCAATAATTGTGTTTGCAGCAGAGCCACCACTGGCACGTTTTTTAAGACCAAATGTAGCTTTGAGCTTTTCTAAAATCTCAACTAAACGGTCTTGCTCAACGAGAGTCATTAAGCCTTTATCGATATTGGTCGCTTTTAGAAAGTCATCTTTGACTTCAAATTCTTTATCAACTAGCGCATTACCGATGCCGTATACGTGGTATTTAGTCATATTTTTACTCGTATTGTTTATTATTAAGTAACTTGAAAGTAGATTGCTGCACAGTGTAGCGATTATTTAATTAATTTACAGCGACTTGTTTCCTAACCTGATAATGAGCTTCGGATTTTGCGACAATATTACCTTGCGTGTCTTTGAGCTCTCCATGAAGTGTGAAGTCGCTTTTACCCTTTTGGGATGCTTCTTGTTCTATACGCTTTATTTCTTCCGATGATAGTGAAAACTCGACAATTACATCGGTTTTAGCGACCTTAAGGTAAGTCATTTTTAATTCTTTGAGTATGGGGTAGTACTCAGCGCTAAAATTGAAGATAGATAGTATTCCACCGGGTAACTCAGCGACAGTGAATAGGGCGCCTGCGTACATTGTGCCTATATGATTTTTGTTTCCCTTGAGTGGGATGTTGGCTGTTACACTCCCGTTACCGAGTTGTGTAACGCTAAATCTGTTTCTTGATGCAAAGGGAATGGCTTGCCCTATCAATGTGTTGATTGCTTTTAACGCCCCTTTTTGCGCAAAATTTGTTATGGGTGTTTTGGCGCGGTTAATTGCAGTTTTTTTTAATATGGACAGTGCTGTCTCACGAATTTGTTGCAGGGTGAGGTTCATAATGGTGTCATCCTTGATCAATCGGAAGTGATATTGTAAAGGTTGTCCCGCTGCCTACTTTGCTCTCTACATCAATGTGCCCATGATGTTTTTCGATAATTATGCTGACGAAATTAAGGCCAAGACCTGCGCCTTTTGGGCCACTGCTTTCGGTGTTTTTTTGGCGACGAAAGCGGTTGAAAATATGTGGTAGTTCATCTTCTTCAATGCCGTGCCCCTGATCTTTAATCGCAACAAGGGCTGAGTCATTGATTGTGGTAAGTGAGATGCTAATGGTTGTATGAGAGTCACTGTATTTTACTGAGTTTGATAGCAGGTTAATAAACACTCTTTCAAGTAGCTCTGCATTGCCTTTTATCCATGTTTCGTCAGGCTCATCCATTTCTATGTTTTCTATATGTATGGCTATGGACTTTTCAGTCGCTTGATGAGCAATACTGTCTACACTGTTTTCGATGATAGTTAACAAATCACACTCATAAAACTGAGCATCATTGACTTGTTCTGCTCGGTTGATTTGCAGGAATTGCTCCGCGAGGTGAAGACTACGGTGCGCATGGTCAGAAATTTTGTTATATGTTTCTTCATTTGCGCTTATTCGTCCTTTCTTTAGACCGTCAAGCATGGCTAGTTGAGAAACTAAGGGAGATCGTACGTCATGTGACAGAAAGCTAACGAGTTCATTTCGCTCACGTTGATGTTGTTTTATCGTGGTAACGTCAGACAAGTTAATGATCATACCTGCGTCACTAGAATCTGATGCGAAAGAGGGGGTGAAGTGAAAAAGCAGGTCTCTTTCACCTACAGTGAATTCCACAACACTGGTCTCATTGTTTATAAGTACTGTTTGAATGATACTTTCCCACTTGGGTTCATTTTCTGCTGTGTCGTTTAAAAATTCTGATTGTGCGAGCGCTAATGCTTTAAAAACAGGCTCTCCTACAACGGATTGTTTGGGGAGTTTTAGCCATTGTTCAATGTGGCTATTAATAAAAAGCACAATGCCTAATGAGTCGGTAACAATAACACCATTAGGCATGTTCTCGAATCCATCAGAAATAAAGCGTCGCATATCTCCCATGGAATCTATCGCTTGTCTTACCTGAGCAATACGGGAGGCTATTTTTTCGTAGCGTTTTCGTGAGCCTGCATGTCTCCTTGTTATGTCATCAAGTTGTAAACGATGTAAAAATGCCCTTTTTTTGTCAATATCTTTAGTGTCATTCCAATAGAGTGCAAGTTCATAGCTTTTGTCACCTCTATAAAGCTGAATCCAGCTACTGTTTTCTGTATGAAACCAATGATTAGGGGTGAGTTTTTTTGACGGGGTTAGTTGTGATGAATGAATGCCTTCTACTAACTTTCCCGATTGAAATAGTGCATATTGGTCAGGTTTTAGTATGGCTGAGAGTGCTGATAACAGCTGTTTAACTGGTCTCTGAGTTAGGTTTCGAACGGTAAGAGCAGGTTCTTGATCGAGACGTTCCAACTCATTATTCAAGAAACGATTAAGTTGAGACAGGCGTTGCCAGCTCCATAAAGGGTAAGCTGTGGTTAGCCCAATAACGGCTGCAGCCGGTGGAAACCAATGTTGGTCAATAAAAAGAATGCCCAAACTAAAGGCGATAACGCCTGTAATCATTAGAAGTGTTACAGGTAATGCTTGCTCTGGTGATAAACGAGGGAGAACTAGCACCGGGATCAATACAAAGGCAAAAGTAAGCAAGTATATCCAGTGTACTTGCAAGGGGTTAATTGTTGCTTCTTGAACAAGAGCTGAATAAGTATTGGCATGTAATTCAACACCGGGCATGGGTGAGGCAAGCCCAGAAACGGGTGTGGGCAGTACATCACTTAACCCTGCTGCTGTTGCGCCTATAAGCACAATTTTGTCCTTTAACTTTTCAGCTGGAATATTACCGTTCAAAACATCTATGTATGAAAATGTTGGGAAGGTACCTGCTTCACCAGCGAAAGGTATCATTGTATAGCCTGCTCGCACGTTTACAAAAGCAGCGATATTTTCATCTTCCTGATTTTGGGGTGTCAGTTTTTTCGCAATATCAGGGTGGGTTGCTTGTGTGAGTGCTAGTGACATACTAGGCCAGTAGGCTTCTCCTAATCCTTCTTTTAAATAGAGCCCCCTTACAATGCCGTCTATATCGAGCTCTACGTGAATATGCCCTAAATCTCTTGCTGCGGTCGTTAGTTCGGGTATAGGAATTATTTCAGATAATGTTGTTTCATAACTTCTAGGATGAATGTGCAGAGGGAGAAAAACGTTTTTATTATTTTTGATGGCCTCAGCGAAGGCTGCATCGTCTTCTGGATGATTAAGATCAGGTTCAGCAAAGATGATATCGAAGGCAATAGCTTTTGTTTCGACTTCAGTTAAACGATTAACAAGCGCTGCATGAGTTGAACGCCTCCAGGGCCATTGCCCTAATGCATCCAGGCTTTTTTCGTCAATCGCAATGATAACTGTATTTTCTTCAGGGGCTTGTGGTGATAAACGAATAGCAAAATCATAAACAATTAAATTTAGGCGTTCTGGCAATTGGGTGTAAATAAGTACACCACTGAGTGCTACAAGAATGAAAGCTAAAACGAATTGTTCAAAAGAACGAAAATTGAGGATGTTATCCTTGGTCATTGAGTGCCGAATTCCTTTTAGGTTCTCTCTTGTTACTTCTCGATTTTAGGGCGTAAGTGTAACTCTTTACCCGTGCTGAATTCAGACTTAAATAAATTGTTGCCAACGCCTTTTACTCTGGCAAAATATCGCTTTCCCTGAGTTAACTTAATGTTGGCGCTAGAGCTCGTTAGCGTGTCTTCATAAAGAATATTTTCAAATTGGTGATCCTCTGCAAGCTGGAGTACATAGTGTTCAGCTTGAGGCACTGTATTCCAGAACACTTTTGCTCTGCTGCCTACATAATTTACACTAATTATTTTGCTGGGCGGCAGCATTCCTCTAATTTGTAATCGCCTAATATCACTGTACGCAATACTGTTTCCACCTGCCAGGGTTTTAACTCTCCAGTAATACTCTCCGGGGAATAATGATTCACTAGGTAAGGTAGTATTATCGGGTGCATATTCAGATGTACTTACAAGTTCTGTAAATTCAAAGTCTTTTGCTAGCTGAAGTTGTGATAATTCATTCTTACTGTTGTACTGCCAAGTGAATTCCGGCATGTCGTTATCAAGTAAAGTGTCGTTGGTAGGGCCTAGAAGGGTCGCAGATTTAGCTATCATGCCGATTACAACGCTAATTTGATGATCCAGACCATTAAAGCCCTTATTATCAATCGCTCTCATGGCGACTAAATAGGTGCCATTGCTTAGGTGGTTGAGCTTCACTTCGGGCTTTTCAAGGAAGCTTGAGTCTAGCAATTCGCCTTCGTCAGAGTCTTTGAATAGTTGATAGTAATAAGTTGTGATTTCTTTTTGTTCAAGCCATTTAAGTGTTACAGGTAACTGGTCTGTTTTCGTGACAGCAATGTTCTCATTATTAATGGCTGATTGCGGTGTGAGTATTTTGGGGATATCAACGTTTGTAAAACGACTGCTTCCAGAGTGAAGAGAAGCACCTTGACCCGCACTAACTTCAATAGATCGAGAGGCATTACTGAAGTTGACGATACCCTCAGTGACCTCAAGTTGAGAAAAGTCACCTTTTGTCATTAATCTAAACGCGGTACCTCTAACAGCGGCCACTGCAGAAGGGGTGTTTATTTCGTAGCGTGACCCTTGATGGTTGATCGGCGTGACATGAGTAGACAGTCTGCCTTTTTGTAATCTAAGGCGGGTATCTGCCATGCCTGTTTTTCCGTAACGGGTCAATCGGTTGAATACCAAATTAGAGTTGGGGGATAACCTGAGAATAGACTTATCTGCGAAACGAATGAGAACAGAGCCATCATAGGTGGTGATTTCATCGCCAACACGTAACGCAGTGTCTTTTTCAAGTAATGAGTATTGGCTTTCAAGGTGGCGTCGAAGCATTGTATTGCCAGACACCGAGGCTGCAAGTGCTGGTGCAGGTTGGTGCTTTAACCAGCTAACCGGTATTTTTAGAATGGTTCCTGTGGCAATGGCGTTAGGCTGTTTGATATTATTGTGACGAATAATATCATTCCAGCTATGGTTCGCGTCGAGAAACTGCTCACCTAGAGACCAAACATTATCTTTTGGTCTAACGGTGTAATGCCATTCAAACGCGTGAGGTGTTTTATTGGCATTAAACGATTCTGTTTGTGAGCTTGCATGACCAGGCATGAAACCCAACAGAGCGAACAAAATAAACCATTTAGAAAATCGTTGTGAAATCATAAAAAATATTAGGATGATAAATCACCCTAATGTACCTCGCATAGCGCTGTATTTTCATGGCATTTTATCTGTTAAAACGTCAGTCAGTGACGGTTTCCAGACGGTAGCCATGCTGATAAATCGTTTTTATGCGAAATCCATTTTCTGGTTTTACTCCTAACTTTCTTCTTAATCTACTCACATGTGTATCTACGGTTCGGGTGTTAAGGTCTGTTGATATTCCCCAAACACGTTCCAGTAGGTGGTTTCTTGATAGCAAACGACCCACATTTTGAAACATGAATACCGCCAGATCGAAATCTTTATCTGTTAATGCAAGCGGTTCACCATGGCAGTGCATTGTTCGTGCATGTAAATCAATGGTAAAAGGACCTTGAATAATTTGCTCATCCTTTTCGTCCTCGTCAGCAGAGGTTCGTCGGGATAATGCATTTATTCGCGCAACTAACTCACCAATACGGGCGGGTTTTACCAAGTAGTCATCAGCACCAGCCTCTAATGCTGTAATAATATCTTCTTCGCTATCTCGTTGAGTCAGAAAAATAACCGGTATTTTCCAGTTTAATTCTTTTCTCACAGCTCGTAATGCATCTGTTCCTTCCATATCGGGTAGTTGCCAGTCCATAATAAGAAGGTCATAACTATTATGTGTCACAGCATATAAAAAAGATTGCCCTGTATGGAAGAATTCACAGGCATGTCCTTTTTCTACAAGTGATGCGCTTAAATTTCTTGCTTGTTCTACTTCATCTTCAAGTAGTCCAATTTTCATTCTCTTCCCCTGACGCCATCAATGGCTGATTGAGTAGTCTTTAATTATTGTTATCTTTCAGGATTTTTCTACTACCTCTTGATTCTGCCAGAGAATTCAACGGGCGTCATTACTTTAGTTGTTCTTGTTCGTTACATTAAGTTGTTTGATTGTTGTTTTTCTTCTTATGGCGTTATCGTTTAGCGCTTAGGGTAAATGTGTATTTGTGGTTTTCCTTTAATATCATTAAATGATTGATTGCAAGATGGGTAATTACTGCATCCCCAAAACTTTCCTTTTTTACCTGTCCTTAGAATTAATGGCGCATGGCAATTAGGGCAGGGAATGGGAGGCGAGTCACCCTTGCGTACAGCCTTTGCTTTAAGTGTGGTGTTCAGTTTCCAGGGTAATGATGCCTTGCAGTCAGGGAATTGGCTACAGGCCCAGAATTTACCAAATTTACCGTTTCTTTCAAGCATCTCTGATTGGCACTTAGGGCATACAGGGGGCTTTAATACGGTACTTTTTACAGTGACTTCTTTTTGTAAGGGCTGCCCTGTTAACTGCTCTATAAGGCGGCCGACTTCATTGCCTAACCTGTCTACAAATATTTTTGGTTGAGTGCTTCCCGAGTGTATTGTTTCCAGCGCGGCTTCCCAGGTGGCGGTCATATCGGGTTTTGCGCAAATTGCAGGAAGCGCTCCAATCAAATTACGCCCTTTTTCAGTGGAATATATAAAGTGGCTGTTCTTCTTTACATAGTCACGTTTGAATAAGGTCTCAATTATACCGCCCCGGGTAGCCTCTGTGCCCAGTCCGTCTGTATCTCTTAATGTTCGCCTTATATCTGCATCTTCAACAAACCGGGCAATATTTGTCATCGCAGATAACAATGTTGCATCGGTGAAATGCTGAGGTGGCGTTGTATCGTGATTCTTTACTTCTGCAGAGCTAATGCTCACTGAATCACCCTCTCGAAGATAGGGTAGGGGTTGAATCTCATTTTTCTTAGCGTTGAAAAGTTCTTTCCAGCCTAGCTGCCTAATGACTTTTCCTTTGCTTTCGAACAATTCATTGGCGATTGATATTTCAATGGATGATTCGTCGGTGATTAAGTCGGGATAAAACTGAGCAATATAGTTGCGGCAAATAAGGTGGTATATATTTTGTTCCCGTTCATGTAGGGCGCTTATATCATAATGGCGTTCTGTTGGGATGATGGCGTGATGAGCTTCTACTTTTTTGTTATTCCAGGCGCGAGAGTGCAAGTTTGTGTCGCATTGTTGAATAGCTCCGGTTAAAGCAGGAGAGTTACTAATGAGCGTGTTTAATACATCGTAACGCTGGTCAAAGTGCCCTTCGGGCAGAAAACGACAATCTGAACGGGGGTAAGTGATTAATTGGTGCTTTTCATAAAGAATCTGACAGCCATCTAAAACAGATTGCGCGCTGTATTTGTAGCGCTTAGCCGCATCAATTTGTAATGTAGATAAAGAAAAAGGCAGGGGTGATGATTCTTTTTTCTGCGTGTCTTTTACTTTAACGACTTTTCCTTCTGGAGGGAGCATTTCTTTTGGTAATACGCTTCTTACCACTCTTTCAGCTATTTTTCGATTGAGTAGTCGACCCTGTTCATCACAATGCATCTCTCTTGATAGCGAGACAATCCATTGAGAATTAAAGCCTTCACTACTTTCTTCACTTGAATGGGGTGGCGTGTTAAAGGTCGCTTCAACGGTAAAATATCGCGTACTCTCAAAACGCTCAATCTCAGCATCTCTTTTAACGATAAGCCCTAATACCGGGGTTTGCACCCGACCCACAGAGAATACGCCTTCTCTTCCATGCTGACGTGATATCAGAGTAATGGCTCGGGTCAGGTTAATGCCATATAACCAGTCAGCCCTTTGTCTTGACTGTGCTGAAAAAGAGAGGTTTTGAAATTCTGAATTTAGCTTGAGTTGGCTGAGTGCTACGGAAATTGCGCGAGGCGTTAAGTCATTAATGAGTAAGCGTTGCGTAGGTAGCTTTACTTTAAAATAGCTAAGAACCTCATCAACTAACAACTGGCCTTCTCTGTCAGGGTCGCCTGCGTGTATTACTTCCTGAGCTTTACTTAGTAAGGCGCCTACAACTCTAAGTTGTTTAAGTGTGTTGCTGCGAGGAGTGAGCTTCCATACGTCAGGTGTTATGGGGAGGTCAGCAATATTCCAGCGAGCATATTGTGGTTTGTAGCCCTCTGGTTCCGAGGGTTCTAACAGGTGTCCCATGCACCATGTGACGATGGTGTCTTCTCCACACTCAATATAGCCTTGTTTTAGGCTCTGAGGGCTTGGGAGTACATGAGCGATGGCTCTGCCTAAACTAGGTTTTTCAGCGATAATGAGTTGCATGGATGTCTTTTGTAGTAGTGTTAAAACTGTAGAGAGAGTAGAATTCACTCATACTTCTCAAATACCCGATAATGAATCTAAGGTCTTGAAAATGCAAGTGCAAAAGTTAATAGAAGAAACCTTGTCATCTTCGTTTACCATTACGCATTTAGATGTGGCGAATGAAAGCCATATGCATAGTGTACCTGCCAACTCGGAAACTCACTTTAAAGTGGTTCTGGCAAGCCCTGATTTCAACGACGTTCGTAAGGTTGCCAGGCATCAGAGGGTATATAAGGCGTTAGATGAGCCACTTAAAAATGGTGTACATGCCTTGGCACTTCATATTTATACTGAAGATGAGTGGCGTGAAAAGACGGGTGATGCACCGACCTCACCAAACTGTATGGGTGGATCAAAGGGGACTGATCAGAAGGGAGACAAGCAATGAGCCAGTTTTTTCAAATACATCCAGATAACCCACAGCAGCGCTTAATTAATCAAGCGGTTGAAATTGTCAGGGCGGGGGGGGTTATTGCTTACCCAACCGATTCGGCTTATGCATTAGGCTGTCATATTGGTGATAAAACGGCGGTTGATAAAATACGTCGCATCCGGCGCTTAGATGATAAACACAATTTTACATTGGTTTGTCGTGACTTGTCTGAACTAGGAGTGTACGCCAAGGTAGATAATAGTTGCTATCGTTTGCTGAAGCATAATACGCCTGGTGCTTATACGTTTATCTTACCTGCTAGCTCTGAAGTGCCTCGTCGTTTGATGCATCCTAAAAGAAGACAGATTGGGGTAAGGGTTCCAGATAATAATATCGCGCTAGCTTTGTGTGAAGAGCTCGGTGAACCTCTAATGAGTACCACGTTGATATTGCCTGGTGACGATACACCCATGACCGACCCTTATGAAATCAGAAGTATGCTTGAGCACGAGCTCGATTTGGTTATAGATGGTGGGTTTTGTGGTTATGAGCCTACGACTGTCGTAAATATGACAGGTGATGCTCCTGAGATTATTCGTGAAGGAAAGGGTGATTCTGAGCCTTTTGGTGGCTAAGCCTTAGTCTGAGCTACTACAGTTTAAGCATTCAGTAAAAAACGATACTCTTCGGCATTGAACTCATCGCTCATGAACGGTTCAATGTTTTGAGTGTTAACCACATTTGCTTTGAGGGCATCATAACGGTGAGCAATATCTGATAACCCATTGTTGTCTGATGTTTCACTGACCAAGCTTGAAAAAACGTTATTAGCTACCCCGTAAGCGTTGGCCACTTTTACAACATTATCAACATAATTTAACGTAGGTTGGTCCGTACTTAAACGATTAAATGCGTCACGAAATGCTTTGTTATTGTTCAGGTCAGTGTTTACCTGTTCCATTGCATGAGGCATTCCATTTCCTTTTGCCTGAAAATTACCAAACAAGTCTTTGGAAATCTCCATTTTCATTTCAGGGTTCATGCCCACTTCGGCAAGTTTGTTCCTAAGTGTATCTTTAATAAAGGCAGAGTCTTTCCCTACGGCATCTTTGTATTCATTTACATGTACTTTTTTTGGCGTTGGGTTAAAGCCTGTTGCTAGTCTTAATTCAACGGCATCAGCAGGAAGAATGCTTTCTTCAGAGGGTTGTACGCCTTTACTGGCCTCATTGTTTAATAAGGTTGAGCGAGACAGGTCTTGGGGGAGCTGGTGAGGTAGTTCATGACTGACGAGTGACATTTTTTTGGCCTCTGAATCTTATATCCTACTATTTAAACTTTAAGTAGCAATTCTGAGGCCAGTTTTTGTTTTATTTAGTGGCCGTATATAACCATTGATGTGTTGGATATTACGAAATCTGTGAAATATACTTCGCCAATGCTGGTACCACCAATGGCGACTTTGGGCATGTCCAAATCTGCTCGAAACTCTACGTCATAAATTGCTAAGCCTTCTTGCCCGCTTGCGGTTGTTGCTGAAGCCAGTTTTGCCGTCGCACTGGCAAAACCAAAGTGCCCTAGTGTGTCTGCACCTCTTTCGTTATGGATGCGCATATCTTCTATTCCAACTGCAGCAAGGTTGAATAGCAGAATGATATCGGCAACTTCCCAAGAAAAATCAAGATCAGTGATTTTAAAGTGGGCATCAATTTCCAATGATGAGTCGGAAATAGAGGTTCCGTTGGCTAATGTTGTATTTTTCAGGTTTCCATTGTTTCGGAATATTAAGTCAACAGGCCCTAGCATTCCCTCCATAGATATATCTGAAAGCATTGTTGTAGTGTTTGGTGCAGGAATAGCAGAGCCTGGTGTGTAGGTACTGTCTGCGAGTTCAATTGAATCAATGGTTAATTTAAAATCAATTGAGCTATTAAGTGCGCTAAGGTTACTTGCTTGTTTTAAGGTATCCCCAGAAGCGCTCAGGTCAAGGTTGGGTGAAGTAGGGCCAATATGTAAAACCATATCTCCAGAGTTAAACTTTTCACCAAAGCCTTGAAGCGCTCCTGAACCATCCAAAACGGTATATTTTGAAATCACATCTGCGACATCAGCGTTTGATGAGTCAAGCAAACCGGCAGACGCGTACTTTGCGTAATCAGAGAATCCTCTGGCAAGCACTTCGTCTTCACCTGCAAGATCAAAGGTTAAAGTAATGTTATCAAGCGCTGACCCATCGGTATCGGTAAGCTTTAAATTGTTAATGTTTATATAGCCTTCATCCTTATAAGAAAACTCTCCAATAGATAAGGCTGTCTCTAATTCTATTGTTAAGCCCCCTTGCCCCCTGAGTTGACCCATTTCTGCATCATTAAGAGACCTGAGATCGGCCGATGAATGGGGCGCACATAGCATTATTAAAGGTAATAGCGGGAGTGAGGTCAGGCCTTTCATTTTATTTCCTGGATGAATTTGATGATATTTTTATTATTAACGTGAGAAATTGTTTTGTTTTTATAGTCACGATAACAGTAACTATCTAGCACATAATATACTGTGAACTTGCTCACATAATGACTTGTGCGTCAATTTTTAGTCGGATTAAGAATTATTCGTGCTTGGGCTATGTAACTAGATAGAATAATAACCACTTTTATAGTATATGAATGTCTAATGGCATCATCGTTCAAGCACTATACTCAAAGGGTTCAAATC
>ENA-OSET01002909-OSET01002909.1-sediment-metagenome-genome-assembly--contig:-NODE-2909-length-16135-cov-3.191618_pt1 | contig 16135 bp, 14 predicted proteins | sample MGYA00237882_ERZ534229 | MGnify/ENA primary metagenome ERZ534229 (study PRJEB26408, sample SAMN06266212) | sediment metagenome | isolation source: Hudson Canyon methane seep mesocosm | place... | reverse complement strand
ACCCTTACCCATAGGCGCGGTACTACAGTTGTTGTCCGACGATCCAGCTGCAGTGATCGATGTGCCTCATTTTTGCAATGAGACGGGTCACACTTTTCTTGGGATGAGCGACGCTGATGGCCATCAGGCCTATCTAATCCGCAAGGGGGTCTGACCCTGAAAACAGCGTTTAAGCGAGCTGTGTTCTATGTGCACAAAGCGTGCACCACCTGTGCACCAGCAGAATCCAGTATCTAAAGATCTTCAAAATTCTTTAGAATAATTAAACAAAATTTATTTCCTCAAGTAAAGTTTGAAAATATTTTTGGATAAAGTAAAAAAACTAAACATAGATATATTGGACCAAGTGCATTCCTTTTTTCTGTAAAAGGGTTTTTAAACCAAAAAAGCAGAAAAATGAAACACAGTAAACTTATCAATACTATCATAAAATTTACAGATAACTTTTTCTTTCTATTTTTCAAATATTGAAAGCATAAAATTACACCTCCAAAAGGAACCATAAATAGTACTTTCTTCCAACCTAAAATTTTTATAACTGATTCTTTATATTCTAACCAGCTTGGTGTTTCTAGATTCCATAAAATAAAATCGTAACTAAAAAAGAATATTAGAAAGCTACAAACCAAAACACATAATATATTCAATGCAGAATATTTATATGTAATTTTATCTTTTATGGCGTTGTACTTTATTCTTTTATTTTTAAATAAAATATAGCTGAAAATAAAACAAAAATTAAATAAAAAAATTAAAATATTACTATATACAACTAACTTTTCATTGAAAGGAAAATAGTTTATAAACCGTGGAAATTCTAATTCATAAAAAGTATTTATTTGAATTATTGGAGCAACTAGGAAAAAAAGAAAAGTAAAAACTATAAATGCAGAAATAAAAGGTGAATTATCTTTTTCATAGTATAAGTGATATATGACAACAAGAAAAAGGACTATTGCATTAATTACAAACGAAGTATAAATTAAAAAACTTGCTCTGAAATTAATAAATAAACCTACTGTAATTAAACCGTACACTATTAAAAATAAACCTCTTAAATTCATATTAAAAAAGATTTCTTTTGTAAACAAAAAACACTCTAATTAGAGCTAAAACAATATCAGAAAAAACTCTCAAATAGATTAAGTTCCAAAATGTTAAAGAATTCATCAAAAAGAGTATGCTAATTATAAATATATAGATTAAAGAAGATATAATTAATGATTGATTAAATTCTTTATCAAAACCGAAGGCAACTAATGTGCAGGTCCCTAAAATAAAAGTTAGAGCTACAAAGGGAGGTATAATTGCTAAAGTTTTTAAAATTGCACTATATTCTATCATTTCCACACCTCCAAAGAGCTGTAATAACTCTATGGAGAAGAAATATAATAAAATGGATAAAAGAACACCAAACCCGACACTTAAAACAATTAATTTTTTTATTAGTGTTTTATCTTTATTTCTTGTAATTGTAGGAAAAACCGCTTGTTGTAGCATATCGAAAGGAATAACACATACCAGTACAATTTTTAAAGCTATATCAAAGCCACTTACATAATCCATCGTATAAAAAACTCCAATTAAAAAAATAGTCATAAAATTAAATGTGAGTGATAAAAACCTACCCAAAAAAAACATATAGGCATCTTTTAAAATCTTAAAAATAGTTTCTAATCCTACCCAAATAAAAGAGAAATTAAACTTTTTAACTAAAATATAAAGCCCTAAAACTCCCATCAAAATACTAGAAAAGACAATTAAATAAATATGGATGATTAAATCCTCTGAATTGGTGACTAAAAATAAGGTGCCAAGCACTAATAATGTTCTAGAAAAAACGGTAATATAAGTTGCTAATTTTAATTTCTCGACCCCTTGAAAATACCAAATAGGAAAAAGAACCTCACCTATTCCCATTAATAACATGAAAAAAAGATACTCTTTATAAGAGGAAAATGTATCAAAAAAAGACAACAGATAAAGAATTAATAAGCTCAACAAAAAAATTGCAGCTTTAATCGTAAAAACTGATGATGTGATTTTATTTAACTCAACTTTAGAGTCTCTATTGTCTACAATATATTTTGCTGCATACACATTAAACCCAAAGTTTATAAAAATAATAAAATACTGAATGATGGAATCTGTCCAAATTAAAACTCCATAATTAAACTTGCCTAAAACTCTTACTAAGTAGGCTACCAAAAGAAACTTTACACCAATATTAAAAAATCTTAAAATTGATAAAAAAGATAAGTTTTTTAAGATTATTAAGTTATCAGAACCTATCTTTTTAAACATTAGTAATTTTTAAACTTTTAAATTAGAAAAATCTCCTGCATAGGTAAGCTTATCTAAATTTACAATGTGATGTTCTTCATTATTTTCTAAAAAATAAAGAACAAAATTAACTCCAATAAAAACAGCACCTCCAGTAATTAGAATTGTTTTCATTTTTATTTTTTATAGTTGTCTAGAAATTTATTGAGTTTCAATAAGAGTAGAAAAAGAATCATTAAACCCATACATAAGGCACTCAGTAAAAATCCATAATTTTTGGTTACCCCTTTTATTTCTTGACCTATGCTTTGAAAATTGGAAATTACATTAATCACTTCATATTTTTCAGTTTTATCTTTAGCAATTTCTTCAAGATCTTCATTTATTCTTTTATTAATAAAAAAAAGTTCCGTTTCTTTATTTGAAACATTTTCTCCAGCTAGGTCTATATTTGTTCCAATAGAAGGATTATTTGCCTGAAGTAGCATTACCTTCATATAGACATTTCTTAAAGAATCTACTTGTAATAAGTTTTGTCGATAACTTAAATCCGTGCGATTGATGTTTTCATTCGTAAGTTTTTTAAGATAGGCAAAATATTTATTTTTAGTCAATGAAGATATAATTGGTTCATTTAACTTATCAAAAACATCATTTTTCTCAGAAATCACAGTCATTCTATGAATTTTATAATCAAAATCCGTAAAAGACTCCGTAAAACCCTCAAGATCATAACTCCTTACAGTTAATGTATCTACATCCTCAATTAAGGCATCGTAAGCAGAAATAATATCAATTTCATTTTTCACTGGTTCAATTGTGAATTTTTTTAGTGAAACAGCATATCCACTATTTAAATTAAAGGTCTCTTTAAGGCCTAATGTATCTTTTTGCCCTATTAAATCATTGTAATAGCTAACATTATTATATAGTTGTCTTGAGCTTTTAAAATTAGTTTGTAAGAGTATCTCGGAAGTGTACCTTTTAGGCAGGTACATCTCGAGAGCAAAACCTGCAATTAAACCAATTAATGCTGCAGTTGAAATAGGTTTATAATTCTTTTTTAAAAAGATTAAAACAGTTATTAAAAAATGAAAAAAACCTTTAAAAATAGTTCCAATAAAATTGAAAAAATTAGAAAATCCTTTTCCAATAATAACAAATAAAGAGCCTAAATCTACCTCTTCCTCGTTTTTGTTTTGGTTTGTTGACATCGTTCGTTGGGTTATAAAAACAGTTGTATACTGCTAAAAAATTTGTTCTAATATTTTTTGTGTAATTGCATATGTAGGGGTTACCCCTGTCATTCCTAATCCTCCAGAAGCTAGTGTTGCTCCTGTTTCTAAGGGGTTATCTGATGCATAATAGGCATATCTTACTTTTACATTTTCAGAAATATTTCCTCTAATTTTAGACGCTGATTGAATTGCTTTTTGATAATGAGCTCCTTCCATTTCTAAGCCTATTACATTCCAAGTAGAATCATGAAAGAACTTTAAAATATCTTTATTTTGTAAGGATGTTCCTAAAACAGAAACCATAGTTCCATCAAAAGAGTTGACTCCGAAACCTTCTAAATCTTCTTTAGAGAGTTCGTTTATAAATGGGTAATTATCTGCTGTTCCCTCAAAAATATGTGCTGAAGGAATCATAATATCTCCTTTCCCTCCTTCTAGAATACCTGCTTTTCCCATAATAGAAATCGAATCTACATTCAAATGAATAATCTCTTTTGCTGTTTTGTAAGGTTTTAGCAATTCGTCCATTGTTTCGTATGCTTGTTCTCCAAAAGCATAATCCATAACAATAATTACTGGCTTTTGATCTATAGAATTTTTCTTTTTAAACGGAAGATTGTTAGCGTTTATTTTATCAGTATCAATTATTTGTACATTAATATTAGTTCCTGATGTATCTTTTAAATAAATAAGCCCATTTTCTGAGGCATAATTTTTAACAGCTTTTTGTAGTGGTTTGCTATCACCTGAACTTAATAATTCGTATAAATCGAAATTTTTAGATTTTTCTGCTTCTTTTGGCAGCGCGTTTTGTGCATAAATAGAATTAAGAACACTGTGCATATTTGCACTAATAATATGAATTGGCCTTTTTAACAAATCAGTATCTTGTAATGTTTTTTTAATATTGTTAGCCCAAATTTCTCCGTAAATATGATGCCCAATTTCTTCGTTTAGAACAGAACTAAATGTTACGACTCTTTTCTTGTTATGAAGAACTTCATTAATTGCTAAATGACCCAACCAATATATTAAATGAAAAAATCTATTAGGTTTTTCTTCTGAAGAAAAAGTAGTGTATACAGAAGTAACCTCTTGAAAGGTTCTTCCTAAAATATTACTCAAATGAACAAAGGTTACTTCTTTTTCTTCTTGAGAAATTTTTTTATTGTTCAATACGATGTCTTCAAGATTTTTCCATTCTCTAATAGCATCGGTTCCGTCATTTATTAAAACTTTGTCTTTTATTTTGTGAGATTCAATAAATAGAAAAGTAAGATGTGTGAGAATATCATAGATTTCCGATCTTCCTCTGGTAATCTCGATATTCATTTGATCTTTGTCTATTCTATAGCAATTTCTTCTTCTTTTTTGAGGGATTATAGCCTTAAAGTGTGATTTTCGATACCCTTCATCAGCAGTCAAATTTATAAACTGGCATTCTTCTATTCCCTCTGGTAATCTTTCTATAATATAGACCAAACCATTTAATTCTATACGTTCTTCAGCGATAGATCCATAAATTTCTGGGCGCAATAATAAAAGTGATTTTCTTAGTGCTTCGCCTGAAACACCCATTGGTTTGTAAAAGCCTCTAGTAAATAAGTGCTGCATAGAAATATACAATCTTTCTATAGCATTCGTAGACTCTTGGGCTCTTGTTCTTTTTAAGTTTTTTGTTTCTGACATTTAGTATTTTAATGTGTAAATATAATAATTTGAGGATAGTTATTTTCCTGATAGAATCTCCTTATATTTTGATTCATTTTTCAGCAATTTAAAAGCCTCAAAAATTACAGTATCGTTTTTTAAATTACTTCTGTAGACACCTTCTTTATAATAATAGCGTTCTAAAATTTCATCCTCAATAATTGAAGTTAAAATATCTTTATTTTTAGAAACTTCTTCTATTTTATCTTTAAATAGTTTATTCTTTATTTGTAGATATTCTTTTCTTATCTCTTTTTGTTTTGATGATACATAGGCTATTTTAAATAATGATTCTTGATCTGTTTTAAAAGTAGTATCGATCTTTAAGTAACTAACGAATTGTTTAAAATCTGATTCTTTAAATTCAAAATTTTCAATATCCTTAATTGATGAGTTTTTATAAAAATAATCTGTTACAAAGTTAAAAATTGCTCGGGTAGAGATTAACTTTTTTGATGCTTCTGTTATTTTTGATGTTTCAATCTTCACATCTGGTGAAACTCCTCCTCCATCAAAAACTAATCTTCCGTTTGAAGTTTTAAACTCGTTGATTCCGCTATCTGAAAATTTTGGAACTTTTCCATTTTTATCTCTATTTGCGTAATCTAATTCTTGAATACAACGTCCACTAGGTGTATAATATTTAGAAATAGTTACTTTTAACTGCGTGCCATAAGTTAGTTTTCTATATCGTTGAACCAACCCTTTACCAAAAGAACGCTCTCCCATAATTACTGCTCTATCATAATCTTGCAAGGAACCACTTACAATTTCTGATGCAGATGCAGATTTTCCATTAATCAAAACAACTATTGGAATTTCGATATCTAATGGATCATTTGTACTTTTGTATGTGTTGCTCCATTTTTTTACTTTCGCTTTGGTAGAGACAATTGTTTTCCCTTTTGGCAGAAAGAAGTTTGAAATATTTATAGACTCTAATAAAGAACCTCCGGGATTTGATCGCAAATCAAAAATTAACTTTTTCATTCCCTTTGTCTTGAGATATGTGTATGCTTTTTTAACTTCAGATGATGCCTTATCATTAAAACGAGTTAAAATAAGATAACCTGTTTCCTCATCAATCATATCAAAAAACGGAACAGCTTTTACAACGACCTTGTCTCTAGTTAATTCTTTTTTTATAATACTTCCTTGTCTTTCAATTTCAACAGAAAAAACACTCTTTGGAATTCCTTTTAAAAATACAGAAAGCTGATCTCTTTCCATATTTTTTAATGATTGATTATTTACAGAAATAATAACATCTCCAGCTTTTAAAGCTGCCTTATCGGCAGAATACCCCTTATAAACTTCGCTAATTTGTATTCCTTTTTTTGTATAGTAAACAGCAACTCCAATACCCCCATATTCACCTTCCCTATTAATTTTAGCGTCTTCTACATCTTGTTCGTTATAAAAATTTGTGTATGGGTCAAGGTCTTTAAGTGTATTTTTAATCGCTTTAGTAGTAATTTCTGCAGGATTTATTTCATCAATATAATACATATTTAACTCTTTAAATAACGTATTGTAAATTTCTATCTGTTTTGCAACTTCAAAGAATTTAGATTTGAATGAAAACAATAAAAAAAGGGTTGCTCCTAAAAAAACTAATACTGTTCTTCTCTTAAAAATAAATCTATTCATTTTCTCTAGTTTTTACTTCGCTGATAAACAAGGTTAATAATTTCTCCATTTTCTGATATATATCTTCAAAATTCCATTCTTCTTTCCCTAGATAAGAAATCATAAAAACATATGGTTTATCGAGGTTTTTATAGACAATTTGTTTTTGAAGACGGTATGTTTCTCGCATCAATCTTTTAATTCGGTTTCTATCTACAGCATTTTTAAAATTTCTTTTGGGAACAGAGACACCAGCTTGTGCCGGAAAATTAGAGGTATGCTCTGTTTGTAAATACATCATTCTTAACGGAAAACATTTAACAGAATTTCCCTCTGCATAAAGTTTTTCAATTATTTTTTTACTTTTTAATCGTTCTTCTTTTCCAAAAGTGTGCTTCATTATTACAAACTTAATAGAAAAGGATAACTTTATAAAGGTTTCTATTAGTTAACTTTAAAAAAGTAGCTTTTTTAAAATTATAAATTTTTAATTAAGAATTATTGAAAATTAAACAATAATTAATAAATTTGTTAAAATTTATTAGAACAGATATATCAATATGAAACCAGATTTATTTCAAGCTCCTGACTATTATAATTTAGATGATTTACTAACTGAAGAGCACAAGTTAGTTAGAGATGCTGCGCGTGATTGGGTTAAACGAGATGTTTCACCGATTATTGAAGACTATGCACAAAAAGCAGAATTCCCAAAACAAATCATATCTGGTTTGGCGGAAATTGGTGCTTTTGGTCCTTACATTCCAGAAGAATATGGTGGTGCTGGCTTAGATCAAATTTCATATGGATTAATCATGCAAGAAATAGAACGTGGAGATTCTGGTGTAAGATCTACTGCATCTGTTCAATCTTCATTGGTTATGTATCCTATTTGGAAATATGGAAACGAAGAACAGCGACAAAAATATTTACCGAAATTAGCCAGTGGAGAATGGATTGGAAGTTTTGGTTTAACAGAGCCAGATCATGGAAGTAATCCCGGCGGAATGACAACTAACTTTAAAGATATGGGTGATCATTATCTTTTAAATGGTGCAAAAATGTGGATTTCAAATTCCCCTTTTTGTAATATTGCAGTTGTTTGGGCCAAAAATGAAGAAGGTCGTATTCACGGTTTAATAGTAGAACGTGGTATGGAGGGTTTTTCTACTCCAGAAACACATAATAAATGGTCACTTCGTGCGAGTGCAACGGGTGAACTTATTTTTAACAATGTAAAGGTTCCTAAAGAAAATTTATTACCAAATAAATCTGGTCTTGGAGCTCCTCTAGGATGTTTAGATTCTGCACGTTTTGGAATTGCTTGGGGTGCAATTGGAGCAGCCATGGATTGTTACGATACTGCTTTGCGTTACAGTAAAGAGCGTATTCAGTTTGGAAAACCAATTGGACAATTTCAACTTCAACAAAAAAAATTAGCCGAAATGATTACAGAAATAACCAAGGCACAGCTTTTGGCATGGAGATTAGCTGTGATGCGTGAAAACGGCTCTGCAACCTCTGCTCAGATTTCTATGGCAAAACGTAATAATGTAGATATGGCTTTAAAAATTGCTCGTGACTCTAGGCAAATGTTAGGAGGTATGGGTATTTCTGGCGAATACTCTATCATGCGCCATATGATGAATCTAGAGAGCGTAGTTACTTATGAGGGAACACATGATGTTCACCTTCTAATTACTGGTTTAGATATAACTGGTTTAAATGCTTTTAGCTAGAACTGCAATTCGATATCAGAAAATTTTGAACTTCTTTTTAGTTTAAGAAGCTTTTTGAAATAAAATATTAGGGCATCTCTTACAATTGATGCCCTTTTTTTTGTACTTATTACAACAGCTACTTTTTGGTTTTATACATTTAGAAGAACATGTACTAGTACATATTGAAGTTTCTAAAAGTTGAATTGTTGGTGTGTGTTTTTTATAAAATACAATCATACTATATAAATATGCTGCAAATATAAGTGTTTATTAAGAATAAATAAAAATAATAAATTGGTTTTATTTAGTAACTATTTTTACAAATAACTCTCTTCCTTTTCTGCTATTATGTGAATTGAAACAAGTTTTCATTTCTTGGATTTCAAAATTCGCATTAAAATAATTTAAATATTCCTTTTTATCACCTCCAAAAGGTGGCTTGTTGCTATTTAGAGGAACATTAAACATTAAACCAACCAACTTACCCTTAGGAACAAGTAGTTGATGTATTTTCTTGGCATATTGCTTTCTTAAATTTGGATGTATCGCACAAAAAAAAGTTTGTTCGATAATTAAATCAAAAGCATCTTCTAAATCAAAAAAGTCACCTTCAATTAATTGATTTAATGGAAAACTTGGAACTCTTATTTTAATATTATCAAGTGCTGTTTTAGACAAATCAATCACAAAAACATTCTTAAAACCATTTTTAAATAAATATTCTGCTTCGTAAGAATTTCCTCCTCCAGGAATTAGAATTTTTAATTGTTTGTTTGTTAATTGATCAAAATAAGCTTTTAAAGGTGGAGAAACTTCACCTAAGTCCCATCCAATATCATTCTTTAAATATCTATTGTCCCAAGCTGAAGAAGATAAGTCCATATTAAAAATTTACATTTAAAATATCTCCACTTAATTGTAGAAGCTGTAATTCTATTAATTTCGCATCAAATGTAGCATTGTTAAACGCTGTTTTAGAATTAATTAAGTTTATCTGTGCTTGTCTAAATTCTATGGAAGTAATTTGCCCTAGTTTATAACGCTCTACAGTTCTATCAAAATTGTTTTGATTGGTCACCACATTTTTTTCTTGAGCTTGTAAAATAAATAATTGATTTTGGTATTCTTCCCAAGCATTTTTAAGCGTATTCTTTATTGTTACTTTTTGCTGTTCTAATAATATTTGCTGATTTTGTAAGGCTATTTTTGAATTAGCAACTCTAGTTTTTGAACCTCCGCCATCAAAAATATTCCAAGACAAACTTAACCCTGCATTTAAACCGTTAGAAGTTGAACCCGCTAAAAAAGAAGTTGCTGGATTTTCACTTTTATTCCACCCATATGAAGTATTAAGACCTAAAGATGGTAAATAATTTGATTTGTTAATTTTAATATTAAACTCACTAATAGCTATATTTATTTCATTCTGTTTTAAGGTGCTATTGTTCGCTATTGTTTTTTGAAGTAGGTCTTCAAAATTCATCATTTTATTAAAATAAACATCCGTATCAACCTCATAATTTATGTTTTTTTCTACTCCTAAAACAATATTTAAACCTCGTTTTGCATTGCTTAATTGCTGCCTAGCATTTATTAATGTAATACTATCGTTATTAACATCTACTTCAGAGTTTAACAGTTCTAATTTGTTAGATTGCCCATATTCAAATTGATATTTTGCTCGTAATAATCGTCGTTTAGAAATCGATAATGCTTCCGTTAAATTCGCCTTATTTTCTGATAAGCGAGCAATTTGAAAATAGGTAGTAAACAATTGTAAATAGGTGTTTTCTATCGTTTGTTTTGCTTGTAATTCGGATAAATTATAGGTTTCTTTTAACTGCTGATAATTATACTTTCTTCCTAAGCCATCAAAAATTATATAATTTACATTTACAGATGCGTTATATGATTTTGTTTCTGCATCATCTATACTTATAGAGGTTCCGTCTTGACGATTAATTGTTTGGTTGTCTCTCCTAAAATTTGCGCCAGAAGAAATAGATGCTGTTGGCAAAAAACCACTGTTATAAATACTAGAATTATTTTTAGCAATTTCTATATTATTATTGGCTATTTTAATTCCAAAATTATTTTCTAAGGTAATTTTTAAAGCTTCTTTTTTTGTTAGAATTTCTTGTGAAACCCCTTTCATAATTGATAAAAAAAGGAGGATTAAAATACTTATTTTATTAAATTTCATCTTCATCAAATTTAGATTCAATAATAGCTCTTTCTACTTCTTCTCTGGTAATATTATTACCAGTTCTTAACCATTTAATATTCACTTTTATCCAGTTAAAAACAGATAATAATAAGGGTAACATTATTAGCGTTAAAATAGTTGCGATTGCAATTCCGTAGGCGATAGAAATTGCCATGGGAATTAAAAATTGGGCTTGCCTACTTTTCTCAAATATTAATGGAGCTAAACCTGCTACAGTAGTTAATGAAGTTAAAAAAATAGCTCTAAAACGAGATTGACCAGCTCTAATTATGGCATCATCATATTTCATCCCTTCCTTTAGATAACTATTAAATTTCCCAATCAATACCAAACCATCATTTACCATAATACCAATTAAGGCAATAATACCTAAAAAGGATAAAATTCCGATAGCAAAATTATGTATATAATGCCCCCAAATAACACCAATCATACTAAAAGGAATCATGATTATAAGTAAAATTGGCTGACTATAAGAGCGAAATGTAAATGCGATCACAATATAAATTAACAGTAATATAATTGGTCCAACAAGCATTAGAGAATCTGTTGTTTTGTTTGCTTCTCTATTTTGACCTTCATACAAGGGTGAAACTGTTGGATATTTAGATAGAATTTCTGGCATAATATTCGTTTTAATATTATCTAAAATTTCTGTTTCACTAGCACTTAAATCTTTTAAATCTGCAGTAATTTGAATTTCTCTCTTCCCTTCTAAATGATTTATCGAAATATCTCCTCTTTCTATAGTATAATTTGCAATTTCAGAAAAAGGAATTCTTGTTCCAGTTGGAGTTATAATGCGCATATCATCTAAATCTTTAATAGAAGATCTGTCTTTTTTATCATAACGAACCCAAACTTTAATTTCATCCTGACCTCGCTGAAAACGTTGCGCTTGAAAACCAAAGAAACCAAAACGTATTTGCGACATTATTGTTTGCAAATTTAATCCCAATAAATACGCATTGTCTTTTAGTTTAATTCGCACTTCTTTAATTCCTGCTGGATCATTATCTGTTACATCTTTTAGTAACGGATTGTTTTCTAACTCTTCTTTTAGTTCGGCTTTTACAGCTTTTAATTCTTTAATATTATTTCCCAACAATGATATTGCTACAGGACTTCCTCCAAAATTACCTCCTGAACCAAAAACTAAACTTTCTACACCATATACTTTACCTACTTTTTTCTGAATGGCGTTGGTAATTTCTGGTGAAGAAAAGTCACGTGTTTCTCCAGGTAAAAGATTTACACTTAAGGTTGCATTTGCGCTTCCTGGACCCACTCTTTTTATAATATTTTGGATAACTTGCTCGTTATCTGTTTGTTTTTCTGTGTATTCTTTATTTACCAACCAAACTTTTTCTTCAATAAAAGAAATTACAGAATCTGTAATTTTTTCATTGGTTCCTTGTGGCATATTTAAAGTAATTTGAACCCTATCACTTGCAATTCTTGGGAAAAATGAACTTTTTATAATTCCACCACCTAAGGCTGAGAAACTAATGGATAGGGATGCAGCAAATACACAAAAAATAAAAAATTTATTATTTAGTGAAAACTTTAAAAACGGCACATAATAGTTATCTCTAAATTTACCTAACAAACTGTCTGCACCTTTGTTTATTTTTTTAAAAAATGCATCAACTGTATTCGTTTTTTTCTCGTCTCCATTTTCTAATCGTTTTCTATCTAATGCTTTTGAGTGCGCAATATGTGCTGGTAAAATTATTAAAGCTTCAATTAAAGAAACAGATAACGTTAGTATAACTATGGTAGATACTTCGCCAAAAAAACTTCCTATTCTACCATCGACAAAAAAGAATGTAGAAAAGGCGATTATTGTAGTTAAAATTGCTGAAACTATTGGTGGAATTACTTCCATTGTTCCGTCTATGGCCGCTCTAATTTTTGATTTACCTAAATCGTAATAATGATGATAAATATTTTCTCCGATAACAATCCCATCATCAACCAAAATACCAATTACTATGATCATCCCAAATAATGATAAAACATTTATGGTAACTCCTAATTGAGCTGCAAAAATAAACATTCCTAAAAAAGAAATTGGCAAACCAAAAGCTACCCAAAAGGCCAATCGTAAGTTTAAGAAAAGAGCCAAAAAGAAAAGAACTAGAAGTATTCCTGAAATTGCATTCTTGGCTAAAAGTGCAGTTCTATCATTTAAGGTGATGCTTAAATCGCGAGTAACACTTAATTGAACGTTTTGCTGTTCTTGATTATATTTATCTATATATACCTTAATCTTATCTGCAGAAGAAATTAAGTCTTCATTATTGGTATTACTAACCGTTATATCAATTGCTAAATTGCCATTATAATAGAGTCTATCTGGATTTTCGGACCAAGTGTCTCTTAATTCTGCCACATCTTTAAGACGAATAATAGTACCATTTGCTTCAGTTCTAACAATTATATTTTGTAATTCAACACCAAAATAAGAACGATTACTAGCGCGAATCAAATAATCTTCATCAGCAGTTTTTATATTTCCTCCAGTAATTAATATATTAGAATTTCTAATGGCATTAGCTACTTCAGTAAAAGAGAGTTTGTATGCTCTTAAATCATTTTCACGAATCGCAATTTCTATTTCTTCGTCTGGATACCCGGAGATTGCTACTTGAGAAATACCTTCGATTCCCCTAATATCATTTTCTATACTTCTCGCATATTGTTTTAAGGCTTTTAATGAGACATTTTCTCCACTAACTGTAAAACTTATTGTTGGCCTTACACTTTCTACCTTTGCAATTACAGGCGGTTCCATACCAGAAGGAAAAGACGGAACTCTGTCCACTGCATTTTTTACATCTGACAAAACAATATCGATGTTCTTTCCTTTTTCTACCTCTACATTTACACTTGCAGAATTCTCTCTTGAAACAGATGTAACTCTTTCTACACCAACAATTCCTTTTAAATTATCTTCTATTTTTAAGACAACTCCTTCTTCCATTTCTGCAGGTGAAGCTCCGGGATATGCTAAACTAATTCGTATTAACTGCGAATCTACTAAAGGGAAAAAGGAAGATTTCATGCTAAACGCACCAATAAATCCAAAAGCTATAAATGCAATAATCATTACATTTACAGCAACAGGGTATTTAATGAAATAAGTAATGATTTTTTTCATGTATTACTTCTTTTTATTGATTTTAACAATCATCCCGTTAAATGCGCCAGGTAAGGTTTGTGTAAGAATTTTTTGTTTGTTTTCTAAGCCTTTTATAACAACTGTTTCTGATCCAAAATAAACAGGAATTACATTAACTAAAGTTAAAATACTATCATTTTTAACTACAAATACTGAATTATTGTCTACCAATAATTTTCTTGAAATTTTAACTGCATCTTTTTCTGATTTAGCAACTAAATCTGCCACTAAAAACATTCCTTCTTTTAAGTCTTTGTGTATAACATCTATAAACGCTTTTATTGTTTGTGAAACTTGATCTATTTTACCATTAACACGGACAACTTTCCCTGAATAATTTTTTGTTTTACTTAAATTAGAAAGGGCAACAGTATTACCAACTTTTAATAAATCTGCAAATTCCGAATTAACAGAAACTTCCATTTCGTAAATACTTGGATCTATAAATTCTCCTAACTTTTGACCAACTCTAACCAATGATCCTGGGCTGACTAACGCTTCTGTTAAAACGCCAGTAAAAGGTGCTTTAATTTGATGTTTTGCAAAACGGACTTCTAGATTTTTAACGTTATAGTATGCACTTAAAATACCACGTCCAGAAATAAAATACTTTTCTTTATCTGAAGAAAATTCAGGAAGTTTTGGAGTTGATTTTCTCATATCAAAACCTCTTAAATAGTCTTCCCATTTTTTAAACTCCTCAGGATAATCTAGACGAAGGTCTGGTAATATTGACGTAATTAAATTATTTAATGTACTCTTTTGGGACTGTAAACCGGCATAAAATTCATCACCATTAATGCTTAATAAAGTTTCGTTTCTGTTATAAGTGGTCCCTGCCTTAAATGCTTTTTTAGAAGTTTTTAAAACTCCTTGAACTTCTGAAAAAAGATCAATTTTATTTTTTGCAACTAAACTACCATTGGCATTTAGAATGATAGGAATCTCTTTATTTTCGACCTCTTCAATAAAAACAGTTTTTATCGTTTTATTATATTTAGGTTTTGTTTTATTTTTCCTATCAAGAAGAACTTTTCCGCCAAAATATGCAGCTGCTAATAGTAACGCCCCTAAAATTATTAATATTATATTTCTCATAGTTTGTTTTAAATTGATACGATTTTAGAATTAAAATTCGATTGAATTTTTTTTAATATGTTAATCATTAGTCCTTTTTCATTTTCAGAAATATCGTTTTCCATTATTCCAATAATCTTCCGGATAACCGGTCTAGTTTTCATAAAGGTAGCTCTGCCAAACTGAGTTAAAAAAACATTGTTTATTCGTTTATCTTTTGCGCTTTTTTTTCTCAATATGTAATCTTTACTTTCCATTTTAGAGAGTAATCTTGCTAGAGAAGATTTATTCCTTAGGGTTAAAAAAGCAAGTTCATTCTGATTTAAACCGTCATTATCATGTAGTTTTTTTAAAACAATCATCTGTTCTTTTGTCAAGTCCAAATTCTCTGACTTGAGCGATTCAAGCAAAAAATAATCAATTACTTTTATGGTTGTACCCAACCAAGGACCTATTGATTTATCAAAATCAATGCTATTTTTTTCATTTTTCACGATGCAAAAATAGTTTAATAACGTTAATGGTTGCAGATGCAACTATTAAAGTTTTCCTAAAACAAATAAATTTCTAAAACTCACTTTTTTTACGCACCTTTATACTAATCAACAAACAATAATGTCTGCAGACACTAGAATTACTCGTGCTTTTAATAATGCAAAAAGAATCCCTTTTAACAAAGATTCTAAATTTGTTCTTTTCTCAGATTGTCACAGAGGTGATAATAGTTTTGCCGACGATTTCTCTCACAATAGAGGTGTTTTTCATGATGCTTTAAAACATTATTATACAGAAAACTTTACATATATAGAACTAGGTGATGGTGACGAATTATGGGAAAACAGTTCTTTTTCAGCAATATTTAAAGCACATAAGAGCATATATATGATGCTTAAAAAATTTCATAAAAAAATTATATGTTTACATTAATTAGCGACCTAGCTTTAGGTTTTATCGAACTTTTTATTTATGGATTGAATAAGCACATTTTCTGAGCTCATAAGAATTGACTTTAAATCATTAGTTACAAAGTTATTTGTCATATTGCACTTCCGTGATGTTTACTCAC
>ENA-OSET01002908-OSET01002908.1-sediment-metagenome-genome-assembly--contig:-NODE-2908-length-16136-cov-10.067563_pt1 | contig 16136 bp, 17 predicted proteins | sample MGYA00237882_ERZ534229 | MGnify/ENA primary metagenome ERZ534229 (study PRJEB26408, sample SAMN06266212) | sediment metagenome | isolation source: Hudson Canyon methane seep mesocosm | place... | reverse complement strand
AGTGTATTGTTCTAGGTAATAATCTTTAGCATTCTCTCCATAATCTTTTTGTATGCACCTTCCACTTGGTGTATAATATCTTTGTGTTGTCAGTCGGACTATCGACCCATCATTTAGGGTAATTTGCTCTTGTACTAATCCCTTTCCGAATGACCGCATACCTATTACTAATCCTCTGTCATTATCTTGCAATGCACCACTTACAATCTCACTTGCTGATGCCGATCCTTCATTTATTAGAGCAATAATTTTAATATTTTCTAGCGAGCCAAAATCAGTAGCATAAGTTTCTTCTTTGCTTCTGTTTCTACCTTCTGTGAATACGATTAATTCTCCATCTTTCAGGAATTCATCACACATCTGATTTGCAATATGTAAGTAACCTCCAGGGTTGTTTCTTAGGTCAAGGATTAACTTTTGCATTCCTTTTGATGTAAGAATATGAGCTTTCTCCATCATTTCTTCATAGGTTTTTGCAGCAAATCGGTTTACTTTTATGTATCCGATATCATTTGTTAGCATTATTCCGGCATCTACACTGTATAAAGGAATATCATCTCTAACAATTGCAAAATCCATCAGTTGAGTTTGTCCTTTTCTTTTTATTTTAATGTTTACGGTTGTCCCTTTTTCTCCTCTTAGCAGTTTCACAACACCATCATTTTTTATCCCGGTACTTGCTACATCTTCTTTTTCTACTGTTACTATTCTATCTCCACTTTGTATCCCTAGTTTTTCTGATGGCCCTCCTGATATTGGCGAAATTACTACTATGCTATCATCTATAATATTGAATTGCACCCCAATTCCGCTAAAACTTCCTTGCATATCTTCTTCCACACTTTTAAAATCATTTATTGATATGTAGGAGGAGTGAGGGTCTAGCTCACTAAGGATAGCATTTATTGCTTTATCTTCAAAATTAATAGTGTTTATCGTATCAACATAATGGCCTTCTATCATCTCAAGGATGCCATTTATTTTACTACCTTTTGTTGTTGTATTTTTCGGACTATTAAAACTTCCTATTAGTATCCCTGCTGATATTAATAAAGCATAGATAAGGGGTTGTAATTTCTTCATTAGAGTTTTTCTTTGTCAAATTCCACTACTTCAACTCCTGCTTCTATTAAAAACTCTACACCTGATGTGTCAGAATATTTATTGATGTAAACAAGGCGTTTTATTCCTGCTTGATGTACTAATTTGCTACAATCTTTGCATGGGGATAGGGTTAAGTATACAGTTGCTCCGCTACAATCGTGTGTTGAGCTTGCTGTTTTTAGTATTGCATTTGCTTCAGCATGCAGTACATACCAATGCGTTTCGTTTTGTTTGTCTTCACAACAGTTTTCGAATCCTGATGGTGTACCATTGTATCCATCTGATATTATCATTCTGTTTTTTACTATTAGTGCTCCAACTTGTTTGCGTTTGCAATGGCTTAATTTAGCCCATTCTAAAGCCATCCTTAAGTATGCTCTATCGTATTTCTCTTGCTTTATGTCTGTCATTCTGTGCTTGTGTATAAAGGTGCAAGATAGTAAAAAGTCTTGTTATTTTTGAATAGAAATTAGGTATATAAAAAAGCAGAAACTTATCGTTTCTGCTTTTGTACCCAGAGCCGGGCTCGAACCGGCACGGTTTGCACCATTGGTGTTTGAGACCAACGCGTCTACCAATTCCGCCACCTGGGCATTTTTCGAGCTGCAAAAATAAAAGTTTACAGCAATTCACACCCCTATAAACTAAAAAATAAAAACCTTAGTATAATTAAAGCTGAAAGTGTATATTTGCACCCCTTTTTTAACAAGGTATTATAATGAAAAGACCAATTAAATTCTTTGCAGGAAACAATACTAAGCACTTAGCTAAGCAAATTGCTAATGCCTTTGGTGTTGAGCTAAATAAGTCTTCAATGGTAGAGTTTTCTGATGGAGAGTTTGAGCCATCATTTGATGAAACAGTAAGGGGTGCTGATGTATTTTTAATACAATCTACCACACCTCCTTCTGATAATTTGATGGAATTATTGCTAATGATTGATGCTGCAAAAAGAGCTTCAGCTGCAAATATTATTGCGGTTATGCCTTATTTTGGTTATGCTCGTCAGGACAAAAAAGGAAAGCCAAGAGTGCCGATAGGGGCAAAATTAGTTTCTAATTTACTTACTGCAGCAGGAGTGAATCGTATTATGACTATCGATTTACATGCCGATCAAATTCAAGGTTTTTTTGAGGTTCCTGTTGATCATTTATATGCTTCTGAACTTTTTATTAAAGATATAAAAAGCTTAAATCTTAATAATTTAGTAATTGCTTCTCCTGATATGGGAGGTTCTAAAAGAGCAAATGCCTATGCTAAAATCTTAAAATCAGGAGTAGTTATTTGTTATAAAGAAAGAAAAGAAGCCAATGTAATTGGTGATATGAAAGTACTTGGTGATGTTGAAGGTAAGGATGTTGTCATTATTGACGATATGGTGGATACTGCAGGAACACTTACTAAAGCAGCTGATTTAATGCTTAAAAATGGAGCAACAAGTGTTCGTGCTTATTGTACGCATGGTATTTTATCGGGTACGGCTTACGAAAGATTAGATGCTTCATCTATTTCTGAATTAGTAATTACCAATACAATTCCTAAGTCGCATAATAGTAATAAAGTAAGAGAAATTTCAGTTGCTAGTTTCTTTGCTCAAACAATCAATTCGGTTGTAAATAATGAGTCTATCTCTGATAAATGGGAAAGCAACAAATAATAAAGAATTAATAATCAAATTTAAATAAAAATGAAAACACTAGCAATTAGCGTAAAAGAAAGACAGAATGTTGGGAAATCTAACACTCGTGCGTTAAGAAATCAGGGTAATGTACCGTGTGTACTTTACGGGGGAGAAAAGCAAGTGACTTTCTATGCTCATGAAAATGACTTTAGAAAACTCGTGTACACTCCAGATACTTTTATTGCGGAACTTAATATTGATGGTAGCAAAGTAAGAGCTATTTTGCAGGATATTCAGTTTCACCCAGTAACTGACAAAATTTTACACATTGATTTCTTAGAAGTTATTGAAGGTAAACCAATCACTATTACACTTCCAGTTATTTTAGAAGGTGCAGCTCCAGGAGTTAAAAATGGTGGTAACTTAATGTTCAGAAGACCAAAAATTATTACTAAAGGTTTAGCTGCAAGCTTACCAGATGCAATTACTTTAAACATTGAGCATTTAAAAATCGGTATGTTTATCTATATTAAAGATATTGAAATAGATGGATGTGAATTCTTAGCTCCAGGAAACTCAGTTGTTGTTGGTGTTAAAACTGCAAGAGCTGCTATTGAAGAAGAAGTTGAAGAAGAAGTTGAAGAGGGTGCTGAAGAAGGAGATGCTCCTGCTGAAGGTGCTGAAGCTCCTGCTAAAGGAGGAGATGCTCCTGCTGAAGGTGCTGAAGCTCCAGCTGCTGAGTAAATCATGAAGTACTTAATCATAGGATTAGGTAACCCTGGTGCTGAGTATGAAAATACAAGGCACAATATAGGATTTAAAGTGTTGGATAAGCTTGCGAGCTTGTCCAACATTTCTTTTTCTACTAATAAATTAGCTGATGTTGCAGAAGTTAAATTTAAAGGCAGAAAACTAATCTTAATAAAACCGAATACATTTATGAATCTTTCTGGTAAATCGGTTCATTACTGGATGCAACAATCTAAAGTTAATATTGATAATATTTTAGTTATTACTGATGATATTTCTTTGCCTTTTGGTGTATTGCGCTTGCGAAAAAAGGGCTCTGACGGTGGGCATAATGGCTTAAAGGATATTCAAAATGTAATGAATAGTGTAAAATACCCTAGGTTGCGTTTTGGGGTTGGTAACGATTTTCCAAGGGGTCGCCAAGTTGATTATGTATTAGGTAATTTTACTGATGAGGACTACACTACTATGGATGAACGAATCGACTTAGCTGTAAAAATGATTCAGGGTTTTACTACTATTGGTATAGGTCGCACAATGTCGGATTTTAATGGGAAATAATTTATTGCAAATCACTTTATTATTTTCAATAATAAGTTAAATTTGCATCACTGAAAGGTATCGTGGCCGAGTGGCTAGGCTATGCTCTGCAAAAGCATCTACAGCAGTTCGAATCTGCTCGATACCTCAAAAAGGTTTGTTAGAAATAGCAAACCTTTTTTTTATATATTTGTCAATCTAAAATTTATTATGAAAAACATAAAAATAGTATTAATTGCATTTGGTGTTTTGCTAGGGTTTTCATCTAAAGCTCAATGTGGTTATGATACGACCTCAGTAAATATTACACATATTTTATGCAATGGAGGCAATACAGGATCAATTGATTTGTTTGTTCAGGCAGATAGTGATAAAGATTTTAGTTGGGTAGGGCCAAATAGTTATACTGCAAATTCGTTAGACATTAACACACTTGAAGCAGGGACTTATACCTTAACAATTTCTTTGTATAGTACACCTCATGATGCATCAACACCTTTAATTTGTCAAATGCCACATGATTTTATTGTTTATGAAACCTCCCCAATTGAAGCGTTATTTTCAATTACAGATATTTGTAGCGCTACTGATTCGGCAGATTTAAGTTTTATTGTTATAGGAGGGACTCCTTCTAACTCAGGAGAACCTTACAGTTATCAATTAACTGATGATTTTGGTGCTGTTGTTACAACAAATGATACTGCACTTAATTTAACAGTTGGAAATTATTATTTAAATATTACTGATGAAAATGGCTGCATATCAGCAACTCAAGATACTTTCATATCTTCCGTGATAGAGTTAAATCCTTATATGTCATCAGTTGGAGCAATTTGTAAAGATGATAATACTGGAGAGGCTAGAGTTTTTGTAAATCAAGGAACAGGTACTCCTCCTTATCAATTTGATTGGGATTTTGAATCAATAGAAGAGCAAACAGACTTTACTCCAGTAGATTCATTTTCTGTAATTAAAGGCTTATTTCCTGGATTATATTATGTAAATATAACTGATGCAATGGGATGTATTGTTAGAGATAGTATTGAGGTGAAATCAAATCCAAATATTTGTATTAGTCCATATAGAGCATTTTCACCTAATGGTGATGATACTAATGAATATTGGGAAATAGAGAATATAGGTTTATATCCAGAAGCAGTAGTTTCGATTTATGATAGGAATGGGTCGCAAATTTTCAGAAGAAGAAATTATAAAAATGCAGAATTAGAAGCTTTTAATGGTGAAAATGAAAATGGATATCCTCTTCCATCAGGAACATATTATTTTATTATTGACTTGGATAATGGAGATGATGTATTTAAAGGAACTTTAACAATTGTAAGGTAATGAGAAAGATTTTATTAATATTAAGCGTTCTGTTTAGCATCAATTCTTTTGCACAACAAGAACCATTATTTACACAGTATTATGTAAATGATATGGCAATAAATCCTGCAATTTCAGGAAGTAAAACTTACAACCCATTAACAATACAATCTAGGCAACAGTGGCTTGGTTTTGAAGGAGCTCCATTAAGTACAAATATAAGTTATCATGGTGCTTTGAATGACAGATCAGCAATGGGGGGTTATTTAATGTTTGATAAAGCATTTCCATCATTACAAGCTAATTTACATTTAAATTATGCATATCATATTCCTTTAGATTATGATAATGTAAATTTATCTTTCGGTTTAGGTGCTAAAGTAATGTATCATAATTTAGATTTTAATAAAGGAGATTTACCTCCAGGAGATGATAACGCATTTTCAGCTAGCTCTTATGATAAAACAATAGGTGATGCATCTTCCGGAACTTATTTATATGGTAGAGATTTCTATTTTGGGTTTGCTATTTCAAATCTATTTCAATCATCATTTAACACACCAATTGAAGGGAGCGTTAATGGGAATGATGAGTTTAGAAATTATTATGGAATGGGAGCTTATCGTTTTTTAATTATGAATAATGATTGGCATTTAGAGCCTTCATTTTTAATTAGAAAAATGCAATATCAAAAAAGTGTTTCTGATTTGACAACAAGAATTTTTTATCTTGAGAAAAATTGGGCAGGACTTACTTACAGAACAAATGGAACGGCTGTTTTCTCTATTGGTTTTGCTGCAAATAACATGCATATCTCATACTCATACGATCATACTTTTGCTGGTGAAATAATGCCACATACTTTTGGGACACACGAGATTGGGATTTCATTCAGAATTCAAACTTTAGTGACTCAAAGGCATATAGGTTTTTGGGAGTACTAAGATGCAGAAAATAGAACATATTGGCATTGCAGTTACTGACATTGATGTGTCCAATAAAGTATTCGAAAAGGTATTTGGTAAAGAAAATTACAAATCCGAGAAGGTAGAATCAGAAGGAGTTGTAACATCATTTTTTCAGATTGGTGAAAATAAAATTGAGTTGGTTGCTGCAACAAATTCTGATAGTCCTATTTCAAAATTCTTATCAAAAAACAGAGAAGGAATGCACCATATTGCATTTGCTGTTGATAATATACAAGCAGAAATGGAAAGATTGAAAAATGAAGGAATTACATTGTTGAATGATGCCCCTAAAAAAGGTGCGGACAATAAACTGATTTGTTTTTTACATCCGAAAGATACGAATGGAGTTCTTATAGAGCTATGTCAGGAAATAAAGTAGTAACTTCCTCACCATCTTTTAAATGGTAAGTTTTTATTGCTAGATTTTTTGCACCTTCAATATGCTGAGGAGAATCGTCAATAAACAGAACCTCATCTGCATTCAAGTTATTTTCATCTAAAATAAGCTGAAACGCTTCTTTATTCGGCTTTCTAAAACCAATTTCATGTGAGTAGTATACTTTTTTAAAGAGCTTATAAAATACTTCATATTTTTCGTAACCCATGATATTTTTAAACTCTGAAATATGAATGGAGTTTGTGTTAGATAGAAGATAGATGTCGTACTTTTTATTTAAGTCTTTTAGTAATGAGACTCTATGTTTTGGTAAATCTAAAAGCATTGCGTTCCAGGCAGATACAATCTTTTTCTCACTGCCGCATTTGCATTTCTTTTTTACTTCAGTTGTAAAATCTTCTTCAGAGATTTTACCTGTTTCTAATAAGTTAAATAAATTTGTTTGCTCTTTTTTTGAATAAAAGGAAGATGAGTTTTTTATTCCTAGTTTCTCAAATTCTTCAATAGTTTTGTGGTAGTTAATATTTAGTAAAACAGCTCCTAAATCAAATATTATTGCTCTTATATTATTCATGTCTCAAAGTTGTAAATAATTAAACAAAATTGATAGTTTTGCACATCCTTTTTTAAGGAGGGCCCATAGCTCAGCTGGTTAGAGCACTTGACTCATAATCAAGGGGTCGTTGGTTCAAGCCCAACTGGGCCCACAAAACCTCACTGTAATGGTGGGGTTTTTTATTTACTAAAATATTCGGACACTAAACTTTCAATTGGTGATTGTATTATTTCTTGCACTTGTATTTCTTCTTTTTCAGCTATTTCATAAATATACTCTGACAAATAGAAAGCAACAGAACCAACAAATGTTAGTTGGTAATTTTTATAGTATTCAAAACATTTAATGTGTAAATTAAAAAAGTGTTTTATTCCTTCTCTGAAAATATTATCAAAGATCTCTTCCTGTTTATTTTCATACATAAATTTAAAAAAGGTAGCTAAATATAAATTTGGTTTTTCAAGAGAATAGATTTTTTCAATCATATCTATTGGTTTGTCCTTTGTCCACTTTTCAAGTTTTGAAACTAAATATACAGGTAGTTTTTTGTTAACATAAAGGTTTATCAATTGCTTCCCGAAATAGTTCCCACTTGCTTCATCCCCTAAAATATAACCAAGTGAAGGTGAGTTCTCAATAATATTTTCCCCATCATAAACACAAGAATTGGACCCAGTTCCTAATATGCAAGAAATAATAGGAACACCTTTAAAAGTAGCTTTTATTGCAGCTTCTAAATCATGCATGATATTAATTTGAGCATTAAGGAAGAATTCTTTCATTGGTAACTGGAGAACATTATTTTTTTCATTTGAAGAACACCCTGCACCATAAAAATAAATTTCTTTAACTTGATTTCTAATAGCAGATAATGAGCTGTTTTCTAGTTCAGTTAGCAAGCTATTATGAGATGTGTACTTTGGATTAAATCCCACTGTTTGGTGAATTTTGATTATTTCCCCATTAGTTGAACATTGCGCCCAAGCACATTTTGTTGATCCACTATCTGCTATGATTATCATTTTATAAAATTATTCAACAAATGTAGATGAAAAATGTTTTTTGTGCGTTAATTTTAGTGTTAATCCTTATTTTAGCAAAAAAATAATCTATTATGAAAATTATATTGAGTGTTGTTTTATCAGTTTTGGTTAGTTGTGCATCAGCACAAAGTTGGAAAGAATTAAAAAGTGCAGCAACAAAAGCAAAAGAAGTAATTACAACAAAAGAATTAAGTAAATCAGAGATTGCGAGTGGGCTGAAAGAAGCATTAGAAGTTGGGGCATCTAATTCCTCAGAATTAGCATCAGAAAAAGGTGGGTTTAACAACAATAATTTAATTAGAATTCCATTTCCTGCTGAAGCTGAAAAGATGAAATCAACTTTGATAAAAGTAGGATTGAAGTTGCAAGTTAAACAATTTGAGGAGTCATTAAATTCTGCAGCAGAAGAAGCATCAAAATTCGCAAAAGAGATATTTATTACTGCAGTTAAAAATATGACAATTACTGATGCTTTTAAAATATTGAATGGAGAAGATAATGCGGCAACAATTTATCTGAAAAAACAAACATCAAAAGAGCTTTACAAAAAGTTTAAACCTGTTGTAAAAAAGGCAATTGAAAAAGTACATGTTACTAAATATTGGGACCAATTATCAGGGAGATATAATGCCTTACCAATGACAAATAAAGTAAACCCGGATATTGAAGATTATGTGACAAATAAAACAATTGATGGTTTATTTGTTTTGATTGCAAAAGAGGAAAAAAATATCAGAAATAACCCAGATGCTAGGGTGTCAGAATTATTACAAAAAGTATTTAAATAGAAAATTATGGAGAAGAACGATCAATTATTTATGCAGTTGCTATATATGTTTCACACATCAGCAATGCAAGGACTAGGGAAGATGGCAGACCCAACTGGGAAGGTGAATAGGAACTTAGAATATGTAAGTCAGACAATAGATTTGATGGAAATGTTAAAGGATAAAACTAAAGGAAATATATCGGAAGATATTGAAAAAGTTTTAGAAGGAATGCTCTCAGAGTTACGCTTAAACTATGTTGACGAAAAAGCTAAACCTGAAGAAAAAAAAGTAGAAGAAAAACCAAAAGATGAATAAATTAAAAGAACTTTGGGCAGTGCCTTCAAGCAGGAAAGTTATCATTTTTTTTGGTGTTTTAGTTGTAATTTTTATTGCAGTTTTATCTTTACAGCAGAATAAAATGGAGCAACAAATGGAATTAAAAATCCAGTTTATTGAGCAGAAAAATATGCTTAGAGATGAGCTTGATGATTTAATTGATGAGCATGATGACTTGCTTGATGAATATGGAGAATTGAATGAGCATTTGCATGAAAAAGATTCTATTATTCAACATCAAATAGCAGAGATTAGAAACTTAATTCGAACAAAAAGCGACTTAAAAGAAGCTCAACAAAAGATTGCAGCACTTAAAGATATCTCTAAAAGATACCTAGCTAATATCGATTCTTTACTTGTTTTAAATGAGACATTAACTATTGAAAAGGATAGTGTTATAAAGGAGAATAAAAATATTAACTGGAAGAATTACAAGCTAAACAAACAAAATGAGAAATTAGCTGAAAAGGTAAATAAGGGCTCTGTTCTTGAATTATTATCTATAGATGTTGAAGCTGTGAGATACAGGAGTACCGGTAGAGAAGTTACAACTAGGTTTGCAAAAAAAGTACAGAAGATTAGAGTTTGTTTTTCAGTTGGTGCTAATCAGATTTCAGATGCAGAAACTAAAGAAGTTTACCTGCAAATTATTAATGAAAGAGGGATGCTAATTTCTGGTTTGGAAGAATTGAATGTTGAAGTAAATGATTCCACTTTTGGATGCACAAGTTTAGCTGAATTTGATTATAATAATATTGAAATGGAGAATTGTTTTGAATGGGAAAGAATTGCTCAGTTAGAAAGAGGAACATATTTGTTAAATTTAATTATTGAAGGTAGAGTTTTAGGTCAAACTGAATTAAAGTTGCGATAATGGCAATAATACTTACATATAATATTAATGGAATCAGAGCTGCTTTAAAGAAGGATTTAGACAGTTGGATTGATTCTTCAAAAGCTGATATAGTTTGTTTGCAGGAGATAAAAGCAAAACCTGAACAATTTAATGTAGAAGTATTCAATAAATTAGGTTTTGAATGTTTTATAAATTCAGCAGAAAAGCCAGGATATAGTGGTGTTGCAATTTTGTCAAAGATAAAGCCCAAGAATGTTGAATATGGTTGTGGAATAGACAAAATTGATTTTGAAGGAAGAGTAATTCGAGCAGACTATGACAATTATTCTGTAATGAGTGTTTATTTTCCGTCTGGGAGTAACCCTTTGCGTCAGGCTTTTAAAATGGAGTTCTTGGATTTGTTTTATGATTATATTCAAGAATTAAAAAAGACAATTCCAAACTTAATTATATCAGGAGATTATAATATTTGTCATACTGCAATTGACATTCATAATCCTCAAAGAAATAAAAATACATCAGGATTTTTGCCGGAAGAAAGAGATTGGGTTACAAAATTTATTGCGAGTGGGTTTGTTGATTCATTTAGACATTTAAATACAGAACCACACAATTACAGTTGGTGGAGTTATAGGGCAAATTCAAGAATTAAAAATTTAGGTTGGAGAATTGATTACAATATGATATCAGAAAGTCTGTTACCTAATTTAAACCGCTCAGTAATTTTATCACAAGCTGTTCATTCGGACCATTGCCCAGTTCTTGTTGAGATAATTGATTAATTCAATATATTTGCCGACCTTAAAAAACGAAAAGAAATGGGAATCTTACAAACAGCAGAAAGAAGTTCACACTTAGATCCATCAGAAAATGTAATGTACCAAAGACATTTGATAGCTTATAAAGAAGCAGCAAAAATTGTTAGCGGAACAGTTTTGGAAGTTGGAAGTGGGGAAGGTTATGGAATAATGGAGTTAGCCCCAATTACTGAAAAGTATATTGCTGTAGATAAGTATGATACTCATATTTCTGATGAGTTAAAAGGAGAAAATGACATTACTTTTATTAAGACTGAGGTCCCTCCGTTAAAAGGAATTGATGATGATAGTGTTGATTTTGTTGTTACCTTTCAGGTAATAGAGCATATACAAAATGATGAGTTGTTTTTAAAAGAAATAAAGAGAGTTTTAAAGCCAGGAGGGAAGCTTATAATGACAACTCCAAATATTAAAATGTCATTGACTAGAAACCCATGGCACATCCGTGAATATAATCCTGAGCAAATGGGAAATATTGTTAAAAGTGCGTTTGAAAACTTTGAGCTAAAAGGAATATTTGGGAATGAAAAGGTGATGGATTATTATCAGAAAAATAAAGAGTCTGTTGCTAAAATTACTAGATGGGATATTTTAAATATGCAATACTGGATGCCAGGATGGTTGTTGCAAATTCCTTATGATATTTTAAACAGATTTAACAGGCATAGTTTACAAGATAATAATGGAGAGATTGTAAATACTGTTGAGTATACTGATTATAAAATTGAGGAGTCCAACAATGAATGTTTGGATCATTTTGTTGTAGCTACCAAGTAGTTGAAAAACGAAACCCTTGCTTTTTTAATTCTTGAATTGTCTCCTTCAAGACTCTTAAGTTTCTGAAACTTTTCTGATTGTTATGAAAAACAATAATTGAACCATTCTTTGTGTTTTTCAATACATTTTGTTTTACTCTTTTAGGAGTTCTTTTTTTGGAAAAATCCCAACTAAGAACATCCCATAGGATAATTTTGTATTTTTCTTTTAAAAGTGAAATTTGTGCTGTAGTAATTTTCCCGTAAGGAGGTCGAAAAAGTTTGTTTTGAGGCATTAATTCCTGGCAACCCTCAATATCCTTTAAATATTTTTCTTTGGATGTAAGCCACCCATTTTTATGAGAATAAGAATGATTTGCAATCAGATGGCCATCAGATAAAATGTCATTAACTAAATTTGGGAATTTTTCAATTTGCTCCCCAACTAAAAAGAAAGTAGCTTTAATTTTTTCCTGTTTTAAAACTTGTAAAATGTAAGGAGTAACTTCAGGTGTAGGTCCGTCATCAAAAGTAAGCCAAATATTATTTTCAGAATTTTCTTTCCTCCAAACTAATGAAGGAAAGAAGAACTGAATAAATTTTGATGGATTTACAAACACATTATTGAATGCTTAAGTACTCATCCATAAAGGTATTAATTGTATAGGTTTTGAAATCAATTTCTTCTTTGTTGCTGCCTTTTTCTTTGTAATAGATTCCGTCTTCTTCTGAGTAGTTGTAAGATAAATCTTCCAGTTTATGAATTTGAATAACTCTCCCTAAACTTCCTAGAACTTGCCCAGTAATACTAATGTTTTGTTTTAAACCCGAACCTCTATCAAATTCTTTAAGATATTTGATTTCAGTTAAGTTGTCATCAATCATAGTAGCCAGTACTTTGCTTCCTTTTTCTGTTTCTCCTAGCTTGTAATACAAATCAATAATTGGTAACGCAAAATAACTTAATCTAACTACATCATTTGGAAACTCAGCAAGACATTTGTCTAAAGTTTCAATAGCTTTTGTTGTGTCTCCTTTTTGATAAAGAGCTTCAGCTAATCTTGAAAAATTATTTCTAAAATTCATTACCATTCTAGTGTTGGTCTCATCAAAATACAAATCAGGATTATTCAATCCTCCCCATTCAAATTCATTCATTAACCTATTGTACATTTTTTCAGTATGAACTATCCCCGTTTGCCCATCTGGAGATGACACAGAATAAGGTACTAGTCTATATGCTAATCCTTCAAGTTGGAAATAATCTTCTAATCCCATAAAATTGTCTCTCCCTACTGTAATTGCAAAATATACTGGGCGCTCCCAATTGAAGTTAGCTAAGATGTCAAATACCATAAGTTTATTCTTCATAACATTATTACCTTTCACTTTAAATTGTATTTCATCAACAATTTTGTTCTGATGCTCCTCAGGAACAAAAGTTTTAGCAATTTCTTTGTTAACTGCTAGTCTAATTTTTTTTGCCGGGAATATATGTACTTGCATAGCCCCATTTTGCGTACGAACAGTTTCTTTTCCATGAGTTCTTATATAATCTAATACTGATTTTAAACCAACCACTTCATTCTTATATCTTTTTTGGTATGCTAAGTAATCTCTGGTTCCTGTTCTGTAATCATCATGTTCTAAAGATGATGGGATTGGAGCCGCATCATAAGATGCTCTTTTCATTTGGTCGATATACCAATCAGTATTAAATAATGAAAGATTTACTACTTTAATATCAGTTCTGATTCCTTCAACTTCTTGTGCATACCAAAGCGGGAAAGTATCATTATCACCATTTGTAAATAGTATGGCATTTTTATCGCATGAGTTTAAGTAGTTTTTTGCAACTTCAAGTGCTGTAAAACGCCCACTTCTATCATGGTCGTCCCAGTTTTCTGCAGCCATTAAAGTAGGGATTGCTAAAGCAATAATTGTAGCTAAACTTGCGCTAGTTTTGGAATCTAAATGTTTACTTATAAAGTCGTAAATCCCTAAAACTCCTAGTCCAATCCATATTGCAAAAGCATAGAAAGAACCGACATAAGCATAATCTCTTTCTCTTGGTTGGAAAGGAACAATATTTAAGTATACGATAATAAGTACTCCAGTAAATAGGAAAAAAAGCAGAACAGCTAATGCATCTTGATTGTTTTGTTTAAAATGGAATAGCATTCCAATTAATCCTAAAATTAGGGGTAGGAAATAATAATGATTCTTCCCTTTATTTTTTCCTAAATAGTCAGGGACATCCACTTCTGAAGAAGGGGTTCCTAATCTTGCATTATCAATAAAACCAATTCCACTTTCCCAATTTCCATTCAATGAATTTCCATCCATATTCATAAAGTCATTCTGTCTTCCCGCAAAATTCCACATAAAATAACGAACATAGGACCATCCAATTTGATACTTAAAAAAGTAAGTCATGTTCTCTGCAAAAGTTGGTTTTACATCTTTATTTTTTAATCCTGCCCAATTTACATATCCTCCAGCATGACGAGCTTGAGTATTGCTCCATATCCTTGGGAAAAACATTTTATCCTTTTTACTATAATTTGGAATCGAATTTTTTCTTTGGTCAATAACTACATATTTTGCTTTCTTTTCATCTTTTGCGTAAACAGGATTTCCATCCAGATAAGGTTTTCTGCTGTCTAATGTTGCATTGAAATGTTGCCCATAAACAATTGGCCAACTTCCGTATTGCTCTCTTTTTAGATAAGATAAAAGCCCAACAGCATCTTCAGGATTATTTTCATCAATAGGAGGATTGGAATTGGAACGAATTACTAAAATTGCAAATGACGAATAACCAATAAGCAACATCATAATACCTAAAATAGCAGTATTCCAAACTGCTTTATTGTGTTTTTTAGTGTAAGATAATCCATACGCAATTGCACCAATAATAGTCAGAAAATAAATAATAGTACCTGAGTTGAAAGGAAGTCCAATTGTATTTACAAAAAATAACTCAAAAGTTGAAATTAAACTAATTGCTCCAGGGATAATTACTCCTTGCACGACTCCTAATATTACCATTGAAATGATAAAGGCTTTTATAGCCCCTGACTTTGTATAGGTGTACTTTTTGTAATAGTAAATCATTCCCATAGCTGGAATAGTTAATAAACTTAATAAGTGAACTCCAACCGACAATCCAATTAAATAAGCAATTAAAACTAACCATCTGCTAGCATTTGGTTGATCCGCTTCTTGTTCCCATTTCATAATACACCAAAAAGTAATGGCTGTAAAAAAGGATGACATAGCATAAACCTCACCTTCAACTGCAGAGAACCAGAAAGAATCAGAAAAAGTATAAGCCAATGCTCCTACAATACCACTTCCTAAAATAGCATATATTTTTGATTTTTCTACCTCATCATTTTTCAAGTAAATTTTTCTTCCGAAAGCGGTGATCGTCCAAAACAAAAACAAGATTGTAAACGAACTTGCTAGTGCTGACATGCTGTTTACCATAACTGCAACTTGAGTTACGTCAGTTGCAAAAAGAGTAAAAATTCTTCCCATCATCAAAAAGAATGGAGCTCCAGGGGCGTGTACAACTTCTAGTTTATATGCTGCTGAAATGAATTCCCCACAATCCCACAGGCTTGCAGTTTTCTCCATTGTTGCTAGATAAACAAATGTTGCAATCAGAAACACTGCCCACCCGATAATGTTATTTAATTTCTTAAAGTTCTTCATAGTTTTAAAAATGTTTTTTCAATTTGGCGAATTTAGGAATTTATTTTGATTTTATATTATAAAAATAGAAAACAGAAAAAATGTAAAAATATTTTGGTAATTATTATTAATTGTTAGTTTTGCAAACCCTTTTGAGAATGCCCGATGGTGTAACTGGCAACACGTCTGTTTTTGGTGCAGAAGAGTCTAGGTTCGAGCCCTAGTCGGGCAACAATGAAAAGCACTGATTTATCAGTGCTTTTTTGTAACGATTTATTACTCATTAATGCTTATAAAAAGAGCAACAATATCATGTAAATTATAAAACAAAACTATGTTCCATTGTTTAGAATTGGGATATTTTTTGTTAAATGTTTGATGGTAAGTATAATATTAAGATATTTGGAGCAATTGTTTTCGTATTATTTTATGCAACCGCATTAGTGTATTTAGCGTATAATTCAATTTCACACGCTAAAAAGAATTTATGGAAAAAAGAGATATCTAATCAAATTATGCAAAACATATTAAAGGAGGCTTATAAAAAACAGAATATTAGAGTATAAAAGAAGCAGTTAATAAAAAAGATTAGATTCA
>ENA-OSET01002907-OSET01002907.1-sediment-metagenome-genome-assembly--contig:-NODE-2907-length-16142-cov-5.315531_pt1 | contig 16142 bp, 12 predicted proteins | sample MGYA00237882_ERZ534229 | MGnify/ENA primary metagenome ERZ534229 (study PRJEB26408, sample SAMN06266212) | sediment metagenome | isolation source: Hudson Canyon methane seep mesocosm | place... | reverse complement strand
AAAATTGAGATCGAAGTAAGGCTAATTGTAATTCTCTTTTAACAATGCAGAGCATTGTGTTTGAAGGCCAGCTTATGGCTATAAGAGCCTGTCATTTATAGTTGAAAAGATTGTTAAACTACCCCCCATTTTATACTCATTGAAGTAAAAAAAACGGGGGCAAAACCTACAAGGTAGAAAATGTTAACAATAATACTATCTTTAGTTTTAAATGTAAGTTATTTCAAGCTGTATTAAATAAAGATTGAGAGATTAAGCGGCACGGTCTAAGTAACCCTGCACAGCAGTAGATGATGTTTTGCGTAACACATCATTATCTAAATGAGCATAACGCTGTGTAGTAATAGGACTGGCATGCCCAAGCAACTTTTGGACAGCATACAAAGAGGCACCAGAACGAACACAGGCAGATGCAAAAGAATGGCGAATGTCATGGATCCTTGCATGTTCAACACCTGCTTTCGCAAGTACCCTAGACCAAGCCTTACGAGGGTTATTCAGTGGTTTAGAAATGTCTTTACCCGGAAATACCCAAGATGAATCAAGTTCAGCAGATTGTTGCAGTTTAAGAATAGCAATGGCCTCACCATTTAAGGGTACAAACCGACTACGTCCCGCTTTAGTATGGGGTAAATAAAGTTGTTGTTGATTGAGGTCAACATTTTCCCAACGGGCACTCAATACCTCATTTAAGCGTAACCCAGTAAAAAACAGTAGCGATAAAGCGGATGCAGCAACTCTATTAGGTTCTTCAGCTAATGCCGCCATAATCTTCACGACATCATCTTCGACTAAATCACGGGCAGGGGGTGTATTTTCAATGAGTTTTGAAATCCCTTGGCATGGGTTGTCTTTCAATTGATCCCACTCGATAGCCATTTTGAATATTTTAGACAATAGAGAGCGATGTCTGTTTGATGTTGCTGGACTAAGCTTGGTCGAAATGCCCGTTAAATAGAGCTGAACAGCGTACTTGGTAATATCACCTAATCGTTTACCCCCAAAAGCAGGCAAGACATAAAGCCGCAGCTTAGATTCATCGGCTTTATGCGAACGTTTGTGCTGTATAGCGTAAGGCAAATACATATCCGCCACAAATTCATTCAAAGTCAGCATTTTACGCTGAAAGGTACGTTCAACTTTAGGGTCCTGAAATTGGGAGAGCTGTGCAGCGTAACCTCTAGCTATTTGGCGCGCTTCTTTAATAGTAAAGTCAGGGAATGCACCGATGCGGATAACACTTTTTTTGCCATGATAAGTGTAACGATAATAGAAAGTACGAGAGCCAGCTTTAGAAATGGCTAATTTTAAACCTTTAACTTCCGTATCAGTATATTCAATCTCATTGGATTGGCTATGACTTGGAGGAAGGGGCAGTTTTAAACAACGAGCTTGAGAAAAGGTGAGTCGACGGTTAATCATTGCATTTCTCCATTATTGTTGGAAAAGGAGGCTAATGTTTGTTGCTGGTTTATTAAAGATATCATGGTTTTTGAGGAGTGAATCTAGCAATAAAAATACGCTGACAAGTCTTACTTACGTCAATAGCTATGATAATTTATGAGCAAGTTTTTGTGATGTTGCTACTATTAGGGGCGTGTTGCCCAATAGCACTATAATGAATGCACTGATTGTCGTTTAGCTGTTAGGTATTAGCAATATCATACGAGAACAGTTGGGTGCCTGTTTCTATGTAGCGTAGCTAGGGGTTAATAAAAGAGTCATGTCTGCAAAACGGTAAAAATGGATCAATCAGGATCAAAACAGGAAATACCTAATGATTTGTTCTGGCTTATTAAGAAAAAAAGTAAGTAAGTCAAAATCTAGGTATTTCCAGGTAATCTTCAAGAACAATGGACTCATGCAGGGGAAGCGGCAATAAGTCCATGAAATTCTCTATAGTTTTTTTGCTAATTAATATGTATCGATATATGTACTTTTAGGGGTAGGCCAATTATTATTTAAACAAGCTAAAATAGATTGTACCCAGGCAGTATTTTTAGAGGCTTTATAACCCACGCAACCACCCCCACAATCCCAAGTTTCTAGCCTAAAAGCAAGGCCTTGAAGATTTATGTTAGCTACATCATTAGATAAAAAAGCAATGCCATCTTGAGTTACACGAAGTTGACAATCTTCCATGTTATTTTTTGATGCAAGTAATTTGGCAACATTGGCCGCGTTAAGGTTTCCCTTAACCGTTAAATCAATTTTCATTTATGAATCTCCTAAAGTGGAAGTAAAGGGGCATCGAGATGGTAGGGTGCCCCTGTTGATTAGTATGTGAAGTTGATAAGCAGTTACCCTCATTACAAAAGCAACTGCTGCATAAGTGAATTATTTAGCAGCCCAGTTATTACCAATGCTCGCTTCAACTAAACCTTTGATTTCAGCCGTTGGGAAGATAGTTAGCATTCCCTCAATCATGGCTTGTTCTAGAAGCTTCTTAGCTGTATTGGCAAAATCCTGTTGAACTTCTAGAACAATCTCATCGTGGACAACTGCAATGGGCTTCATCATGTCGCTATAGTCTTGTGTACTAATTGCTTCCGTTAATAAATGCATGGCAGCAAGTAAGACTTCAGCGGCACCTCCTTGGATCGGTGTGTTGTAAACAATGGCATGTTTTAGGCATTGTGGATGATTGTAATCGGTAGAAGCAAAATAACGATTACGGCCCATAGGTGTACTGACCATCATGGTGTTTTTTGCTAATTGATAAGACGCTAAATGCCAACGAGCAAGGGCAGGGTAGTTATCAAACCAAGCAGTACGATACGCTTGGGCTTGTTCTAGGCTAATAGTCACACCATAACTATTTGAGGCATAAGATTGCAATCCTGCAGCACTTTGGCCATATAGCAATCCAAAATTAATGGCCTTTGCCAATTGACGCTCTTCTTTAGTCACTTCTTCTGGGTCTTTGCCTAAGATCAAAGCAGCTGTCAGTATGTGAGTATCTTTTTCTTGTTCGTAAGCATCAAGTAACGTACCTTCTTCAGCTGTGATGGCTGCAATGCGTAATTCCATTTGAGAGTAATCACCAATTACCAATTTATATCCTGCAGCTGCTAGAAACATTTCTCTATAGCGGCTTATACGTGGGATTTGCTGTAAATTGGGTTGTGAACAGCTCATACGACCAGTGACGGTTCCCGATAAATTAAATGTGGAATGGATGCGCTGTGTTGTATGGTCTATATGTGCCAGGAATTTATCACCAAAGCTGCTAATGAGTTTATTGGACCGTTTTAAAGGTAACAATAGGGATTCCACTACTTCAGCTGCAGACTCCTGAAGATCGGTTTTATAGAAAATAAAATTTTCAGATTTAGTCGAGTAACTGCCATTCGCCGTTTTAGGCCATAGTGTTTGGGTGTTTTTTAAGTTAGCAGTAATCCACGTTGATAATTGTAGAGCGCTACTGAAGCTAATATTTGGAGCAAAGGTGTTCCATTGATCTAACTGTTGAGCATGTTCTGTTTTTAGGGTCATCAACATCTGTTCATATCCAGTTTTATCAATAGGAAACCCCGTTAGTTGCATACTCATGACACAGGGTTGAGCTTTCTGAACTAATTGATAAGCCCTTGTGGAATGTCGTTCTGCCAATAGCCTCTGTAAAACTAGATGCAAGGCTAAAACTGTAGAAGCATCACTAGCTGCATAGGCCAGTTGTTGCTCTGTTAAGTCACCGGACCAAGCAGAGTCTTGCGCCGTTTTATCTAGGGTCACGTTTAAGTAATGTTCAGCTAGGTAGTTCAGATTCTTGGTTTCTCCTGTCAAAACATGATGAGCTAACTGTGTACAGTCTAAATCTACAGTAAGCCCATTAACCTGCAAGAAACTCATGCTAAAAATAGCATGATGGGCAACAGCTTTTAGTTGACTAAATAAAGGAGAAAATGAAGATAAATCACCTATTTTTAGGACGTTAAAAATAGCAGTGGTATCACCATCAGATAATTGAATTAAATAAAGCTGATCACTACGAGGGTTAAGGTTAGATGTTTTAATATTTAAACCTAAAGTAGAGCCCTTTTCAATAAAGTGCTTCAGTGCTATTTCTGATTCTCTCAGGTCACTAAGCAGAATAATTTGCCCAGCCGCAGTATCTACTGCTGGAAGATCGATAAATAATGCGGGTGTTGCTAGTAGGGTAAGGTCACTGCGAGGTGTTTCTAAGGTGCTAACTTTAGAGTCCTTCAGCAATTTTACTTGTGTTTGTATTGGTGTATAGGACAAAGAAATACGTCTGTTTTTATGGCTGTTAGACATATTGGACTGATAGGTGACACCATATAGTTTTAGGGTTGTAATCGAAGAATTAAGCTCACGAGTCAGTCTATTAGGCATTTTAGGGAAGCTCGGATCACAGACCGCAGCTGGAGATATTCGTTTTTTTAATACGGAAAGTAATTCAGTCGCAGTACCTACCCATTCTTTTCTTTCTTGTATAAAGTCCAACACTGCTGAATTCAATATATTTTCCTCCAATAATGAATTGCTACTGTGTCGACGATTGGCCATTAAAATATCGGTAAAAGGCAGAGTGCCTTTTGGCAATACTGCTTCTGCCGCTAAACCCCATTGTGCAAAATCAATCATTCTAATTTCAGCGGGTATATTATTGAATGATTTGTAGTTAGGTAAAGCCGTTTGAATGGCGGTAAAAAGTCCCCCCATAATATTAGGTGCCCATTGTTGAAAAGTTTCCTCGACAACTTCAGAACTGAATCGTGATGAAGCTATATGACCATCAGTAGATTGATTGGAGGTAATAGATGCTAGTGATAAGCCAATACAGCGATCGGCTAAATCAGAATACTGGGTAACAGGGTTTACGCTGTTAAACAGAATGGGACGGGAAAATTCATAGCAAATTTCGGAGGAATTCTTATGAAGCTCTCGTTTAGATATCCCTGTTCCTGTAGCAACACCGCATAAAGTATCTGATAGATCCTGATTAATGCTGGATAAGTTATCAAAGGCAAGTAAATGAGAGCTATTTGCTTGAACATGTAAATCATCTAATTTCCTTGGTTTGCCTTGGGTAGCTGGTTTTCTAGGATCAATGAGACGGCGAATTTGTTTTGTTAGCGTACTTTTTGATGAGCCTGCTACGCCTTCAATAGCTAAAATTGGATAAGGACCTTTATCAAGCAAAGCGAACATCATCCAGGCAGCGACTAAAGTATAGTCATTTTTATTCTGTAAGCGAAAAATTTTCTCTAAGTTATCTAGGCTGCCTTTTTCATCAGGGTAGGGCAAGGCTTTAGTATTCACTGTTCGTAAGAATTTGACAGGTGGTTTGGTTTGTAGAATTGACCAGCCATCTTCAGTGATTTTAACGACATCCCAATTTTCGTTGGTTAGGTCAATGTAGACGCATCCCTCAAACGTTGCTGTACGTATGTATGTCTTATTGACCGTCCCATTAAATAAAGCTTTACCTTCCAATGTATGGATTGCTCTATCGACAATACTTTGTTGAATAATATAATTAAATTCATGATGAAATATATGCATTAGGAAATGTTTATATTCCGAGGAGTGTATCTGCCAGTTTTCATATCTAGCTGATGCTAGGGAGCTTTTACTGCTTGGTGAATTACTCAGATAATTAGGCACTGGAAAAGTTACATAAGCTGTTCGAACTTCATCTGTCCAAAACTGATGCCCTGTTGTAAGAGATAAAAGATTGGTTAAAGCTTTATTGGGGTTTTTAGTCGAACTCTTATTTGTGGTTTGCTGTTTTGCTGAGTATGATTTTTTAGCTTGAGTGTTAGTAGTGGTAGATGCCGCAACTCTAGAGGGTAAAATAGCACCAGAAGGTTTCTCAAGACCCTGTTTAGTAATGGGGGTAATGCTTTGTAAGCAAGCACTTTCAGCAATCTTTTTTACCTCTGAATGATAAAGGTTAGGATTGCAACGGTTTTTGTTTATTTGTAGTAAAATAGTATATAACTGCTCTTCTGGTGTGTCATTTCTCAGACATTTACAGGCTTCTTTAAATAGAAAATCATTACGACCCCCTTTTTGAATAACTGTAGTAGAGGTCGGGTTGCGTTTAGCAGTGCGGACTAAATTTGCAATGGTTTCAGGAAGAGGTGTTAAGGGGAGCTCGGTCGGAAAGGAAAAGCCCGTAGCCCATTGATATTTATTTCCAGATGAATGTTTGCTGGGAGGGACAACAATATAGCCACCATCACCCCGAAAATCTACACCCATTACATTACCAGTATTAACACTGATGCCAATACTTTTACCATCTAGTGGGGCGGCATAAATAAGATGATAACCACCGCCACCTGTTTTAGATTTTAGGCGTGCTTCTGTGGGTATTTGGTCACCTTGCTTAGCAAGGAATTTTTGGTAATTAGCAATACCATTGTTTTTGCTATCAACATCAATAGCATACCAACCAGACAACGATCCAGTGGGAACTCCAATGTTGGCATGCGGATTGTTTTTCCACCACATAACAATTTGGGCGGTGTCTGTGGAGGCATCTTTATGTCCATGTTTGGTCATAGGGTGCTTGCCCGGATTTGTGCAAGTTGGGTTGTAGCATGAGCACAACCCTTGATCGTCAATCCCAAAGATAGGGAAGACGGGAATATCTTGTTCTGCATATTTTAATGCGGATTTTACAAGGCTCATTATTTTACTCCTAAGTAATGGTTAATGAGCGTACAGGTTAAAACAATTGGTAGACGTAATGTGTCTAGATGAGACGATAAAGATACACTATCGATTCTAAGCTACCAACCAAGAAGAATGACTAATAAGTATTAAATAAGCAGATACTATGTAAGTCACTAATTTGACGGACGAATGTGACGGCGGTCGATTACAATGATTGATAATAAGCTGAAGACCTTTAGAAATAAGAACAAAGGATAAATAGTACAATGGCAGACTCACTTTATAGGCAGTGGACTCTATTACAATTAATACCTCGCTACCCTAATGGTATCAAAATCCCTCAAATCATCATACGACTAGAACAGGCAAATATAGAGGTGCCTACATATCGAACAGTGCAGCGAGATTTAAACGTTTTAGCCAGTGTTTTCCCTCTATTACAAAGTGAGAAAAAAGAAGGTGCTCATTATTGGTCTATACAGACAGAGGAGGGTTTGATAGAAATTCCCAAAATGGAATCGCCTACCGCATTAGCTTTTTATTTGGCGGAGAAAAACCTACAAAACCAATTGCCACCGAGTGCGCTTAAATATCTACAACCACATTTTAAAGTAGCAAAAGGATTATTAGACCGTCATCAGACTGAATATTCAGATTGGCGTGACAAAATACGTGTACTTCCACAAACGCAACAATTAATAGCGCCAGAGATTCTTGCTGATGTACTTGATGTTATTTACCAAGCGTTATTAGAGAATAAACGCTTTGAAAGTAAATATTATGGTCGGCGGGAGGATCAATATAAAAAGTATATGGTTAATCCAATTGCTTTAGTTTTACGCGGCACCGTAACATATTTGGTTTGCACCTTACGTGATTACACCGATATAAGATTGCTAAGCCTACATCGATTTGTGGATGCAAAGTTAATGGATAGGGACAGATGGGTACCTGCAGGCTTTTCTGTAGATGATTACTTAAAAGAAGGACATTCTGACTTTTTGATTAATGGCAGTATCGACTTAGAACTTAAAATTGAGGAAGAAGTCGCTATTCATCTAAAAGAATCTAAACTAACAGACAATCAACAAATAATATCAGCAGATGATGGTATGAGTATCTTTAAAGCACATGTTCGAGATACTGGACAATTACGTTGGTGGTTACTAGGGTTTGGAGAGCAAATAGAAATTCTTAAACCTATAGAGCTCAGAAACGAATTTACTCAAAAAACAGCAGCGATGGCACAAAAATATAAGTAACACTGTAATATTTAAATGGTAGTGGCCATGGGTGGGGCGATAGAAGTGGTTGTTGCCTTCTAGTTAGCTACTTGTCGCCCCTTTATTACAGCTCTAGGAATAAGGCTTTTAGTGGAATGTGGGCGGTAGGGGCGATACTTTACTTTTTTAAAATAAAGAAGAATAATTTATAGTGGCCACTAGCAACAGAGAATCATCAGATAGAAAATAGTATTTATCGCCACTATCGCCCCCATAAACGAAGCCCATGGTCCCCGTGATTTGCGCAAGAGGCGGTTAAGAAGAAAGGAAAATTATCTAGTGCCTACTTAAAATTATCGCCCCATAGCAACAAACATTAAGATTGAGGAGCTGGCTATTTACTGTCAGAATAATAGGTAAGCGTTTTACTCATGGCAGATGCGAAAAGCAGTGTTTTACAATAGTGATATTATCTCACTCAACGAACCTTAACTGGATGAATATAGTTATGACTGCATAGTGTTTGTATGACGAAGAAAAACAATAATATCAACAACAGTTGAGAGCATGCATGAAATCCAGCCGATCAGAAAATATCCTCTATTATTTAGCCAATCGTTATTTGAGACCTTTTTTGCCAGAGAAATATCTGACTGAATTGCAATTCCGCTTTCAAGAGGCAGAGACATACATAAAAGAAAACCCTGAAACATTATCTTGGAGTCAACACGTTTTGTGGTTATCTCATTGGGATGGTGTGTTATCAAGCAACATGAAACAAACGGCTATTTCTTCCACAATTTCAACTGCATTATTGGAGGATAAAAAAGTCATTGTTCAGTATGAAGGTAAAGATAAGCCATTTCAATTCAATGTATTCGGGTTGATTAAAAGAGACCAGAATTTGTTGATGGTAGGGACTTGCAATGAAGATAAAGAACCTATCGTATTAACTATACGGAAGGTGGCATCTATTGAACTGACAGAAGAGTCTGCGCTTCAACCCCTAGCTGAATTTGATCTGCAGACCTTCTTAAACAAACAATTGAATTTTTCCTTTAGCAAAGAAAAGCTTTCTCTTTTACAAATAGAATTTTCTAAAGATCTATACAGCTATGTAAAAGATAACCCGCTAGATGCAGAACATATCAAACTGACTACCCCTGATGAGTATCATCATGCAGGTTATTTTTTATTGGAAGTTCAAGGCGTAATGGATGGTGAACGGTTGAGGCAATGGATCCGAGGTTTCAGCGATAAAGCACAAGTTCTTAAGCCAATAGATCTCCGTTTGGTCATGGAACAAGCTAGATTAGATACTCGAACCAACTTGTTGACAGCAACAGAATTTAGTCGATGCCTAAAGAGAGAAATTCAGCGCTGTTTTAGAAATAAACCCCTAGCATTTGCATTGCTTATTCTGGATTTAGACCACTTTAAATTGGTCAACGATCTAAATGGACATGACTTTGGTGACAAAGTGCTATTGCAGGTGGCTGATTGTATTAGGGAGTACGACGAAGCAGCGAGGCATGGCGGTGAAGAGTTTAGTGTATTGCTACCTAACGTTAATGCAGAGGAAGCTATAGTCATAGCTGAAAGAATTCGGCATCAAATTGAACAACAAAAAATGATAAACCTGAAGGGTAGAGTTATACCTGTAACAACAAGTATTGGGGTAGCTGTTTATCCTTATGATTTATCACCTAAAATAAAAAAACAACTCGACCAGGACAAAGTTGATGCCGTATTAAGTGATGTCGTGGCAGCGGATATCTTTCATCAAGCTGACCAAGCACTCTATCAAGCAAAGGAGCAAGGAAGGAATCAAGTTTTTTTAGCCACTAATAGATAAAGCACACCTTTTATCGCCACTCGCCAGAGGCAGTATATCCATAGGGAGCATAATAAACGTGGCGATAGTGGCGGTAAAAATATTTTTATGGAGGGAAAAATAAAATAAAAAGAAGAAGTAAAAATCACCGCTAGGTTTTCGAAAAATACAGGTTCACAATCTATAAACTAAACTTTGTAAATTCTCTTTCTTAGTAATTAAAGAGTTATTATCAGTATTTAACTTTTTGGATGCATCCTTAAAACCCAAAATAAGGTTATTAAATGTATCAACCATCAAATCATCAATATTTTCGAAAAAACTAGATTGAATACTATCTGCTAGTGATTCTGCACTATTCTTAGCTCCAAGAGTGCGATTTCTTTCATCTTCTATCATTTGTTGATGCTCTTTATTTGCACTGTACATACTGTACACTTCAACGGCCACACTGATACCTATTGCAGCCTTACCTGCAATTTTACTTATCCATACAGGGCCTTTACCAAACATTACACTTTTAGGTAGTAAGTCTTTTGCTCTTGTTAATATTTGTTTTGCACCTTCTTCAATTAATTTTTTATCTTTAATGGTTTCGCCAATTTTATTTTTAACACCCTCTGGAATGTAAGAATCTTCTTCAGGGTCATCACTATTCTTTGATATATTTATTTCAATATTTTCAGTAGTAATGTTTTTAAACTCTTGAGAAAAGACATCAATTTTTATACTTAAATCACGCTCTATATTTTCAGACACCTTTATAGCGTTATTATTTATCTCATCCATAGTATGAGAAATGTAAGAATTTATCTCATCTTCTGAAGTATCCGCATTTAACAACATGGAAGTAATGTTATCAATAAAGGTAGGCATTTTTTTACTGACTAAATTTTTTAACTTTATATAGGAACTTTTTTTGAATTTTTCAAGATACGTTATAAGCTCTTCTGTTTTTTGCACTTCAATATTATCTATGTTGTTGTCTATTTTTCTGATAACACTATTTATAAAAGTCTGAATATAACTATTTAAAGAATTTATAACCTCTTTATTTCCAGATTCTTCTAATAGTTTTTCAATCATATTTTCCAATTGAATAATATTACTTTTTTTCAAAATAATATTTTTTTTATCAAGCTTACCTTTTAGTGCTGTTCTAGCATTTACCATACATAAATTTACCTTTGTTTCAATTTTGTCTATGCCATTTCTATCACCAATTTTTCTTAAATTTTCACCAACTTTAATCATGGATTCTTTTGCTTCAATTGAAGCTGGGTCAATACCATTCTTGTTATTTAAAACAATGATAATTGGCTTGTTATCTCTAACAACTTCACTTATTTTGTTATAGACGAATTCCTCTTCCAGAGAGCCACTATTGCTTATGACAAATATAATGACTTCACTTTTCTGCAAATGCTCTGAAGTAACAATATCATCTTCGCTTCGTGCATTCATACCAGGGGTATCAAAAATAGTATAGCCATTATATTCATATTCATGAATTTCTTTAGTTTCGGGAGCATCACCTGTTTTTGCTATTTCCTCTTTTCCAAAAAGAGCATTTAATAAGGAGCTTTTTCCCGCATTATATGTTCCATATATCATTAATGTAGGTTTGAAGTTTAAAAGTTTTTCGGTAATATGCCTATTAAAACCATCTAATTCATCTTTTGATATTAAATCACTTGATATCCTAATAATATCTTTTTGTATTTCTAAATAATCATTCTTATCTATTATCATTTTGACCCTTAAAGTATTTCTTTTATTCTTACTTCGAATTTATTTAAATTTATATTTATATTTTTTGAGGTATTCTGAAGTGGCACAAAAAATGTGTATTGCATCTGTTGATATATATTTTGTGCAAATTTTTCATAATGTTCCAATCTCATATATTTAAATTTTTGAATCACTTCCTCTTTATTGTTCCCAACTTTTATTTCTTCTGTTTGGTCTGAACCAGAGGCTTCTCCTAATTTACCACCAACATAACTACCTGCTGCTCCAGCTGCTATAGTTCCAGCTACTACCCAACCAACTGGATTAGAGGCAAGAGCTATACCTGTACCAATTGTTGATAGTGTCCCTAGTAACCTGCTACCAATCTTTTTATTTCTAGTTTCAGTGGTATAGTGTATTTTTTTATATGTATCGTGTATCTCAAGATCGCTTATACCAAAGGAAGACGTTAAACCTTTAAGCGTTGTATCAAAGTCTGCAAAAATCTCATGTAGATTATTTTGAATAACTTCTGCTACTTTAGAATTTATTTTTCCATCAATTGTTGTAAAAATTTCCTTAGAATTAGACTGATCTATTTCACTAGAGTACTCAGCTATTATATTTTCAATTTCACTTTCTAAGTCACTATTTGCATTTTTTTGAAGAATAGCAAACCTGTCAAAACTTTCATTGATTTTTTCATCTAACTTTTCTAGAGATTTTTTAATATTAGCAATTGAATTTTCTTGTTTGACCTGATCAGCACCTAAAATATAATTCTCTATAAATGATTTAAGCCCATCATATGGAGCATTTTCTTTTAACTTTGTTGCTTTTTCTTGTACAACGTCTGTTATCAGTTCATAAAACCTTGGTAAATTACTATTTTCAAATAATTCATTACTATTCTCTTTTAAGCCTTTTGTCGCAATATGTGTTGAAATAGAAAATATATCTCCAAGTACCGATTCTTCATCGTCTTTGATTATTTTTTTTATCTCATCATGAACATACTTTTCTTGCTTTTCTCTATTTGACAAAGGTTTATTTTGTAATGTTTCAACCAACCCATTGTTACAGTTAGGGCACCCTTCTTCAGAGCCGCATTCACATTCATCTTCCTCTTTCTCATCAGATTTAGTTATACATAATGTAACTTTTTTATGTTGTTCAAAAAGTTCTTTTAACTGTTCTGTTTCATCTTGCTGTAAAGGACTGTCTGATGATGTTGGATATATAATATAGTCCGCTGACTGTATATACTCTTTTGCTAGGTCACCATTTTCTTTTACCATAGAGCCAAGACCAGGTGTATCTATCCATGCCATACCTTCTAATTTAAAACCTTGAATTTCTACAGTACATTCTAAATTATTTGTATCAAATTGATCTTTACCAAGCTCGTCAAGATTTTTTATACTTTTTTTCTTACCCGCCTCATCATATTTGAAAAATTCATTTTTTTGTTCCTTTAATTTGTGAGTTGCAACAAAGTTACCAAGGGAACTTTTACCCGCTTTTACTTTACCAAAAATTATAATAATAAAATGATTGGCTAAATCACTTCTAAACTTTTCTTTTTCAAGCATCTCTTGAAAATTTGTAACCCAAGAGTTTGAAGATTCTTTTATTAATTCTATTGTTCCCTCAAGAAGTTTTGCCATATCTTCATTTTGTTTTGATATGTTTTTATCAATTTTTCTTTCTTGAATTGATTTGTTGAATGCATAAACTTCTTCTTTTAACTCATCTCGTTTATTATCAAGATCACTATTGATAATCGATATATCTTTTAGAGAGTTATAAAATCTCTCTAATTTAACTAGATCTTTCATTTTTCCTTACACCCAACTCTTCAATAAGTTTAGCTATCTCATCAGTTTCATTTTCGATTGCTATAATAGTTGTGTCTATTGCGTCAATATAACTTCTTTCTATGATTTCAATCTTATCATCATGGACAAATTTAATATCAATCTGATATTTTTGTTTAATGTGTTTTATCCGTTTTCTCTTATAAGTATTTATCTCTTTACAAATTTTTTCATTGTTTTCTGCTCGTGTCTCTTCTTTTGCTTCAGATTCTTTTTCATCTCTATTACTGTACGTTGAGCTTTCATCATCACTACTTGCTGCCACAATTGTGGCTACGGTTAATACTCCTCCAACAGCCCATCCTACTGGCCCTAATCCGGCTAAAAGTGCTCCAAACATTTTAATCTCCTAATTTAGAATACATGTTTTTTAATGTGCTCTCTATCGTTGTAATATCTTTATTTAATGAGTTATGATACTTTTTTCGTTCTCGTTTTTGCTTAGTAATTTCAAGCTTATTCTCTTGAAATTTTGAACTGAATCTTCTAATTAAATCAGCATATTTGTTTTCGAGCCTTACTCTTCGGGTTTCTCTAATAGAACTCAGTATTTCATTACTTAAATCCCCCATTGATTTTTCAAGCGCTTCTATATTGCTTTTTTTAATCAATAGATTCTTACTTTCTACGTGCCCTTTTGTATACCGGACCGCAGATACAGGAATTATTGTAGCTTCAGAATTAAATATCTCAGAAATTTGACTAGACATTTTTTCTACTGTTTTAGTAATATCAATTTCATTACTCGCTTTATCTATCCTTGTAACTACAAAAATAGTTCTATCAATAAACTCTTGAGGGCTTTTCCAGTGGTTTTTTACATTGTGTAAAAACTCCATTTCCTTTTCTACAAACTCGCCAGTAGTTACCGTATGTACAAATAAATTTATATCAGACTCTTTAATTGCATCCATAACTCTTTTATCATCATGAACTCTTGCATTTAACCCTGGGGTGTCTACAAATTTAATGTTGTCAAGTTCTACGGTTTTATTAACTGATGTTTCTCTTACATCTGCTGTTTTAAAAGTCTTATATTCAAAGTCTTTTATCAAAGTATTAAGTAATGTGCTTTTTCCATGATTATAAAGTCCCATACAAGTAATTGTTATAGTGTCAGACTTTATAGCTTTCTTTAATATTTCAATAGATGCTATATCAGCCTTTGTTAAATACTTATTTACCAGTTCTGACATTATTATTCCTATAATTCAATTAAGGCATTACCTTGTGTGTATAAAGATAGCATTGCTTTAGCCCACTCTGTATAAACGATAGAGATGTTGTAATTCAAATCAAACTCTTCAAGTATCTTTTCAAGGACTTTTCTCTCTTCTTCATGTAAAAAATTATCTGCATAAATAAGAGCCATTATCTCTAAAATAACAATCTTTTTACTTCTTCTGCTTTGTATTTTTTCTAACGTTTCATAAATATCAAAACTATTTTCATGATAATTAATATCTTCAATTTGCATTTCCATACAATATTTAGCGATGATACTCTTTTGATCTTCTGAGAAGTCATTATCACTTCGAGCTATGTGATGAGCCAACTCTAAAAATGCAATTTTTTCTTCTTTTATTAATCTATTTAAAAACATATATTTCCTCTAGAATTACGTATGTGTATGGTTGGAGACTATAGTCCATCCTGGGCTGACAGCGATGGTTCAATTAGCAAAACTTTTTCATTGTTTGTAGGTATGCATGCATGAGTTACTGATCAATTGTGACGAGAAAGTATCAATCATTGTGAGTACCTGCTGACTAGGTATACGGTCCAGTTGCCAACGGAAGTGTAGGTGAAATCTGGAAGATAAATATATTAGTTTTGACTTTTCCATGTAGAGTATTTTTTTAAGTCATCTTCGGAAAAATCAAGTGCTAATTTTATTACTAAGGCATCATCAAGATATCCAACAACCGGAATGATGTCAGGGATTATATCTATGGGAGAGATAAAGTATATAACTGCACCCGTGATAGCAGCAATTGTATTCCACGGTACATCTGTATAGTTGCCGGTAGTGTAATCAACTATTAGATTTATCATTAGCTTCAAATCTTTCCATATCTTTGCTAATGCTCCAGGAGGGTTGTTACCAAATTGGTCAATTTTTGACAGTCCTTTTTTTGATGCATATTCGACATCATTGTCATCTACACCCTTTATGTCATTTTGAAACTGTTTTCGTGCTTGTTCTTCATGTTCTTTACTAATTTCCATTTGATTTCCATATAGTGTTGCTTAATAAATTAACCACTAATTTTATGTGGTATATTGGAATTAGTAAAGATTAATTGATCTAGATCAGCTTTTGTGAAATTTTTGAGGTAGATAGAAAATATGAGTGCACAGATTGATTTAAATGAAAACCGTATGATTATCAAACTGGGAAATACTTTCAATTTTCATTGCCAGGCAGAATTTCGCCAAGCATATGAAAATAATCTGAATAAAGAAATTGAGTCAATCGTTGTTGATTTTCAGCGTACTCGCAATATTGATAGCTCTAGCCTTGGAATGCTGCTGGTGTTAAAAGACTTTGTTGAGAAAACCTGTAATAGTCTTACTGATAGTATTCAACTTAAAAATTGTGTTGAAGAAGTTGAAATTGTGTTTGATATTGCCAACTTTGGTAAGCTTTTTGTAATTAATCAACCACGACTGACGACCGAATGAACGAGTAGACACAATCGATTACCCCCGACTTGTTTTTCTACTGTTCTGACTATGTGAGCTTGGGTCGTTTATAGTATTGATTGCTCTAATCATTAAGATGGCGCTTTATCAACGTAATATTCTTGAATAAAGTAGATGCCATTT
>ENA-OSET01002903-OSET01002903.1-sediment-metagenome-genome-assembly--contig:-NODE-2903-length-16150-cov-20.914328_pt1 | contig 16150 bp, 12 predicted proteins | sample MGYA00237882_ERZ534229 | MGnify/ENA primary metagenome ERZ534229 (study PRJEB26408, sample SAMN06266212) | sediment metagenome | isolation source: Hudson Canyon methane seep mesocosm | place... | reverse complement strand
GCGGCAATACGCAACATGGTGTTATCAAAATCAAAACCATGAATCATATCGTTTTTAATATGTTGCCATTGGTCTTGATCAAGCTGGTCGCCTGTATAAGTTATTTGTGTGCGTTTTTTACCGTCTTCAACCTCTATTTCTTCGCGTATTGTGCCTTGCTCTGAACTGTGTTGTTCCATCAAATAATTCATAACACCGACCAAAAAACCTGCGGTTCCACAAGCGGGATCAGCAATAGTTTCATCAGGTTGCGGGGCAGTAACCCTCACCATCAGTTCAATAATATGGCGAGGGGTTCTGAATTGGCCGTTAATCCCTGCTGTGGAGAGTTTACCTAATAAGTATTCGTATAAATCGCCTTTGGTATCACCTGATTCCAAGGGTAAATCGTTAATCATTTCGATGGCTTTGACTAACAAGCTGGGCTTTTCGATAATCAAGCGAGCATCTTTCATATAATCGCCAAATTGACTGTCGCCTGTGTGTTCGCGGAAGTGTTTAAAGACTTCATCCCGCACCACGCTTAATAGGCGTTCCGCATCTTCTATATGACTGAACTGACTCCAACGTAGGTGTTGTTCTTCAGGCTTAAACCTTGATTTAAAAGGCTTGCCTGTATGCGCCTGACGCTTTTCTTCCCGCGTTTCGTTAATATCTAGCAAACGAGAAAACATTAGAAAAGTCACTTGTTCAATTACTGATAATGGATTGGCCACACCACCCTGGTGAAACTCTAACCATAATTTATCAATTTTACTTTTTAGTGAGCCTGTGATCATTATTTTCTATATTATTAAATTATTTTTTTAAATTCACATCCCTGTGACTGGATGCCAGCTTCCTTGCTGGAATGATGTTTTTTTACTGCTTTGCACTATCGTCATTGATACGAGATGTGAGCAATACCGTTGATTGTTCAATGAACTGGGTAATTTTTTCTACCATTGCCCGCTCTTCAGTTTGTGTATGGAGTGCATTCAATTTATTGACCAATACAGGTAATACTTGCTCCATTCGTTTACTTAAGCCATTGATAATACTGATGACTAATGTGGGCTTGGTATCGATCTCTTGTGCAAAGCGTTCCCAATGGCGGCGCATGAGCCACTGTGGTCTGTTTTCTCCACCAATTTTAAACGCTATCTTTTGACTGAGTTGCGGATAAACAGCCGTACAGATCAGATCATAAAACGGTGTCAGCTTAGTTTTATCATCGCCCCTCATCAGTGATAAGTTTTTCGCATGCCCATCCATATTCCCCACCAGGACATTAAAGACAACCCATTCAATCAAACGTTTTTTATCTTTCGCAGGTTGTGAGCTATGTTTGAGTACCGCATTAAAACACGCCTTTAATGTAGGCCCGCCTTCTGATTCATATTTTTTATTAGATAACAATCCTAGTAGCTGACAGAGATCATTTTGATGTAACCGTGTTAATTGCCCTTTTGCATCGGTTTTTCGATCAAAGCGCGTGACAATGACGGCATTTAACTCAGATAAATAATTTACTTCGGCGACGTCTAATTTCATTTCCCGTGCGAGTGTCATGATCATAAATTCATTCATCGCCGTATTCGGCACATCATGACGATGTTTAATACTCGGCTTAATGATATGACTCGAAGGTGCTGCACCTAAGGGAATAGCCATTTCTCCTTGTGCATTGATAAAAACAGTTATTTTATCTTGTGCGCCTGAGAGCGACATTCGCGCTTGTTCACCGTTAATATTTAAGGGAATCCCTCGCGAGTGTTCTAACCATTGCCCTATTTCACCCTGACTAACGGCTAAATAATGTGCCGTGGCAGAGGGTAAAACCCCTTCAGGCAACACGGAAAATGCACCTGCAGTATCGCCGCCAAAACGCTCAAGCAGGCCAAAGGTATTGTCACCAGATATATGTGCTGCACGACTGATAAACTGTAATATTTCACCTTCAGGTAGTAAATTTTGGAAAAATGAGGCAACCGTATCCCCCGAAAATATTTGTTCATCCAAGGGAAGTTCAGGTGATAAAGATTTCGCCGCTTTATCTGCTAACCAAGTGCGCACATATTGAAAACACAGGCCTTGTGCTTCACTTTCGGTTAATTGCCCTACTAATGTCTGGCCGGAAAATACATTTAGGGCTTTCATTGCACCTGCCGTTCTCTTATATCCATTTCAAGCCCCAATAAATCCAGTATATGCATCACTTTATCGAACTGTACGGTACCTTTACCATTTTCTAGATCACTAATAAATCGTGTCCCTGTTTGCGCAAGTCCCGCTAATTCAACTTGAGTTAAGGCTTGCTGTTTTCGATAATGAGCCACCAAAGCCCCGACCTCTTTTGCCGATAAAATAATCCCCATCGGTATTTTTTTAGCACTCATAGCCCCTCTTTTGGTCTTGATATTCCCTATCGGGAATTATACTCAGTTTACACAATAACAAACTACAAGTATTACCGCTAGGGAATTATATTATTAAGATATGGCTTTTCTTTCTGGGTAGTTGCCAAAACTTTTCACTATATTAAGTAAGTGATTAACTTGCTGGTCATTATCGAATAAGGTATCTATATCGCCTAATGCGGCTAATGGCATTTCATATAAACTAGACAATTCTATCGCTCCACTTGCGGCTATCTGTCTTTTTAACAAGCCTAGAAACTGGACCTGTCTGGCTGTTAATTTTGGGTAAGCTTGGATAAAATCAGCAAATTGTTTATTAACTGCTTCACTCTCCATCCCAACTATTGAGCGTAATACTTGTTCTAGTGGTGTTGCTGTATCATAGAATGCTTTAAGCACATCTAAATCAACATCTGGATTTTGGGTGTGCAGTAAGGCGTTTAAATTATCCAACTCTTGTTCTGTAACGGCTTCACCTGTGCGTATTTTTTGCAGGATGCTATTTTTGTCAAACAGGCTTTGTAAGGCTTGTTCTACATTAATGATATAAGCCTTCATATCGACTGAATTAAGATAAGTCGATTGCTTTTCTCTGACTTCATCGCCATCGCTTATATCTATAACAGGTGGTTTAGGTTTTGGGCCTGTCCCTTTTGTTAAATACTGCATAATATCGCGCAGTTCTGTTCTAGCTTGTTCCAGCTCATCTAATGACGCAGTTTGCCACCAGCCAAGTTCTCGACACTGTTTTATCCAGTCGGCTTTCACTTTGACCTGATTAAGATTCATGGGTAAATCTAAAAGCTGAGCAATAGCATCACTGGCTAAATCATTTAACTTGCCTGATGATTTTAGTTTTTGTTGTTGAATCTGACTGATTAACAAATCCCATTGATAGGCTTCACTGTGACCTCTGACATCTAGCCATTGCATTAAGGGGGCTATATCATTTTCTAATAAAATAACCGTATTAGCTGAAAACTGACGGATCAGTTCTAGATCCTGCATTTGATGTTTTATTTTCCAGTGATCACGTATTGCTAAAGTATTATCATCTAGGCTATTGATGGTTTTATGCATCCAGTTTGCCATCACATCAAAGAAATCAGGTTCGGCTTGTTGTAATGCGGTTTTTGCCAAATTTAAGCGTTCATCAAATAGGCGTTGCATTAAGGATTTGCTTTGCGTAATGGTGACATCTCTTGGCTTCATTCCGTGATATTCCACTACTCCCCAGTGGTCAAAAATCTGGAAATGGGTTTTATCTTTACCTTCGCCTAATAAATTTTTACATAGCCGTGTACCACGGCCAACCATTTGCCAAAATTTAACAGGAGATTTTACGGGGCGGGCAAAGACTATATTGACAATTTCAGGCACATCAATCCCCGTATCTAACATATCTACTGAGATAGCAATGGTCAGTTGGTCGTTACTACCATCACCTTTAAAGTCATCGATTAAGTCTTCAGCTCTTGGATCGTAGTTATCAATAACTTGACAAAATTTTCCACCATATTGAGGATAAACTTCATCGAACATTTGTTCGAGTAATTTAGCGTGATGGTGGTTTCTAGCAAAAATAATGGTTTTACCTAAGGTTTGACCATCAGCTTGACGGATACCATTTTCCATTAGGTTTTGTAGTATTTTTCGATTGGTGTCTTTATTGTAGATCGCTTGATCTATGTCTTTACCATCAAAATCTAAGGTATTAGGATCGATGCCTTTATCTTCTAACTCGGCAATTTCTTCTGCTGTTAAAGCGGTGCCTTTAATGCCATCGCGTAAAAATTTTGTAGTGTGTTTAACGACTTGATAAGGAACCAAATAACCTTCTTCTATCGCACGTTCTAAACCATAATTGCTGGTGGGGTGTTTAAAATCACAGCCGAATAATTGGCAGGTGGAACGGCTGACCATTTCCACAGGCGTTGCAGTTAAACCAATTTGTAATGCATCAAAATATCTAAAGATATCACCATAGATATTATAAATACTGCGGTGTGATTCATCAGAAATGATTAAATCAAAATAACCAGGGTCAAATTTGGCGAAGAGTTTAATCATCGCAGGGTAAGTTGCAACAAAAATACGGTTATGAGTATCTTCTACACTTTTGCTTGTGAGTAATGTTATCGGTGCAGATAAAAACTCACTGTAAGCATTTTTGGCTTGCTTGCGTAATTCTCTACGATCACATAAGAACAATACCCGTTTGACCCAGCCTGCTTTCATCATTGCATCTGAGATAGCTATTGCTAGGCGAGTTTTTCCTGTCCCCGTAGCTTGTACTATTAAGGCTTTGCGTTGTTTGTTTTCAAAGCGTTCACAGACTCGTTTTAGTGCTTCATGCTGGTAAAGTCTATCGCCTAAAATATCGGCTTTAGGGCTGACACTATTTAATGATTTGCGCTCACTTCTTTGGCGAACTTGATATTGCAAACTGCCTTTTGAATAGAATCCATAGAGTTTTCTAGGTGGATAATTTTGAGTGGTATGATCATCCCATAGCCATATATCATGGCCATTGGTGTAAAAAATAATAGGACGTTGGCCGTGCATTTTTTCTAAGCCATCGGCATAAATTTTAGCTTGATGGCGACCTTTTTCAGCATCAACTGAGGTCTTTTTAGCTTCTACTACGGCTAAGGGTTTGCCGTTATCATCCCACAGCACATAATCAGCAAATCCCTCACCTGATTTTGTGGGTTGGTGTAATATTTTTTCTTCTAAGGTGACTTGATCTGTGTCATCAATATTCCAGCCCACTTGAGCCAGTTGCATATCAATCAGGTGTTTTCTAGTTGTTGCTTCATTAAAATCTAATGCATTAGCAACTTGTTGACCTTTGTTACTTGCTTGCTGTTTTAATTTATCTAATTCTTCTTGGGTGTTTTCTAAAGCCACTGTTTTTTCACGTTCGGCTTCTAACTCGTCCAACATCGCTTTCATACGCGCTTCTTGTTTGGCGTATTGTTCTAAAAGTACTTTACGTTCTTTTTTATATTCGGATTTGGCTGAGGCCATTGGGGTTGGTTGTTGAAAACCTGCAATGCTATTGATATCACCATTGGCATAAGTGGCAAATAGCCAACGTCCAATATCAAAGGTTTCTTTTAATAACCATTGTGCATTTTGAGCGGAAACCGTATCACCATGGGCTGCTTTATTTCCATGAATGCGAATGGCATGAAGTTTATCAACAACAACTTTAGGTGTTATTGCAGTAAAAGCATCATTATTCAGTAATTCATTAAAGTTGGATTGAGGCGCTTTAGGTAAGCGCAGTTCGTTATATACAATGGTTACGCTGCGTTCTGCAAAGTTTCTTAATTTGGTCAGTGCGCTTTGTGGGTCCGCCTGTGCATACTGCTCAGCAAATCCAGCCAAACTTGCAAGCTCTGCCCATGTACCTCTTAAGAATTCAAAATTTTTTGATTGCATGATAATTTCCATATCCTCTTCATAGCGAAGAGTGTGCCAACATTTATTGAATATCTAACTTTTCTATCCAATTAGTTAAAGTTTGATAATTTGGTAAGCTTAAAAGCTTAGCTGCTTTTTTCTTATTTCCAGCTGTTTGTTTGAGAGCCTGAATAATATATTGCTTTCTTGTGTTATCCAGAACCTCTTGTATATCAACCCCTGAACCAATATTTACCACTGTGTCAGCTATTGAATTATCTACTCGCTCAATCATAGCATCTTGAAGGTCGGTTTCGCTGATTTCATCACCTTCTGCCCAGATTGATGCTCTAAGCAATGTACCGTGTAACTCCCTTATATTACCCTGCCATGAATGATTTAATATAATATTTTTTGCTTTTACAGAAATTATTTTACTTGTGTAACTGGGTTGGCTAGATGCTTCTTGATTAATTTTTTTTATTAAAAAATCAGCCAACAACGCTACATCACCAACTCTATCTCTTAATGGTGGTAGTGTGATAATTCCAATTGCAACACGATAAAACAAATCTTCCCTAAAATTTCCTAGCGCAATTTCATCTGATAAATTACGGTTAGTCGCTGCAATAACCCTTACATCAACCTGCTTGGTACGACTATCACCAACTTTCGTTATTTCACCCGATTGCAGTACTCTAAGCAATCTTACTTGAGCGTCAGCAGGCAACTCCCCAAACTCATCTAGAAATAAAGTACCACCATCCGCTTCTTCAAAATAACCTATTTTGTTAGCCATTGCCCCTGTGAATGACCCTTTTACATGTCCAAATAATTCTGAATCTATTAATTCTTTAGGGATAGCACCACAGTTTACCGTTATAAACGATTTATCTTTTCGTAGGCTACTGTTGTGAATTGCTTTAGCAAATAATTCTTTACCCGTTCCTGAATCTCCCATGATCAAGGCGGGAACATCTCTAACGGCAATTTTCTCGGCTTTAATAATTAGCCGTTTCATTTCTGGGTTCTGGGTAATAATATCTGAAAAAGCTGCTGATAAAGGGGCTTCTGAAGTGGAGAGCTGTGTCAGTTTCTTATCTGCTTTTTTGATTAGCTGGGGAATATATTCAGCTGAAATATCGAATGGGATAGAGACAAATTCACCACCTCTTTCTTTTGTGGACTGAATAAATCGTGTGTTGTATCGTGTTTTCCCTAACAAGATAGACACAGCAGTCATAGATGGCGTACCAGGTGATAAATGAATACTGATATCCAATTCGGGATTATTTGTAGTTAATTTTGATAAATGGCTATCCATAGCTTGATGAATATCACCAAAGTCAATGGGTGAGCGTAATGAACATTTAATGGGAATTACTTTTATATCAGAGTGTTCTGCTAACCAATTAATATAAGCATCTACTTTTGACTTTTCTTGTTCATGTATAAGGTGTAGCTCATCAAAATTGAGTTGATTTAACGCCCCAAGTATTGGACCATCACCAATTTCTTCTTTTGGCCTTAAAGTAAATTGACCAGCAGCCTTAAGATCAGTAATCCCTAGCCAAGAGATGAGTATTTTTGTGCTCATTATTTTAATATTTATTTGATTGACTCATTCATTGATTTTACAACAACCTATTGATATTTTTATCATGAAACCACTTTAAGTCTGTACTTTTTCATTTTCTATATTACAGATACCCTACCTGAAATGAATAATACTCATAGTTTTCAATGTCACATATATATCTTAATAAGATACTATAATAGATAGGACACATGTTCGTTTACGTGGCAATAATGTGTCAGTAACGAGTTATGCTATTTTGCCTTTTCCCACCATTTATTATTTCTGACTTAATTTTATCTATGCAAGCAAGAAAATTTTACTATCTAAATGATGCTGTAAAACTCATTACTGAAAAAACAAACCAAACTTATTCAACAGACGATCTTATTGCCCTAGGGATCGATGGAAAACTATCAATATCAATCAGTGCTTCAAATTGGCATGTTAAATACCTAGAAAAGAAAATTAATTTTCAATTTAATGATTATTGTGGAATGGATTCACCAATGCTTAAAGCTGCGATACAATCGTTTCATAAAGGGTCACCCGAATACTTCGCTCCAACGGTTCCAGTTAGAACAATAGATCTTCAAAAATATTCAATTTTTAACGATTCTGAATTTACTGTTTTATATCCAGCTTCTAATCAATCTTGTCCTTTTTCAATCACTGACTTGGGTATTAAAAATGAGTTTTTAACCGACTTTATTGACGAGCACATATCTCTATCTAATGAAATAACTGCACATGAACATCCATGTGTAGAAATGCCAGTCCCCACTTCAAATAACAGCAATATTTTTAAAAAAAATAAAACGGGTACATGGGACATTAAATTTGATAATTTAGATCCTATAACGATGCCAGAGTACATGGGGTTTAACTATATCCAGCAACTACTCATGAACCAAGAAAAAGAAATTAGTGCAGTTAATTTGAATTCAATTTATTCAACTGCTAAGGCTTCAAAAAGCGCCCCTATTTGCGGCGAAATAATTAGTGAGGGCTTAGATACGTCAAAATCCATACAAAACTATGAACAAAGTATTGATAACAAAGCTCTCAGTCAATACAGGCAAAAAATAACCGAATTAAAAGACGATATTGAAGAGGCACAAGAATTTAATGATATTGAAACTGAAAGTTCATTAAGAGAGGCGTTAGATTTTATCCAAGCTGAAATCTATAAAAACACCTCCAACTCAGGTAAACCAAAAAATATTAATGCTGCAGAAAAAAAAGTCAAAGATGCAGTTTCTCGCAATATCAGAAATGCTATCTCAAAATTACATGCAAAATATCCTGAGTTAGCAAGTCACCTCACCGCCCATATATCGACAGGAAAGGAATGTACATATTCGCCTGATAAGAAAGTCCATTGGAAATTCGATTAAATTCATTCCTAATAAACACACTTTTCTTTTATATCAAAAATAATAAAAACACAATACAACCCACTGTTTTTTAAAATAATTTAAATAGAAGAAAATCATTTTCGACAAATATATTAGCTACTTTCTTCTTCGAATTTTAAATTCTTCAAAATAGAAAACCATTTTCGACCTCTAGTTTTTAATCACCAATATTTTTTTGGTGTAATTTCCAAATTAAAATAGGAGGTCATTCAATGACTGATATAAATGAAAATAATGCTGCTATCGACAGCATTGATAATAATTGCTCTGTATCCCCCCAACCTAACAATGTTTTTGATCCTGCCCGACTTCGGTTAACTCAAGATTTTTCTGCTTCTTGTTCCGTAAAAAAAAGACTTACAGTTATTCAGGTTAGAAAACCTAGTAAACAAGAGTTTATTCGCGCCCATCCTGATCCAGATTTTTGTATTGAAACAGCCGTATTAGAATTTAAAGAAGAAAATGAAACCTATTTAGTCGACCCTTCATTTTGGCATGATTTACCTGGAGAGCTAATTCCAAAAGTTTTATATTTAACAATAAATCGCCAAGGAGTAATTCGTTTATGGCCTATTCGCTTACCTGATGAAGAAGGTAAATTAGATGACTGGAATCTATCCGCACTAGAAAGTGCAGATATTGCAAAAAAATCATGGGTACGAGTTTCATCTAACAGAAGTGCAGGTATGTATGAGACATTTGAAGCACTAGGTAATCATGATGATCCTGAATGGCCAGACCTTTCATTTTCTGAAATTTTAAAAATCGCCTTTAAAAATCATTATATTGATGACTGGAATCATCCCGCATTATTAAAACTGCGAGGAGAATCGTGATTAGAAACTTTAATCATGTCATTGCATTAGACTTTGAGTTTTCAGTATCCGATGGCGAACGACAGGCGGTCGTTTGCCTTGTAGCTAGAGATTTAATAACAGGAAAAAAATGGCACCTGTTTCAAGAAGATCTATATTCACTAAAATCACCTCCTTTTCCATATGGAAATGACTCAGTTGTTGTAGCTTATTATGCGCCTGATGAAATCAATTGCTATTTAGCATTAGACTGGAAACTACCATCTAATATTTTAGACCTTTTTACTGAGTTTAGAAATTTAACGAATGGTCAACAGCCTTCAAGTGCTAGTCTTTTTGGTGCATTATTTTATTTTGGGTTGTCTGGGGTTAATGTTGTTAAAAAAAACAGAATACGTAAATTAACTTTGCGTGGAAATGATTACTCATCCCCTGAAAAAAAAGACTTATTAAATTATTGCGAAAATAATGTCTTAGCAATTGAGAAGCTTTTATCAAAAATGTTGCCATTATTCAATCTTCCTTTGGCTCTATTACGCGGTCGCTATATGAAGTCAGCAGCATGTATTGAATTTTATGGCACCCCAATCGATACCGAATCCTTAGTTCTATTAAGACGGTATTGGGACGATATTCAATTGAATCTAATTAATAAAATAGATACTGAGTTTGGTGTATACCAAGGTGGAGCTTTTAAACCCAAATTATTTGAAAACTATTTAACTAAACACAACATAAGCTGGCCTCAGTTACCATCAACATCTCTTGACCTAACTGATACAACTTTTAAGAATATGTGTTGTTCGCATCCTCAATTAATCCCTCTACGTGAATTAAGAGTTTCATTATCTAGAATGAGATTATCTGACTTAACTATTGGACACGATGGTCGAAACAGGTGCCAAATATCAGCTTTTAGATCAAAAACTGGGAGAAATCAGCCTAGCAGCAGCAAATTTATTTTTGGACCATCAGTATGGTTAAGGGCTTTAATAAAACCAGCTCCAGGTTACGGATTAGCCTATGTCGACTGGTCGCAGCAAGAATTTGGTATAGCAGCAGCTTTATCTGGCGATAAATTAATGAAAGATGCTTATAAATCTGGAGACCCCTATCTTTCTTTTGCAAAACAAGCTAAAGCTGTTCCAGACAATGCAACAAAAAACAGTCACCCTACAGAGCGTGATAAATATAAAGCCTGTTCATTAGCGGTTCAATATGGCATGGGAGCAGAATCTCTAGCTATTCGTATAAGTCAACCAGTGTTGGTGGCAAAAGAGTTATTAAATCTACACCGTGAAACTTATAAAACATTCTGGAAATGGTCGGACTCTAATTTAGATTATGCATTATTAAATGGCAAGTTATGGACTGTTTTCGGCTGGGAAATTCATGTAGATGATAACCCTAACCCCAAGTCGTTAACTAATTTCCCAATGCAAGCTAATGCAGCTGAAATGTTAAGACTAGCTTGCTGTTTTATGACAGATAAAAACATCAATATATGCGCTCCAATACATGATGCCCTATTAATTGAAGCTCCTTTAGAAAAGTTAGATCAAGCTATTGAAATAACGAAACAATGCATGCTAGAAGCTAGCCAGATTGTATTAAATGGGTTTGAGTTGAATAGTGATGTGGATATCATTCGCTACCCCGCTCGTTATATGGATAAAAGAGGTGAAAAAATGTGGAATACTGTTTGGAAATCTATTAACGAGTTAGCAGAGACTTCTTATAAGGAGCAGAGCGATGAATAATAAATTTACTGAACGTCTTTCAATAAACAATAGATCATTTATCCCTAAAAAACCAGAAGAAGAGGTGATAAATAACAAAGCTCCAAAGCATGGCAAGGGTGAGTTTTTTTTATGTGGCCCCATTCCTTGGGACTGGCTATCAATGGCTGCGCAAAAATGTGGAAAAGGTTCTGCACTTCAAGTTGCATTGGCTTTATGGTTTTTATCTGGCTTAAACAATAGATCAGCAACCGTAAAATTAACCAGTAAAACCTTAAAAACATTAGGAGTACAGAGAAATTCTGGATACAGGGGCTTACAAACACTTGAAAAATACGGGTTAATCAGTGTTGTAAGAAAACAAGGAGCAAGCCCTCTTGTCACTTTATTAGATATACGAACAAATAAAACCCGATAAAATGAATAATATTTTCTGATAAGTATTCAACACTGATTAACAATTCTATGGTTATGGAAGCATAAATATCATTCAAAAATTGGCAATGCTTGCGGACAAATCATTCAATTTTAAAAAAAATTATAATTTTATTTTTTAGAATTCCTAAGGGGTTAATCAAACACGTTTTTTTGTTTGATTAACCTAGGTATGTATGTCTTTTTGGCTCTAAGTAAACTTTTTCATAAAACCAATGCATTTTCTACATATTTTTAATGATTTTTTAAAATCGTTCATTAAATTTCTTATCAAAATTAGGCATTAGTGTTGAAATAGTTCTAACAACTTTTGAACTATTTTTAGTTTCTTACTCGATTATTAAGGTAATAACATGAACCCAATTTTTAAAGAATTAGATGCTTAATTATATAACCATTAATAAATTCTGCGATACAACAGGTTATACAGCTAAAGCTGTTCGTGAAAAAATCAGACTTAATATTTGGATAGAAAACAAAGTTTGGGTCAAAGCACCGGACAACAGACAACTTATCATCATAAATGGGTATGAATCATGGGTAGAAACGGCACTGGTGTTAAACAAGCATCAGAAACAAGTATCGAAATCACGTTTATCTATCGGGGCAAACGATGCAGAGAACGAATTAAACTCAAGCCCACCGCCACTAACTTAATAAAGGCAGAAAGGCATCGTCATGCAATTTTGCATGCCATCGAAAATGATTTATTTGATTATGAAACTACTTTTCCAGATAGTAAAAACATTGTTAAATTTAATTCAAGTGGCGACTTAACCGTCCAAAGGTATTTAAATAAATGGCTTGAAGAGAAGAGACCAACAATTAGTAGCAGTACATACACAGGCTACAAAAAAACAATTAATGTACTTATAAAAGAATTTGGTAAAACTTTATTATTTGATCTGTCACGTCAAGAAGTTTTAAAGTGGGTAAAAACTCTTTCTTGTTCTAACAAACGCTTATCTAATATTCTCAGTCCTTTCCGTTGTGCTTTAGCTGATGCAAAATCCGATGAACTTATTAAAGACAATCCATTAGAGGGATTATCTTATAGACGTAAAGAACGACCTAAAAAAACTCCAATTGATCCATTTAATGCTGAAGAGCAAAGAATGATTTTGGCTGAATTAAGTGGTCAAGCAAAAAATCTAATCGAATTTGCATTCTGGACTGGACTGCGAACATCAGAATTAGTTGCACTGGAATGGAGTGATATTGATTTAAACAGAAAAACAGTAACCATTATCAAAGCTTTAACTCAGTCAGCAAATGAAGCAGAAGCAGAAACAACAAAAACCAAGTCAGGTATAAGAGATGTAAAGCTATTAACGCCAGCGATAAACTCATTAAATAACCAAAAACAATTCATGTCTAAAAAATATCCTAATATTTTCTTAAACCCCCAGACAAATAAACCTTGGGAAGGAGATGCTCCTATACGAAAAACCGTATGGATTCATGCCTTAAAAAGAACTACTGTTAGATACCGTAAGCCATATCAGACCAGACACACTTATGCATCTATGATGCTGTCTGCTGGGGAGCCATTAGCTTGGGTTTCAAATCAGCTTGGCCATGCCAATGTCCATTATACTGCTCAGAAATATGCTACGTGGATACCCGATGAACACCCTGAAATTGGAAATAAAGCGGTCAAGAAATTTGCTCAAACTGAAAGTTGATAAATCACACTGCAACTAAACACCCCACAAGCTTTAAGCTAGTGGGTTTACGTAATAGATTAAACAGAGCCATTAAAAACATGGATACACACTAGCTAAACTCTAGAGGTTCAACCTCAATCTTATATTTTTCAAGTTTAATCACAACCAAACCGTATACCGAAAAGCTATCATCCGACCCACAGAGATCAGTATGAAACCTATCTTAGAAAGAGAAAAAGCCAAGCTCAACTGAGGAGTCAGGTTTCAGCTTCTTGTTATGCCTTTTTATTCAACCATGTCTTGTAAAAGTTGACGTTGGAAAATAGCTCGCGAACTAGATTGTTAAATTTATCTTCACCGTAATTTGAACATATATCTTCAATACTTATATATTTTTGCAAACCATTAAAATCTGGTGGGAGTTTATCCCATGATGAAATAACAATATTTCTAGCGAAAATACTCCATTCATCTGTAAGTGGATAAGTGTTGCCATCAATCCGAGTGCACAAGTGGCTTCCATGTATAACTTCAGTTAATTTATTGTCGAAGTTACGATTAAGAATGGAGAATACTCTACCAGAAACTCTATTTTCTGATGTATGATTTGAAACCGAGCATGGGGATAGCATTTTATTTACAGATGCTCTTGCTAGTCCCGAATAGCCTAATTTTAGCTCTATAGGCAGTACATTACCATTCGCTAGTAAAATCCCTAAATCTAGGGTAGAAAAACCATCAAAAATAATCGAAGCTCCAGAAAACTCTAAAGGCAACTGTCTATGAATACTCTGAATATCTTCTTTGTAGATTCAGTCTTTTGGCAATATAGCTTTTGTCTTCATCAAGAATACTCTCAACTATTAGCTCACCAATATGAGGAAATAATTCTTTAATCATTTAATTTTATTTTCATCTCAACAAAAATTGCTTTCCTTTAAAGATATAAACGTTAACTCCAGCTATTTTTTTGAACGCCCGCTTTTGGCTCAGAATGATGATATGGACTAAACCCAGCAATTCATCAAATTGTATGGTTTGATTTTGATCTAATTTAAATAATAAAATAGGTAAATATACCCCTTACTTACTATTCCCTTAATGCCCTTGTCTGAAATAATTTTCAACTTTGACTGGCAAAATCAATCTTTTATATTTTTGTAATGATTTTCTACCAAACGAAAAAATATAATAATGAAACCTGTTTGCCTAAGGACAAAAGTTTAAACCTTTAAATATTGGAACTAGAAAAGTTGAAGCCAGTAAGTTCTGTAGATTTTATAAGGCTATTCTGGACGCAGAAAATACGCTAATAACTTTAAGAGATAAGGATAATTCATGGAAAAACATCTATTGAAAAAACAGCTTAGTTTTCCAGCATTAAAAGATAAATTTGTTGTCTTTAATGTTGTCTTTAAAAGGAATATATTGGCATTTATTGGACATACAAAGACAACATCAAAATATGAATGCCGCTAAAACAGCGGCATTCAAGGGATGTATTGGTGGGGCGGGGGGAACTTAATTTAAATCATATATATTTGATAAATAAAGATAATTCAAGTTCAGATAAATACAGGTACTACAATCAGTACTACTAAAAATAAAAATCACCACCCTTACCTTTTAATAACTGCTTACCTGATGTAGTTAAAAAATATTTCTGTAAAGAACTATTCGGTTTGTCTGGAAGTGTCATTTCAATTAAACCATCTGATAAGGCAGGGATTAAGTATCGCTCCCTAAAAGACTTTCGATCTTTTAACTCCAGTACTCCTTGTAATTGTTCACGACTCATTTCTCCCTTTATTATATTAAGCAACTTAAACACTTGGGGGGTTACTTGAGGGGCTTCTTGGGGGGTATTAGTATGACAAGCTTCTAAAATAACCGTCAACATAAATTCAATAAAAGGGGCTGAATCTGATTTTAGGGTACTTTCATTAAGAGCCTGATAATAAGCTTCTTGTTGAGCATAAACCATACTTTCTACTGGAATATGGATAAAAAGAGGATTCCATTGGCTTAAAATAAGCGTTTGCCATAATCGCCCCATCCGCCCATTACCATCAATAAAGGGATGGATAAATTCAAACTCATAATGAAACACACAACTTTTAATCAAAGCATGGTCGGGCGTTGTTTTTAACCAGTTTAATAAATCACCCATTAAGATATTAACCCGATTAGCTGGGGGAGCCATATGTATAACTTGCTCCCCTTGCATAACCCCCACACCTTTATGACGATAGACTCCAGCCTCGTCAATTAAACCCTGCATTAACGATAAGTGAGCATCTAATAAATGCTGCTCATTATTTGCTTGCCACTGGTTTAATTTCTCATACGTTGCTAGAGCATTACGCGCCTCTTGTATTTCGCGTGGCGGGGCAATAACAGGCTTACCCTCTAAAATGGCGGTTATTTGTTGTTCTGTTAAAGTATTTCCCTCAATCGCCAATGAACCTTGAATAGTACGAATACGATTGATTCGGCGTAAGCGTAGGTTTGATGATTGCTCCAACAAAACAGACAAACGCCCCAGGTTTTCACTAATCTCAGCAATTAAATGTAAAATATTCGAGGTAATTGTATAGGGTGGTTGGTAGCTCATGAAAAATTACACATGCTTAAAAGATTGAAACTTCATACGGTATCTTCTTATTTATTATCTAACTATTCATTAATGGTGT
>ENA-OSET01002902-OSET01002902.1-sediment-metagenome-genome-assembly--contig:-NODE-2902-length-16153-cov-11.726300_pt1 | contig 16153 bp, 11 predicted proteins | sample MGYA00237882_ERZ534229 | MGnify/ENA primary metagenome ERZ534229 (study PRJEB26408, sample SAMN06266212) | sediment metagenome | isolation source: Hudson Canyon methane seep mesocosm | place... | reverse complement strand
TATACCCTAATAATAAAGCCACTAGGCAAAAAGATGCATACAGAACAGTATTTTCTTTGATTGGTAAATTCATATTTTTAAGTAACTAATATTAATTTTCTAGAGTTAAATAAGTGAAAAGTTTTCATGGTTAATCAGGAAATATTTTATAGTACTAGTATATCAATAAAGTAAAATATGACTAATTAATTAGGTATAAGTTTCAGCCAATACTTAAATTACAAATCAGCATTTTAAACCTTATCCAGAAGAGGAAGACAGGGATGGGGGGAGAAAATAAAATGCCAAAACTTTTGGAAAGATTAGATAAGACAGAGAGATATTAGTTGAGTAAGATTAATTTACCCAACTAATATTTTTAGTAAAAAGACGAGGATCTGATAAGCTCAAAAATAATACACAATAACAGAACCAATCAGTTCAGTGGTTACTTTAAAAAGCATACCCCCAATTAACAGACAAAGCACCATCACGCTCTAATTGATAACCATTCACATCATCTTCCATGGGCTGTAGCCACTCCACACTTAAACTATTACCCGCCAGGTTTCCAGTTGGAACCATTGCATTAAGACCAAAACCAAGATCATAATATTCGCCACCATAGCTATCTGGAGAATCCATTGGCCCAATAGGCTGGTGCTCTGTATTATACTCGCCATGCAAAGCCCCCTTACTTGTATAAACGCCTCGTACTGAAACAGAAAGCCATTTCATCAGGTTAAAACTCCCCCATACACTTGACTGAAAAAGATCGCCCTCCCTATACCCGACATCATTCTGGCTTTCAAGACGCACAACACCTCTTGCCTGTGCCCCCCAAGACCATTTCTCTGATTGACCTGTGTATGTCAAACTTGGAAGAAAATCCCAAGTTCCGCTACCTATTTGCATACCATAATGGATTAAACCGAGGTCTTCAGTGTGCGCACGACGCAATTCAATTTTCACATTGCCCGTTGGCGCACTAAACCCTGTACCTAAATGCAAGTGATGTACATCAGAATCATATAATTTAAAAAGCATTGCCAGCTGAGTATCACCAAATCCACCCGTCATATGCTCATGAGATGCGTGTGAAAGCTCAGCAAATTCAGGCGCGCCTGTTCCACCAACAGCGGGTGCTCCATCTAGCATTCGCATATTCATACTCATATCAACAAATGTTGGCATCACCATTAGGTTTAACCAGTCTGTTGGCGCATACATCAAATTAAACATATGCATATGCATAGTCATATCCTTAGGCGCCACATAACACTGCCTCCCTCCACAATCATAATCAAGTATCGCCTGATCAGCTACTTTATCATTGCCATGTAACATATCACCTGCTTGAGTGCTATACACATATTTATAACCCATCATCCAATCACCTGCATTACTCAACATGTGGGCAGACATCACTCCAGCTGGAGCTGGAGTTCCATGTTCCATATGATGTGAATGGTTTTGAGAAGAAGACCCATTAGCCATTGTTGACAAATCAACAGTAAGTGCTGCATTTGCTGTATAAGAGCTAAAGTCAGCATAATCCCCTTCCCCTCCACTTCCCAGCTTTAAGGAACCTTCATGGGTATAATATTCAAAGCCCATATCCAGCCTTACACCTTTACTGAATTGTTTACTAATAACCACGCCACCACTTAAAGCACCATAGCCTGATAATCGATGATCACTAGAAAAATCTTGCTCGGGAATATTCCCATAATCAACAGCCTGGTTATTTGTTATTTGCTTTGTTGACACTAAATAGGGATGATAAAAATCGGCTTTATCCTGTGAATAGTAGCGAACTGTGGGTGTAACAGTCCAACCTAACCCTAAAGGCTGAATCCAATCAGCTTCAATAGTATGCGCATTGATTCCCCAATCATCATGAAAAAAACGATAAGACAGGTTTACAGCGGCATCCAAGGGTTTAATATACTGAACCAACTTTGCATTCCAGGCCCATTGATTTCGTTTATCAGGTCGCTCCTCAAGGTAAGCCCCTTTTGCTGCACCAAATACTCCAGGGACAACTTCTGCAGGGTTAAGATAAAAAACATACACCGCTTTATAAGGATTTTCCATAAACCCAGAACTATTAGTGTAATTAACACTGGCTTCAAATAAAGTGTTCTTGCCTAGCACTTGGGTAAACCCCAACCCCGTTGACCAATCCTCACGATCCCCATAAATAGTATTAGTATCACCCAACACATCAGATTGAGTATTGACTATTTGATCTCGATAGCCATAAGTTTGAATATAGCCAAAAGCATCATGGTCAAACACAGCAGAGGTTGTACTATTGGTATAACTTTGATTAAAACTCAACGTTGTTAGCTTATTATTAAAGTCTATTTGCCCCCCCCAGTTGACAAAGCGAGACTCATAATCATTTTCGACTGAAATCCCCCCACCAACATTAATTGAAGCATTATCAAACTCATAGGCTAAATTAAAATCACCTTGTTTACGTGTTTCTGGTGATGCCATCACCATGGTATGAACCAACACTGGATCTAAATCGTAACTACTGGCATTTAAAGGGCCCGTTTTATTAATAGGATTTAATTCTGCATCAAAATAAGATAAATCAGATTGTAATATCGGAGAGGCACCAGTAATAACGCTATTAGATGAAACGACTCTATTGCCTCTTGCCCCCATAGGAGCTGTAGCAATAGGAGTTGCACCTGACCAAGTATCTTCTGTATAGTTCCCCGTAAATGTTAGTCTATCAAACAAACTCACTTTTGCTTTAAGGTGGAGACCATCTACCTCTATAGGCCTATAACTTGGCATTTCAGCATTCGAGTTTTCGGGGATAAAACCAACCAAAGGAGCATGTGTATACACAGAAGAAAGGTCTCGCTCACTTTCTTCATAATGACTGAACACAAGACTAAATTCATCTTCTGCTGCTTGCACCGGTACAACCATGCCAGGCAATACCATTGCAGCAGCATTTAATGCCTTTAACGCACTACTAACATGAGTTTTTTTTGCTTTTCTTTTCTTTTGTGTTTTAGTAGCAACCACAACCACCTCCTGCACCTACGCTACTGCCTGTCGCCGCTTCTCTACTACCATAAGCATGGCCACGCAATTCTGTTTGCAAGGGGTGAGCATCTAATGCCATTTGTGGTTTAGATAAAACACCTCGTTCCCAAGGTGCAACAGAACAGCCCGAAAGCAATAAGCATAAAGGCATGAAAGCCACTAAAGTAATCTTCATTAATTTAAATGATTGATTGAATGATTGAATGATTGAATTTTATATTCACTATCTTTTTAAGCTGAGCCTCAAGCTCACTCACTTCATTTGACCTAAACCCTAAATGAATATATTGAACAATCCCTTGTTTATCGACTAAATAACTAGAAGGCATTGCCATTACATCAAAACCTTTAGCGCACTGCTGATCTTTATCCTGCATAACAGAAAAATCAACCGATCTTTTTTTTAAAAACTTATGTGCATCGTCTATATTTTCGTCCAGATTAATAGCTATAACCCGAAAGTCCTGTTCTTTAAAGCGTCTCTCAAGCTTATCCATATAAGGAAATGATTTAACACAAGGCCCACACCACGAAGCCCAGAAATCTATATATAAGGCCTGACCTTTCATTTGCTCTAAATGAATTTCAGTAACGTTATCATTTATACCTGATAACAAGCAGGCAGGTACCTTATCACCCACATCAAGTGCCCAAACCTTTGCTATAAAGAGGCAATTCAAACTAAAAAGAATAGACAAAAATTTAAAGGTTTTTATGACAACGTTCATTTTTATATTTTTAACCCTATTAAAATAAATAAAAAGACACCCACCTAGAGGCGAGCGTCTTTTATCATACTACTTGATTTTTTACTGATCTTGTGTTGGTACAGATGGTATTGTTGTAGCAGTATGTGTTGTCAAATTTGCCCCTTCACAATGAAATTCAATCGAATAATAAACATCATCAAATGAAGTTACTCCACTTGCTCTCACGTGATGAATCATAAAAGTATATATCCCATTACCACCATTAACATATACGTATGGGCTTTTCAAACCAGTTCCAGGTTGCAAATCAGTTGTTGTCGCTGCTTGACCATCTTTATAAATAACTAGACTAATTTTATCATTTCGCCCAGGAATATGATCCTCAACACGCGCAGCCATTCTAAATGAATCCACCCCTGTTGCATTGCCACATTCACTTTCCCAAACATCAGTTGCTACTGATCCATTTATTGCACCCAAGGTTTGAAATGCAATATCATGAGCAGAAGCGACACCTGCGTAGCCTACTGTTAATAAAATAGCCGCAACCAACTTTTTCTTAATATTCATATTTATTCTCAATTATTTATTATTTATTATTTTCAAAAAGCATATTTTTTGATTTATAAGGCTAACAATATTATTGATAACTTTATAGTTTATTCACTAACTCTATTTTTAGCTTGCAATTTCATTAATGCATATGTCCTTACACTCGGGTTAGGATCAGAAGCAGCCTGATTTAGTAAGTCTTTATTATTCCCAAGTCCTACGGCTTTTTTCCTCACTGCGGGGTCAGGGTCATCTAAAGCTCTTGCAAGCTCAGGTAATGCCGCTTCGCCTTCTCTGAATACCCAACCGAACAAAGCTTGCATTCGCACTTTTGCAGACGGATCATCCAATGCTTGCATTAACGCTTCTGTCACTTGTTCATTACCAGCAGCTGCTTTAGTAGCTAACTTGGCCACCGCTAATGCTCGTTGCTCATCATTCTCAACTGTAGCACCAGCTAATAACTGTTCCAGTTTTATTAAACTTGCCTTGCTCTTACTTTCATCTATTACTAAATTTTGACCTTTATTAACAGGGGCAATAAGCTCAACACACTGCTGAGTTGCATCGCTAGTTTTTAAGCTACTACCCAGCACCCATATTTCAGTTACTGCTTGAACGGACTGCACATCTTGAGTTCCCTTTGAATAACGAAAAGCTACATTAATTTCACTTCCTAGCAAGCAGTTTAAAAGCCCTTTTACTGTTGAGCTTACACAAGTCGCTTTCACTTTCCCTTCAGGCAATACAGAATAATGAATGGGGATATTAAGAATCTGACTAATCTTATCCAATACACCAGGCAAAGACTGCTGCCAAACCTGCAACTGCATTTCTGCCCCCTTATCAGCAGACAGAATCATTGATAACTCTGCCACTTGCTCCGTTAATAACGTCTTTGCATACACATTATTAACGGATAAAAAAAATAACAGAACAGCAAGCAATCGATACATAAAAAGGCCTAAATACTACTAGCCTTTTTAAAACAGCAATTTATCATCGATTAAGCAATAGCTTTACTGTTTTTACGTCTAACAACACTTAAACCTGCCATGGCTGATGTAAACAACCAAACTGCAGCAGGCACAGGCACAGCAGATACTTCCGCAACACCAGCGCCATTCACGTATAACTCAAAAGGCGCATCAACCCCTGCAGCTGTACTCCAAGTTTGATTTTTCCAGTTTTTTAAAAATGTAGGGATTGGCCTAGACATCGTACCATCCCAAGTTGGCCCAGCAGTTGATCCAGTAACAGAATTGGCCGTATAGTTAAAGTCTTCTGATACAACAATCATATAAGAACCTATATCAAGGTCTGTAATCGAGACTCCAATATCAGATATACCAGGTTGTGCTGAGTCACCAGCAACAAAACCATTTTTCATGGCTACTCCAAAATCATTAACACCAAGGTCATTAACTCCAGTTGTTGGATTATAACCATTAACCTCAGTAGCATGCTTAACAGTATCGCCAGTCCAATTCCAATCGCCAGCTCCATTATTTTTAAACAAAGCCGCTGTTTGCCATAATCCATCTTGCAATGTATCAGCCCATATATCCACATCACCTACACTACTATTATCAAAATAAAACAAATCAACTTGATCTGTGGTTTGATAAAGACCATTAAATGTCAGTGTAGTTGCCTGAGCTGAGCCCATAGATAAAGTCATCAGTGCCGTTGCAGCCACTGCTAATAATTTATTTTTCATGATTTTCCTTTGTAATTAATATTTAAAAAGTATATATCGAACTAAAAATTCTTCCTCTAGCCGAACCACTAGCAAATTACAGACCACAAAACACATCATTGTTTACACCTTCCACTTAAAAATCATCACTCTCAAAGCGTACCCTCCAACAAAGACAAGTTAACCATTCCCCATAGCTGGAAGCGTAGATTAATGAAAACCGTCTAATTATTTAGATTGTACATCCCTATCCATGGGATAGATGCAATCCCTGCCAATATGACTTGCTCCCACCCTGCTTTGTATGTCAGAAACTACGAGTAACCAAATACTCTTCAAAAGCAGTAGGATCTAATTGTAAAAATCCGTTAAATAACCCAATAAAAACAGGTTAAATAACATAGTTTAATTAACTCCATCTCCACCACCTGCTAACCATAAAATATGAAAGATGACTATTTACAAATAGCCGGGGTTATTAGCATGAAAAAACCGCCAACTTATGCCAAGCTTTTGCAGCCTTGATGCAACAAAGTGAAATCAGGGGTTATACTCGGAACACCTTTTACGTAGCACCACCTTATCAAGGTAGGGTGTTTTTTATTTTCTTAAGTAAGCGCCTCTCGGCTCAGTCATAATTAGTAGTGACTTCTAACTTGCCCTTCTTTATCCACCCACACATATTTCAGCCCTAGGTTTTTAAGCCACTTTTTTCCTGGCTTCTCCATTAACATTGCAATTGTGCAAGCGCTACCCGCTATCACACACTGCTCTGCAATAACCGTCACCGAGGCAAGCTCACTTACTGGCCAGCCTGTTTTTGGATTCAATACATGACTATACCGTTTGCCATCAATCACAATACACCGCTGATAATCACCACTACTTGCAACAGCCCCCGAGAAGACTTTTAATCGGGTTAAAACCTTTCCTTTTAGCCTGGGATGAGCAATACCTATCACCCAAGGACTTCCATCCAAATGTGGACCTATAATTTTTACATCCCCACCCAGATTAACCAAACCCTGCTTCACACCCTGTTGCTGACATATTGCTGAAGCACGGTCTACTGCATATTCTTTCCCTATACCCCCAAAGTCCAACTGCATTCCTGTAACAGTAAATTGTACAGAGTGACCTTTAATTTTCACTTTTCTCCATCCTACCGATTTTAATATTTTATTAATATCACCTTGCTTAGGTGTTATTTGCTCTTTAAAACTCCATGCCTTTCTTAGCACCCCAGAGGTAATATCAAACAAGCCATTACTTTGTTGATAGCAAGTCTCAGCATAATTAAGCAACGCTAAAGTTTCATTGTCCACATCAATCGCTTTGCCACACTCAGCTGCCACGTTAATTATCGACAGCACACTATCATCCTTATACCGCGAATATTTCGCCTCGATTCTTTGCACATCTTCAATCACTTTATCAGCCACATAAGCGCCTGCCTGTCGACTTGGGCAATATATCTTTAGCTCACAAGGTGATCCCATCGCATTAAAAGAAAATTCATGTAATATAAGTGCCATTTTCACATCCCTTTGATCTTATAATTAAGTTTCATTTTTTGGTGTAAATATTGCATTTACTGCCATTACCCTTAGAAATAGCTCCTTCTAAAATGCCAAATTATATACAACTCGGTCAAGTAGCAATTAATGCTAAAAATATCACCAAAGCCATTTATTACTTCGAAAAAGCAGTTGAAGAGTCACCTCATAATGCCCAAACCCTAGCTTGTTTAGGCCAATCATTATGCTGGGACAATCAATTCCACAAGGGTTTGAGCTTTTTAAAAAAAGCAGGCAAACAATTATTAAAAATTGCACGAAAAACTAAAGATACCAAGCAACTTTTATCTTTGGCAGAGCAACTCCAGTTTTGGAATGATTACCCCGCTTCTCTTGAGCTAATCAAGCAGGTTGTCCAAATCAATAAAAAAGACACTAGAGCATTTCAAATTCTTGCCCACACCTATTCTCGCTTAAACGATAATAAAATGGCTATTTTAGCCAGTAAACAAGCCCTTAAAAAAAACCCGAACAGCCCCGTTTTAAATATCCAACACGCCACTCTGGAAGCCAAGTCAGGTGATTTCGATCACGCCATTAAACGACTACAAGACATTCTAGATCAGCCTATAACAAATGAAGAATCATTCCGCGCCCACAAAGAACTTGCAATATTGCTTGATAAAACCAAACAATACAAACAAGTTTTTAATCATTTATATAGCGCATCCGAACTATCCGAAACCTTACCGGAAGTAAAAAAACAAGATATAACTCATATAAGTAATATGCTGAGCTCGTACACTTCGGGTTTTAACCAAGATTTCATTAACCAGAATTGTAAACACAATTATAACGACCAGACACCCGACCCTGTATTTTTAATTGGGTTTTTACGCTCTGGCACCACATTAACACAAGAGATTTTAGGCACTCACGACAATGTTTTTATTTCAGATGAAACCAACCTCGTTCATTCTTTACGCGACAAAATTGAATCGATGCCTAACAATCATCGGAGTATTTCAGAGCAACTGTCACTTGCCACTCCCAAAGAATTACAAGGCTTACGCGAGTTCTATTGGAAAAGTGCAAATGACCGATACGGCTCATCAATAAACGATAAATTATTTATTGATAAAACCACCATGAACACATTTTCCTTAGGCATAATTAATTGCATATTCCCCAATGCAAAAATCATTTTTGTAATGCGAGACCCAAGAGACGTTTGTTTAAGTTGCTTTATGCAAATCATGGCTCCATCATCCATAACAGCCCACCTTTTTGACTGGGAGAAAACCATTGACCTGTATACCCAGTCTATGAGTTGGTGGATTCATATTAAAGAGATAATGAGCCTCAAGTATATTGAATTTAAATATGAAGATGCTATCACTGACTTTGAACCAACCTTTAAAAAAGTCTTTGATTTTTTAGATTTAGACTGGACAACTGAAGCACACAACTTTCATAAACGTGCTACAAAAAAATTCATTGCCAGCCCAAGCTTCAATCAAGTTTCCCAACCTTTATATTCCAGCTCAGTTGCCAGATGGAAACAATATGAAACTGAGTTTAGCCCTGTCATAGATAAGCTCCACCCTTTTATAACAGCTTTTAACTATGACAAATAACGGTCATATCACCTAAATTAAATATAAAAGACGTTATTTCACATACTTTTACACTTATTTACAATCTCCTTGTACTTGTAAGGTAATTAAGTGCAGCATGGCTCATATATTGCTTAAAAAAACAACATATTTTCAATAAATATGTAAATAACCTTTCATATTTATTATTTTGTGCTAATAACACTTTAAATCCACATTTCACGGTGAAACATGAAATTATATAAATTTATCACAGCATCCTGCCTTGTATTGTCACAAGCCGCATTTGCTCACGGCCCTGTTGCCGTCCCTTTAATCGGCGCACCTTTACCTCCTGTTCCCGGCCTAACCGATGGAACCGACCCCATTGTCGTTAATCCTGAAATGGCTATAGCACTAGGTAAAGCTTTATTTTGGGATGTTAATGTGGGTAGTGACGGCATGGCTTGTGCCTCATGTCACTTTCACGCAGGCGCAGATAGCCGTGTTAAAAACCAAATAAACCCTGGTACTCTTAGCCCTCACGCTAGCGGCCAAACGTTTGAATCTCTACCTTTTGGAGCTGGCGGCCCAAACTACACCCTGCATATTGACGACTTTCCATTATTTCAATTTCTCGACCCTAAAGACAAACAAAGTACCATCATTTCCAGCAGTAACGACATGATTACTTCTGGGGGAACTTTTAGTGGTGTTTTTAACGGCGCATCTGCTTTTACAGGCATGAATGACGACTGTAATCGTAGTGCTGACCCCATCTTTAATGTAAATGGTGTTGGTACTCGTCGCGTTGAACCCAGAAATGCGCCAACAGTTATTAACTCAGTATTTAATCATCGTAACTTTTGGGATGGTCGAGCTAATAATATATTCAATGGCAGCTCAAACTGGGGAGACAGAGATCAATCTGCTGGCGCCTGGGTCCTGGTTAATAGACGAAAAGTTGCAAAACAACCTTTACATTTAGAAAACTCATCTCTTGCCTCACAAGCTGTTGCGACAGCCATGAGCCAACTTGAAATGACTTGTAGTGACCGTAGTATTGCTGATATTGGCAGAAAAGTACTTATGCGCCAACCGCTACAATATCAAAAGGTTCATACTAACGATAGTGTTTTTGGTCCACTGAACCTTAACAAACCTGCTGACGAAACAGGAGCATTACAACCAGGACTAAATACCACATATAAAACGATGGTTCGCGCCGCGTTTGCAAAAAAATACTGGGCTTACACTCGCCGCGGTAAATTTGGAACTCCAGCTTCTAATGGTATTGCATACAATCAGATGGAAGCTAATTTCCCGATGTTTTTTGGACTCGCCATCCAAATGTATGAGTCAACACTGGTATCAGATCAAGCCCCCATTGATACAACTATTAGAGACCCTGAGTTTTATTACCCCACAGAGCTGAACCCGTCGGAATTACGAGGATTTCATCTATTTAGAGCCAGCCACTGCAATGCTTGCCATGCAGGCCCGACACTGACTTCTGCAGCAATTTCCACAAACTCTGCACTAGTTACAGAAACGCCTGGAAAATTTTATGGCCCCACCCATAGCCTTAGAGCATTTGGTCCTGATGCCATGGGCGACTCTAGAATAGACGCTGCTGGAGATATAGGCATTAAACCAGAAGGCAATGTTGTTGCCAGAGGTATCACTGACCCTCTACACCCAACCACCCATCTTTCAAAATTGTCAGATTTTGGTTTTTTCAACACGATGGTTGCAGACATTACTGATGACCGAGGCCTTGGTGGAGTTGATGATGACGGCCACCCTCTATCGTTTAGCTCTCAGTACGTTCAATACCTACTAGGTAACTACAACGAAATCAAAGATGACCCTGTCTTCGATGTATATGCCTGCCAGTTTGAATCTGCCATATCATGGGCTATTAACTTTTCATTCGGAAATCAATTCAACAACCCAGATGGGATTGAGCCTGATGGGTCTAGAGAAGGCTCGTTACGCAATACTCATTGCAGAAATGCTGGCTATGCATACATTCCCACAGTCGAGACAGCCAACAAACCTGAACATGCCGCAAAAATGTTACTAGGTGTTGACGGAGCATTTAAAGCCCCAACCCTAAGAAATATTGAATTAACAGGGCCTTATATGCACAATGGCAGCATGGCAACACTTGAGCAAGTGATTGACTTTTATGCCAGAGCTGGAAATACTGTTAATAATAACGCACATGAATTTATGACCCTAACTTCAATTAATGATGGTAACAATGACGATCAAGACAAAGCAGATCTAGTTGCGTTCTTAAAAACACTCACTGATGACCGTGTTCGCTATGAACAAGCCCCCTTTGACCACCCTGAAATAGTCATTCCTAATGGTCATGAGGGAGACCATAATTTTGCAACAGCAGGTAATTCTTTAGAAGCCTCACTGGCAAAACAGGAGTTTTTAACCATCCCAGCAGTTGGAGTCGACGGAAGATCAAACCCCCTCCAACCCTTTGACACATTCCTAGATCAATAACTTTATTAACTATAGCTACCAACACTGTTGTTGGTAGCTACTTTAACCTTAAATTTCAAACCCTTTCGTCAAAGGTATAAAAAAATGATTTTTTCAAAACATAAAACCAAATATATAGCGGCTTCTTTAGCCGCTTTTTCTGTAGTATCAACACAATCCGCTCACGCCAGTACCGCATATAGTGCAACTGCTGATTATATATTTACAATTACCGCAACTAACATTAATGCTACCAGCGACTCCTTAGCAGGCTTAAGCATTGGCTCATCGGTCGACGATTTCGGTTATATAATAGATCCTATTTTAGACTTCTCCCCTGCATTCACCAGCAGCTCAAGTATTTCCAGTAGCTCGCTCAATGATTTCAATAGCTACGACACGAGCTACACACAATCATTCCATGCAAGTGACAGCATTATTAATGGCGGGGCTAGCTCAGAATACCTAGGAAGCTACATCCTTACCTTTTTGAACAACTCTATCAATACTGACGATATCTTTGATATAACTATTGACTATAGTTACAACCTTTCCACCTCTATAACAAGCTCCGCAGGAACTACAGGTGCGGATACAGATCTATATATTGCAATATCTAACGAATACTTTGATCTAGACCAGGAAAACCAGACATCCTCAACGTTTGCCAGCAACGTAAACAACTCTACCACTGGAATTATTTCCGATTCATTTAACTTTATACTTGGCAGTGATGAATACGATGCTCTGTATATTGACACCACACTAACGGGCACCCTTCAAGCTACAGAAGTCGCCCCCGTACCTATTCCTGCCGCTTTATGGTTATTTTCATCGGCATTAATTGGTTTATCCAGCATAAGAAAAGTTAAATTCAGCTAGCTCAGCACCAACAAAAAAGCCGACAAGATATTCATCTTATCGGCTTTTTTGTTTATTAATAGTCAAAAAACCAAGTCTACTCACTCATCTTAAGCTCGCCTTTTACGACTAACCCCCACCAACCCCATAAGCGCAGAGCCCATTAACCATACGGAAGCAGGTACAGGTACAGCACTTACTGTAGCAACATAGCCTTCCACTCCGGCAAAGGGAGTACCTCCCACCACATTACCACCCAAGTAAATTGAATAAACCTGATCCGCTTCAGCATGAAAGGTCACCGTACTACTATCACCATGAGCCTTATAAATCACACCATTAGTTCCAAGAGGGTTATCTACCATTGCAGGCCCTTCAAAGGCACCTGGAATATAGTCAATATTCCATGGCGCATGATGATCAAATAAAGCAGTACCGTCATCCATACCGGTAAAAACAGTAATTCCATAGTTATCAATACCCCCACTTAAAGAGGAGACATCAACACGGACATCAGTAGCCACATCAGATTTAATCAATCCAAAATCAGTCTGATGCGCCCAACCCTGATTACCAGAACTAGGGCTAAGCGGGTCAATAGGCCAAGACCCCCAAGCACCATTCGCACTATCCAAGTCAACAGTTGCAGTATCACCATAATCCTCAATAGCTTCAGCCCTTGAAACCACAGAAGCTTGCCCATTATTACGAATTTCTACAGCCCAGTTTTGTGCTTGATTACCAATATAACCAAACGGGTTAGCTCCACCAGCAACCCCTAACCAAGGAATTCCTGACCCAGTCCAGCCATCAGGTCCACCTGCAGTACCATCCATGTTATATGTATTATACATAACATGAGCAGAAGCATTAGAAGCTAGACCTAAAGAAAGGGAACCTACCGCAACAATTGCAATCGCTTTAGCTAGTTTAGTTTTTTTTATCATTTTAATTCCATCCATATAATTTTTCTGGCGTTATTACTTTTTTGTCACCTAATTGACAGAAATGCAGAAATGGAACCTTTAACACCCAATCTCATTTTAACAAAAACACTCATGAAGCAAGACAACAGAGCAACAACATAATTAGATAACCCTACCTGACCACCAATGTTTCAGGATTAAACAATAACCAAGCAAAAATAATACCAACACATAACAAGCTAGATTTCCATTGTCTTTTAGGCCTCTCTCAAAAAGGCACCTCAGCACAGCAAGACTATATCACACACAAACACACCCTTTTTCACAACATTTTTTCTTCCCTATTATCTGACCTCAAACATAGAACATGAGCAAAAACCTTTAATAAACCCTATAACTTTCAGCACTATATTTAACTTTTTTATCGGTTTATTTATTCAACACCGTTCCCAGCACATTAACCTCTTTTAACAAAGAAGAAGCATACTTTAATTCACCTATCTTAGTTTACCTCCCTCAACAACGAGTAGAACATTACCAACATAAGGGGAAAAACTTATCGCATCAGCTTGTGATAACAGAGGTGACATATCAAAAATGATAATACTTGATGAGTAACGGTTTTTTAATTCAGCAACTAACTGAACTATTTTGTGAGACCTTAGCATTTCAACTGAATTTAGCACCGGCTTACCATCTGACTCTTGTACTGTGAGTGTCTACATAGGATTTATATTTTCTACGTCTTTTTTCATAAGGCAATTAGTAATTTTTTGTCCTTAGGTAACGCGCGCAACATATAAACTACCAAAATGCCTACTGAGGAGGATCAATCAGAGCATAAAATCCTTTAAGGTTTCTGGCTAAAGCCCACTCTTGTCTTATTCTTACACCAACCTTGCAGTTTGTGTATAGCCATGCAAATAAAAGTCACATGTAATTCTCTAAATTATCTCTCAAACTCTGTATTTCCACCATACGAATAAAGATATACAAGTCATTTCACACACTAACGCGTCATATCCCTCACCTTAATAATAAATTCCACCCATAAAAAGCATTCACCTGCTGATAATAAAGGCATTACAGTTTTGGCATACATCCTGCTTTATTATAAATAACTACAAAGAGAAGGAATTCACTCAGACGGATTTTTTGTAGATTAATTTGCCACTCTCGCTTTAAAACGAGTTCGGAAAGCCAAGGGTCTTTAAATAGATAGCCGGTTGCCACTTTAGGAATAAAGTGTGCGGGAAAAGGAATTCAAGGCAGGATGCCTTGTAATTCCCGCAATTTGCTAGTCAGGAACCATTTTTTGTTTTCATCCCCTCTGAAACCAAGGTTCCTGTGCTACGCTTTTTCTACCCCCCTCCCAAAAAATTTTACAGCCACTTTCATTACCCTATAGCTTGCTAGATAATTTAAAAAGACTTTTTTAAACTATTAAGAACTCAACACTTTAGCTTGTAAATTAATACTAACAACCCCCTCACCTTTGCCACTCTTTTTAACAAAAAAATCTGTTTGGCTATACCATCATTAAGTGCTGAAAAGTTGAAACAACCCTTAAAGGCACTGATAGAGAGGGAGAGGTGAGGAGAAAATTCATAAAAAATATTTTTTACACTACAATTAAAGCCTTAACTATAAAGCCTATTTAAAACACCACTTAAATGACACCTTTTCAGAAGACCTCCATTCAAAAAAAGCCTCATACTAAAACCATATTCATCAACGCTTTAAGTATATTAATTATTTTTTTTCTTCCAAACCCTGCAATAGCATTCTCAAAACTATTTAGCCCACTACCCTCATTATCAGCAAATGAACTTGCCATCATTGTTAATGATTATGATCCATTAAGTATTAAAATAGCGCGATATTATCAGCAACAAAGAAAAATCCCTAAAACAAATATCATCCATATAAACTTTAACCCCAAATATAAAACATTACCTGTCAATATTTTTAAAAAAATAAAGCTATCTGTTGATAAACAAACACCTTCTCACGTTCAAGCATACGCACTAACATGGATGCAAACTTACCGCGTAGGTTGCATGTCAATTACCACAGCTTTTGCAACAGGTTACAACAAAGATTTTTGTAGCACTGGATGTAAAAAAACACGTCCTTCTCCCTATTTTAATAACGAAAAAGATAAGCCATACGATAAATATAAATGGCGCCCAACAATGGCCCTAGCTGGCAACAGCTTTAATGATGTAAAAAAATTAATCGACAGAGGTGTGTTATCTGATTACAGCCAACCGCAAGGAAGCGCTTATTTATTAGAAACGTCCGATAAAAATCGCAGTACTAGAGCTATTTTTTTTCCACAAATAAATAAACAAATTAACAACCTTTGGCCTGTAGAAATACTCAAACAAGATTCCATTAAAAATAAAACAGACGTTATGTTTTACTTTACAGGAAAAATTCATGTCAAAAACATAACATCTAACCAATTTCTTCCTGGCTCTGTTGCTGATCATTTAACCTCAACGGGAGGAGTATTACCGGGTAGCAAACAGATGAGCATCATGGAATGGCTAGAAGCAGGTGCAACAGGTAGTTACGGTGCGGTTATAGAACCTTGCAACTTTGTACAGAAATTCCCCCACCCTGGCATAATGATGCATTATTATCTTAGAGGAAACACACTTATTGAAGCCTATTGGAAAAGTGTTGCATGGCCAGGACAAGGGATTTTTATTGGAGAACCACTAGCAAAACCCTT
>ENA-OSET01002901-OSET01002901.1-sediment-metagenome-genome-assembly--contig:-NODE-2901-length-16156-cov-3.294235_pt1 | contig 16156 bp, 15 predicted proteins | sample MGYA00237882_ERZ534229 | MGnify/ENA primary metagenome ERZ534229 (study PRJEB26408, sample SAMN06266212) | sediment metagenome | isolation source: Hudson Canyon methane seep mesocosm | place... | reverse complement strand
TAAGTTTAATAAATTTAACTCACAAATTGCCAAAGACTGTAAAGGAAATTCATTCGGCTATTGGGTTCACTCAAGGTTGATGAAATGATATCAGTTTCCAAAAACTCTCTAATAAAAAGTATTGTTGTTGCAATTATTTGTATTGCGAATATGCCCTTAAGTTATGCCGGTTGGGAAGTTACATGGATAGACAGATTCGATGAAACTGGTGTTAATTGGGACAACTGGACCCCGCAAATTCAAGCTAATTATAACAATGAAGTGCAGTGCTACACGGATGACGATTCTTCAGAACTGCAAAATTATCAATCATCTGATGGCACCCTAAAAATCATTGCTCGTAAACAGGATATCAGTTGTCCTGGGTTAAGCGGTGCGAGTAAATCTTGGACCTCAGGCCGTTTAAACAGTAAAGACAAAGCAGAATTTTTATATGGTCGTATAGAAGCACGCATTCGATTTTTAGAGCTGAAAGGTGGTAGTTGGCCAGCATTTTGGATGCTCGAAAACAGAATTGCAGAAAACCCGTTTAAAGGAGATAACGATACGGTTAATTGGCCTAATCCAGGAGCGGGTGAAATAGATATATGGGAGTGGTTCAGCAACGACGGTGATAGATATATTACCAATTTTTTTAATGCGGGTAGTTGTGGATCTGAGGTTAGGGTTAACTATCCTGGAGGGGCTCCCGATGTCCTATCTTTTCATACCTATGCGATTGAATGGACTGCCGACAACATAAAATTCTTTTTTAATGACACCGTAGTAGTTGAACAAGACTTATCCAATTGTGCACAGTATGAAGAGCCGATGTTTATTTTGCTCAATGTGGCTATGGGAGGTAATTTAGGTGGGGCGATTGATCCTCAATTGAATAGCGCAACCATGGAAGTTGACTACGTTGCCCACTGCGTGATGTCAGACTCAAATCAGTTTCAACAATGTAATGAAAGTACCCCCTTGATTATTGATGACGACAACGACGGCGTTAGTAACGGTCTAGACCAGTGTCCTAATACCCCCGAAAGTACAGTGGTTGATCAAAATGGCTGTGAACTCATTACCCAACCACAAGTTGGCGCCCCAGCTCCTCAAGTCTCTGAGTTACAGGTGATATCCCTTTTTAGTGACAGCTTTAGCAACATAGCGAATATTGATTACAATCCTAATTGGCAGCAAGCAACACAAGTAACCCAAATTGAGATAGCAGGTAACAATACACTGTTATATGCAGGGTTGAATTATCAAGGCACAGACTTTGAGGACAATAAGCAAGACGTGACAAACATGGACGATGTTCATCTAGATTATTGGACGCATAACGCCACACAGCTTAAGTTTTTCTTAATCAGTCCTGGCCCACAAGAAACGGCGTTTGTGATTGATGTGCAGCAGCAAGGTTGGCAAAGCGTCGTTATACCACTCAGTGCCTTTGCAGGTGTTGATTTGACTAACCTATTTCAATTAAAAGTAGAAGGTAATGGCACTGTTTATCTTGATAATATTTATTTCAGCTCAGACTCTGATGCAGCGTCAGATGCGGATATGGACGGTGTTCAAGATAATGATGATCACTCCCTAAATAATTCTGCAACATAGCAACCATTACCAAATCTGCATAATCGGGTTTGTCGCCTGTACGTGTAAAGTTTACACATTCTTTAGGAACGGGTTTCAGTTCTTCAGGGAAGTCCCATTTTTCCAGAATTTTTTCACCTACTACGGGTTGTAATTCATCAACTAAATTATCCAACATTACGCTACTGATTTGAACGTCATGGTCTTCAACGTACTTTAGTACCGGTAATGCACCAATGGCATAGATTAAGCCTGCTAAGGTTGCCTGGCCGGCAGCAAGATGGGAGTGTTGTCTAGCTAATACGTTGCAAATTCCAGCAACCTCGGTGCTTCGTTGCCATGTTGCACGCATGCGTGTGTCGATCATCTCTGAAGTAGCTTGGAACATTTGCTCCATCACAAGACCAGTGGCTAAGTTGCTGGTGTATTGCATGCCTAAGCGATTTACAGCCATATTTAGATTAGTGATCTCATTGGCACCGCGAAATAAAGGGCTATTGCTCACTTTTAATAGGCGTGCCGAAAGCGCCGTGTCTTTATTTATGACTTCTATTAGGTCAAACAAACTCGAGTCTTCGTTTTCAGTAATTTCTCGAACATCAAGCGCAATTTCTGGCAAGGTTGGTAAAACAATGGTGTCATTCTCGATGGCATTGAGTATGTCTTGTTTGATTTTTTGAGCAATATCTGACATGAAAAAAGAGCCTCTGCTAAATGTATCGCTATATTGATTAAAAATAAAATTCTGTTGTTATAAGTTATAGCAGAGGCTTGAAGCTTTTGTACGCTTTATTTAAAGAGCTTTGTATGAAAATTGTGAATGTATCAATTTACGAGGTGTAATTTAGCTCCTTCACTTGAAATGGCAAGGTTTTATGCTCATCAAAATAGACGGATGCTTGATTGCCTATATACGAGGTACTGAGAATAGCTAAAGTGACAGAGCCTGTTTGTTCACTCCAGTGTGAGCGTACTACTGTGCCACACTTTTTACCCTCATCAGAAAAAACATCAGCACCTGGTTGTACAGTGTATTTATCTGAAGCGCTGAGTAAAAACATTTTCTTTTTTAATTTACCTAAAAACTTCATGCGTGCAATTATTTCCTGGCCAGTGTAACAACCTTTCTTAAAGCTTACGGCACCAAGATCTTGTAGATTTAAATACTGTAGAATAAATTGATCTTGAGTCTCTGCATAGAGTTCAGGAATACCCAGCTTTGCTTCCAATGCAAACCATGACTCGGTATCGGTGCTTATTTTTGTTTTCTGGTCATTTATCTCTTGGCTCCAAATTTCATACAAAGGGGCATTGTTTGATAGCCGAGAGATAAAGTTAGTGTCAATACTCATCAAGTCTTTGGTGTTCTGAGGTAAGGGGAGCTCAGTTTTGGCGTCTGCATTGTATGCAAAGGCTGAAAATTGCTCCTCAATGCTAATTTCGCACTTGAAAAAGACTTTGTATTTTGTGAGCGTTAAGAGAAAAAGTTCAGTTGTACTACTTTCTATGCGTAGTAAAAAGCCATTCTTATAAGCTGTGATTTTAAATAAAGCACACATTCGGCCCTTAGGGGAATTTAGGGTGCCAAATGATAGGTTTTGCCCATTCAAGAGAGATAAATCGCAGCTAAGCTGACCTTGCAGAAACTTCTCTGCATCGTCTCCTTGTACTGAAATAAAAGTATAAGGGAGTCTGGTGAGTAACTGGGTGTTATGGTTAATTATTGATAAAAGTGTGGTGCTCATAATAGCCTTATTAGAATAGTTCTATTTCTTGTGATGATGCTTCGCCATATTTTGACCAGACTCTAAAGCGACGAAAACTATCCTGGTCTCTTATATTATGCTTGCAGAGTAAAACAATGCAGGCTTTGGTTTTACCTTCGGTTATGGAAAAGTTCAAAATACAAAACCAGGGACTGATAAAACTATTTTTGTGTAGCGTAACGTTGCTGGCGTGGTGACTTGAGTTGAAAATAGTGAGTGTTTTTTGAGACAGTTTAATTTTATGAATTGCTTGCTTTAAGTTAAGTAGGGCATACAGTCTAGTATAATAAGCACCGCCACCCAGTATGGCTAGCGATAGGGCAAAGTTAAATAGTAATGGCGTGTTGCGCGTGCCGACTAATATAATAGCGGCTACGCAGGGCAGTACAATAAATGCACAAAGATAAACTGAGGGTTTAAACTCAAGCGTAATCTGGTCGTACATGTGCAATAATAATCTTAACAATTCGGGCAATATCAGGGTTTTCTGGCTGACCATTACGCATAAACCAGCTGAAAAGATCGGGGTCTTCACACTCTAAGAGAGTTTCATATCTTGCCTTGTCTTCGTCAGGTAAATCGCGATAAGCTTCTTTAAGAAAAGGGATGAGTATGACATCTAACTCAAGCATTCCACGGCGGCTGTGCCAAAATAAGCGATTAAATTCTACATTGTCGGTGTTGCTTTCGGAGCTGTTTTCAACGTTATCATTTTTAATAGTGTCGGGCATGAATGAATCCAATCTGCTTTTCAAGAGGTCGTATTATAAATGAGTGTAGGGGCAGGGCTCAAGGGTGAAACAAAACCATTTGTTTCACCGTGGTACGTTTATATAATTAAAACCAAGTGTAATACCTTATATACAGGCATTACGGTAGATGTTTCTAGGCGTTTTGACGAACATGTTGCGTGTTTTAAAGGTCTTTCAAATAAGGGGGCGAAATACTTTCGAGGCCGAGAGCCTAAAGCTGTAGTGTACCAGGAGGTATACGAAAACAGGTCAAGTGCTTCTCAGCGTGAATATCAAATAAAAAGAATGAGCGCCCCCAAAAAAAGAGCACTTATTAATGTAAATGATTGTTAGCTTAAGACTTTGTTTACAACTTTATTTAATTGTTCAGGGTTAAACGATTTTACAAGCAAGCTAGTTGCCCCCAGCTTTTTAATCTTAAGCCTTTATGTCACCTGCCGACTCAGTAGTAAGCGTAAGTGTAGGCGATTTTTTGAAATTGTTTGCTATTGGTAACTGGTTTTTCGACTCCAAATAAACCTCAACCACTTAGATATGGCTGAGGTTTATAAAAGGTAGCTTAACGTTTAGGCAATATGTCTTTTAACTTATCGCGCATTTCAAGAATAGATTTCTCAGTTGTTTCCCAATCAATGCAGGCGTCTGTTACTGATACACCATATTTCAACTCTGACAAATCTTTAGGGATCGACTGGTTACCAAAATTCAAGTTGCTTTCAACCATTATTCCAACAATAGATTTATTACCGTCGAGAACTTGATTGCTGACATCTTGTATAACCAAAGGTTGAAGGGCTGCATCCTTATTTGAATTCGCGTGGCTGCAATCAACCATGATGTTTTTAGCTAGTTTGGCTTTTTCGAGTTCTTGTTCGCAAATAGCGATATTAACGGAATCATAATTTGGTTTCCCTCCACCTCCACGTAGTACAACGTGTGCATTTGGGTTACCTTTTGTGCGTACTACGGCGACTTGCCCCTCATGATTAATACCTAAAAAACTATGAGGGTGAGCGACAGAATTCAAAGCATTCATAGCGACGCCTAAACCACCGTCTGTACCATTTTTGAAACCAATAGCGACAGATAAGCCACTACTCATTTCTCTGTGAGTTTGAGATTCAGTTGTTCGTGCGCCAATAGCAGACCAGGATATGGTATCTTGTAAGTATTGCGGTGAAATAGGGTCTAGTGCCTCTGTAGCAGTAGGTAAACCTATTTCAGCTATATCTAATAGCAATTGGCGGCCAATGTGTAAACCTTCTTCAATTTCGAATGAATCATTCAAATGAGGGTCGTTGATTAAGCCTTTCCAGCCTACAGTAGTACGTGGCTTTTCAAAATAAACACGCATGACTAAATACAAGGTATCGTCTACTTTATCTGATAACGTTTTAAGCTTATGTGCATACTCTTTTGCAGCTTCGATATCATGGATTGAGCAGGGGCCAAGCACAACAAAAATTCGATGGTCTTTTCGACTTAAAATATTATTGATCGTGTCACGACCATCAGTAACCGCTTTTTGTGCTATATCGGATAGCGGGAGTTCTTTTTTTAGTTGTTCTGGGGTGATTAGAACTTCTTGTGATGAAACATTTACATTATCTAGCTGTATTGTCATTTTTTATACTCATGGAGCCTATTAATATGCGCTCTATGTTGCGACATAAAGGAATTTATTGCAATGATCCTGTACATTACTGAATCATAAAAAAATATATATTTACGATCTAACTATCCGATTGATACTACACTGGTATCTACAGCGAAATTTTGACCCGACAGCCAGGGAAATATGGTAGGCTGAATCGCACTATCAATATGGAATAAACATTGAACCATCCAGCCAGTATCACAAATAGTGATATAACATCTATTCGTGCCATCGCCCAGCAGCTTCGAGTGCCAGAGCTAAGTTATCAAATTGTCTCTGCTGGTCAGCTAAATGATGAACTACAAACTTTTTATTCTAATCTATTTCAAACTTTGGATGAAAATAAATCAAAATCTGTCATTGAAAGTTTATCTGAAGCACTTAAGCAGCCAGCTCATCCTGCTAGTATGAATAATATGGCGTTTATGTGTGATCGAATTTTTAGTGTTTGGGGGCGAAAGAATAGATTATATAGTGATGTTAATGAAATTCTACTTACTTGGCGATTCCCACTTTTCAAGTTACTACATCAAAGCCAAAATTTATCATGCGTGACTAAGTTTGTTGCACTTATCGATATGATTACAACAAACAGCTTGGCTTGGATGCCCCGACCCGAAAGGTCTAAGAAGCTACTGTTAGATGAACTGAATCTGCTTACCTGCTTACTATTTGAAGCATTATATATTGATGAGGTGTTATTAGATCGTTTATGTAATCAATGGCAGTCTTTCATTAACAAGCAAAGTGACAAAGCAAATAGAGTTATACAGAGGTTGATTATTTCAGAGTCAACCTCATCATGGACGCAGTTCTGTGAGGTTTATGCTAAATCATCCCAAAATTCTATATTTCTAAACCAATCGGTTACTGCGTCTCTGCAGTGCTTTCTAGAAGAGTACTGGTATAAAGTACTTGCTGGAAATATAAAACAAGAAATAAATCCTAATTTTAGTGAAAACCTAAAAGTGCTTACTGCAAAATTAAAGTCTGTATTCTGTAAGAAAGGAAATGCAGCATTTCGTTGGGCTGATGAGCTACTGGATGAATTACAAACAGAGTTGGCGTTAAAGAATATCAAGGTTTCTGAAGAAAACTGGCAGTCTTTAGAGGCAGACCTGGTTTCTATTCTTCAGAATAATCCAGTAGCGGAGGCGCAATATATTCCTTTGGAAATAGAGAGTGACATATCTATTGAAGCGGGGACTGAGCTGCATGAACTTGTATCTATAGGGAGCTGGCTCTACTCCTTTCATGATTCATTTGAATACCGTCAACAAGTCGTTGCCATTTTTCCAGAAAGTTCAGAGGTGCTATGTTGTAATTATTTAGGCATTAAAACAGAGCGTTATACCTTTAAACATTTGGCAGATGCGTTCAAATCAGGTTGTTTGAAACCACTTAAAGTAGAGGAAAGCTTTTTAGAGGTATTGAAAAAAGCCTCTACTGGCTTATTGAAAGTTGCATCAACTCAGAAAAAGGCCAGAATAAAAGCGGCAGAAAAAGCGAAACAAGAGGCGGAAGCGCTATTGGCTGAAAAAGAACGTGCTGAAAAAGCAGCAGCAATCAAAGCGAAAGAAATTGCAGAACGAACCAAAAAATTACTTCAAAAGCGCGCAGATAAACAACGAGCGGAACAAGAACGCGGCATTTTAAGCCAAATAGGAAACTGTAAATTGGGTGCATGGATTTCCATGAATAAGCAGGATGGGCAAGGAAATCAAAGTTCACAGCGTTATAAATTGGTCGTTAAGATAGCCGCTACAGATAAATTTATTTTTGTTGATAAATTAGGTGTTAAAAAAATAGAATTAACGGAATCTATGATTATGAAGGGAATGTTAGAAAAAGAAATAGAAATACTCAGTGATGGAGCTGAATTCGATCAAAGCTTAGAGCGTGTTGTTAGTCGTTTACGTGCATCAAAATGATAAGGAACTTAGTGTGAAAGATGATGAGTTAAGTCAGTTTTTTGATATTGACGAGCGTCGTGAAGAGGCCCGTTTGAACTTGGGGGCTGAGATTTACATCGAGGTCGTTGCACAAGAGCCTGGCGAAAATAAACCACCGGTAGTACTTAAGTGTGAAAGTATTGATTTGTCGGCTAATGGTTTACAAGTGTTGGTTGATGAAGCGCTTATAGTTGGTGCAATACATACATTAATCATAGAGTTTGGAGTGCAGGAAAAACCATTTAAACTAACAGCAGAAGTGCGTTGGGTTAAACCACATAAAAATGGATATTTAATCGGTCTTTCACTTTATGATTCAGATGGAACAGAAATTATTGACTGGAAGTTTATGGTAGCCAAAAGTTTAAATTAAAGCGGGAAGCTGGTTCCCGCATAAGACTTTATTCTGGTGAATCTTCCATTAATGTTGCTTCGCCTTCTTGGTCTGCATGGCTGTCAGTTGTAGAACTAGGGCCAAACAATGACTCTTTGTCCAAGCTTTGAACTGCGTCATCAAGTGTAAAAGTACCGCCAGTTCCAAGGCCTTCTATGCTAGGTAAAGGCTCGCCGGTGATGAATGCGACAGCATCTGCTGAGCTAAGGTCAGCAGACTCTTCCATTAAGGCGTGACCTGCAAGCGGATACTTAACAAATTTCGCATCGCCCAAGGCTTCTTGCCAGCGAGCTGCGTGTTCAAATGAGGCCCATGCGTCTTCTTCGCCCCACATCAATAGTGTTGGGGTTTGTATATCCGACATATCGAACAACATGCCGTGTTCCATTAATTGTCTAACTCGTTTGAGTTGATAAACGTTTGACGCGTGAGCGCCTTCGCTTTGAGCCAGGTGTATGTATCGATCAAGGTTTACGCGTTTGATGTTGTCAGAGTTGCCGTAAAATTTATTAACAATAGTGGAAATAATGGTCGATGGTTGGAAATATTTATTAAGCACATCCATGCCAGATGTCGTTACATAATTTAATATCCAAGGGATTTCTTGTTGATAACCCAAGGGGCTCATTAAGATTAATTTGTCCAATTTTTGTGGGTTGTCTAATGCATACAACGCCGCCAGATACCCTCCATAAGAGCTTCCAGCAAGGGAGAACTTATTTATGTTTAAATCCTCAATAAGGTATTCAAAGGTATGCTGGATATAATGAAGGGTCAGGTTTTCAGGGCAAGACTCTTTTGGATCTTTGATACAGTGTGGTGAACTGGTAAGTCCTGAGCCAGGGAGGTCAATAGCGATAACTCTAAAGTCCTGACTCATTTTATCAATCCATGCATCCCAGATATGTAAAGATGAAATTTCGCCATGAAGGAGTACAACAACGGGGCCTTCACCTGTGTCTCGGTAATGAATGGGGGAGCCGAAATCATTGTCGATCCATTTTGAATCGGGGTAGCTGTATTTACTGCGAATATACCAATCTGGTAATTCAGAGAAACCTAAAAAACTAGTAAGGGAAGTGGATGACTTGGAAGCACCACTGATATTGGCGCAGCCGGTAAAAGACATCACCGTGAGGATAGAAACAAAAGCAAAAAGCAGACGTGTCACTATAAAATATCCATAATTAAATTTGAACGTCAAAAAGACTCAAAAAATAAAGCATGATTGTAAAGTCAATTGTAACAGTAACAATATGTAATATTCAGTGACACAGTACAAAATAACGAGGCTTTTGAGGGTGACTATTCTTCAAAAGCTTGTGCAGCAGTGATATTAAAGCCTCCATCTACATACATAATCTCACCACTAATGCCGCTGGCAAGGTCAGAGCATAAAAAAGCGGCAGCATTTCCTACTTCTTCAATCGTGACATTACGTCGCATGGGGGTTTGTTTGGCATTTTCAGCTAGCATCTTACGGAAATTTTTAATACCCGAGGCGGCGAGGGTGCGAATAGGGCCCGCAGAAATAGCATTAACACGTGTACCTTCGGGCCCCAGGCTCGTGGACATATATTTCACATTAGCCTCTAAGCTGGCTTTTGCCAGGCCCATAACATTGTAGTTAGGTAGGGTTCGTTCAGCACCTAAGTAGGTTAAGGTGAGTAATGAGCCGTTACGACCTTTCATCATTTCTCTGCCCGCTTTAGCGAGTGCTACAAAGCTATAGGAACTGATGTCGTGAGCGATTTTAAAGCCTTCACGGGTGGTAACATCAACATAATCACCATTTAATTCATGGCCTGGCGCAAAACCGACCGAGTGAACGATGATATCAATGCCATCCCAGACCTTCGCAAGCTCAACGAATACTTGGTTTATTTCTTCATCACTTGCAACATCGCAAGGTAAGCAAATTGATGTATCCCATAGTTCTCCAAATTTTTCAACGCGTGGCTTAAGTTTTTCATTTTGATAAGTCAGCGCAATTTCTGCGCCCTCGCGATGAAATGCACTGGCGATACCAGAGGCAATGGATAATTTGCTGGCTACGCCAACGATTAGTACTTTTTTACCTGCTAGAAAACCCATAAAAGAAGTCTCAAAATGTTGTGGAATGCAGAGTGAAGCTTAGCATTGAGTCAAAATTTACTATGAATAAAAATAGGCCGCTTCTAATAAATTTTTTGTATATTCTTCTTTAGGAGAGGAAAAAAGAGCTTCACAACTTGACTGTTCAACTACTTGTCCGCGCTTCATTACCAGCACTTGATGGCTTAAGGCTTTTACTACGGCTAAGTCATGGCTAATAAAAATATAAGCAATACCGTACTTTTTTTGTAGGTTTCGCAATAGCTCTACTACTTGAACTTGTACTGTTCTATCAAGGGCTGAGGTGGGTTCGTCAAGAATAATCAATTTAGGTTTTAATACTAATGCGCGCGCAATAGCTACTCGCTGACGCTGCCCGCCTGAAAATTCATGAGGGTATCGGTGTCGGGTTTCTGGATCTAGTTCTACTTCTTTAAGTACATCAATGATCATTTTATCGCGCTCTGCTTCAGAGCCGATATTATGAATTTTTAAGCCCTCTTCAATGATTTGATAAATTGACATGCGTGGACTCAAACTACCGTATGGGTCCTGGAATACTATTTGTATTTCTTTACGGTAAGGGCGAAAATCGGCCTGATTAAAAGTATGAATAGCCCGTCTCTGGAAATAAATTTCACCCTGGCTTTGTAGTAGTTTCAATATGGCTAAACCAAATGTAGTTTTACCGCTACCACTTTCACCTACAATACCTAAGGTCTCACCTTCACGAACCTGAATGCTGATATCGTTAGCAGCTTTCATAAAATCAGTTGTTTTCCCCCAAAAGTTGGTCTTGGTTGGAAACCATACATTTACATTTTTAGTACTGAGTATCGTTTCAGCTTGATCTGAAATTGGATGTGGCATGCCACTTGGGTCTGCATTTATTAGTTCACGCGTATAAGCTTCAGAGGCGGCATTAAAAATATGTGTGCAGGACCCTTGCTCAACAATTTTTCCCTGGCGCATGACGATCACATCGTCAGCATAATGCTTTACGATATTCAAATCATGCGAAATTAAAATAACCGCCATACCTAATTTAGATTGCAATGATTTAATCAGTTCTAAAACCTGTTTTTGAACGGTAACGTCAAGTGCTGTGGTTGGTTCATCAGCAATTAGTACGTCGGGTTCGTTGGAAAGTGCCATGGCTATCATTACGCGTTGTTTTTGCCCACCTGAAAGTTGGTGAGGGTAAGCATCGAGTCGTTCGCTGGCATTTGGAATGCCAACTAACTCTAGTAACTCAATGACACGAGCTCTAGATTGTGTCCTTGTTAAGCGCTTATTATGGAGTAATAAAGACTCACTGATTTGTTTCTCTATATTGTGCAAGGGGTTCAGGGATGTCATTGGCTCCTGAAAGATCATACCTATATGAGCGCCCCGAACATTGCGCATTTCACTTTCTGAGCAATGTAATAAATTAGTACTTTTAAAGAGAATCTCCCCCTTGGGGTGAAAGGCTTTGTCTTTGGGAAGCAAGCGTAAAATTGACTGGGCAGAGACAGATTTTCCCGAACCACTTTCGCCTACTATCGCTAAAGTTTTACCTTTAAAAACATCAAAGCTTATGTCTTGTGCTGCTGTGATGACGGCGTCATTTTGATGAAAGCAGACGCTTAGGTTTTTAATTTCCAGTATGGGCTTATTTAAATTAGTCATGCGCTACATTTTCCTTGGGTCAAATGCATCACGAACAGCTTCACCAATAAATACCAGTAAAGAAAGCATTAATGCGAGCACCACAAAAGCTGATGCGCCTAACCAGGGCGCATGTAAGTTGGTTTTCCCTTGTGCAATGAGTTCGCCTAAAGAAGGTGAGCCAGGCGGTAAGCCAAAACCAAGAAAGTCGAGAGAGGTTAGGGTGGTAATTGAACCGGTAAGAATAAAGGGCATGAAGGTAAGAGTGGCGACCATGGCATTAGGCAGCATGTGCCCAAACATAATGCCACGATTATCTAAACCTAAAGCGCGAGCAGCCCGTACATATTCAAGATTTCTAGCGCGCAAAAATTCTGCACGCACTACATCAACCAGTCCCATCCAGCTAAACATCAACATAATACCGAGTAACCACCAGAAGTTAGGCGTGATAAAGCTAGTCATGATGATGAGTAAGAAAAGTACAGGCAAACCAGACCAAATTTCGATGAATCGTTGACCAATAAGATCAACTTTACCACCATAAAAGCCCTGTATAGCACCAACGATAACGCCAATAATTGAACTGAATATGGTTAAGGCTAAACCAAATAACACTGAAATTCTAAAACCATAGAGTAAGCGGGCCACAACATCGCGCGCTTGGTCGTCACTACCTAACCAGTTTTCAGCAGAAGGTGGGGCGGGGGCTGGAACAGGAAGGTTGTAGTTAATAGTGTCGTAGCTATAACGCACTAACGGCCATAACATCCAGCCTTTACTGTTGATCAGGTCAGCAACATATTCGTCACGGTAATCAGTTTCGGTTTCAAAGTCGCCACCAAAAGTGGTTTCAGGATAAATATTGAACACCGGAATATAAAGCTGTTCATCGTAGTAAACAGCGATCGGTTTATCATTGGCGATAAACTCTGCGAATAGAGAAACAAAAAATAAGATTGAAAAGAGAATAAGTGAATAAAAACCACGTTTATTCTTTTTAAAGTTTGCGAGGCGGCGCTGGTTTAGTGGCGTCCAAGTAGAAGACTTAAAAGCTTTCATTAATGCTCCCTACTTGCAAAATCGATTCTAGGGTCAATGAAAACGTAGGTTAAATCACTAATCAGTTTTAATATTAGACCTAACAGTGTAAACACAAACAAGGTGCCGAACATAACGGGGTAATCTCGGTTTAAAACGGCTTCAAAGCCTAGAAGCCCTAAACCATCCAGGGAAAAAATAACCTCAATTAACATCGAACCGGTAAAGAATATGCCGATTAAGGCACTAGGCATTCCAGCAATAACTATTAGCATGGCGTTGCGAAAAACATGACCGTATAAGATTTTATTATCTGTTAATCCTTTGGCACGTGCAGTGGTGACATACTGTTTATTGATTTCATCTAAAAAGGAGTTTTTCGTCAACATGGTTAAGGTAGCAAAACCACCTATAACAAGTGCTGTAACGGGTAAAACTAGGTGCCATGCATAATCTTTCATTTGCTCAAAACCAGACATGGTTTCAAAATTAGGTGATGTTAGCCCTCTAAGTGGGAACCAGTCAAAGTAGCTCCCACCTGCAAATAACACAATTAGGATCACACCAAAAAGGAAACCAGGGATGGCATAGCCAACGATAATGACACTGCTGGTCCATAGGTCAAATTTTGAACCGTCTTTAATCGCTTTTTTAATGCCCAGCGGGATAGATATTAAATAAATGATCAGGGTAGACCAAAGCCCAAGCGAAATTGAAACCGGCATTTTTTCAAGTACTAATTCAGTTACTTTCTTATCACGAAAAAAACTCTCACCAAAATCAAATACGGCATAGTTCTTTATCATAATAAAAAAACGTTCGTAGGCAGGTTTATCAAAGCCATAGAGCTTTTCAATGCGTGATACCAATTCAGGGTCAAGGCCTTGAGCGCCCCGATACTTAGAACTAGAACTTGAAGAGCTTGATTGCGAAGGGCTACTACTTGAAACTTCGGCACCTCCGCCACCTAATCGTGACTGAACGTCTGAGTCCATGCCTTGTATCTGAGCCAGCATGCGCTCAACAGGGCCGCCTGGTGCTGCTTGAACAATAATGAAGTTTAATAGCATGATCCCGAGTAGTGTGGGGATCATTAGGAGTAGTCTTCTGAATATATAGGCACTCATAGCGCTTTATCGGTTCCACTTTGTTTAAACCACCAGGTGTCTATTGAAACACCAGACTTGGGAGAAACAGCCGGTTTATCTAACCGTTTAGTGTAAGCAATTCGCTGTACAGGGTTAAACCAATTAGGAATCACATAATGGCCTGCTAATAATACCCTATCTAAAACGCGGGTGCGGTTTATTAAAGACTGGCGATCAGGCGCAGAGATTACCAAGTCAATAAGCTGATCAATAATAGGGTCTTCAATACCAGCTAAATTCCGTGAACCAGGTGTATGTGCTTTGCTTGAATGCCAGTACTCCCGTTGTTCGTTTCCTGGCGAGTTGGATTGACCAATGCCTGATACCATAACGTCAAAATCAAAAGAACGACGGCGGTTGATGTATTGAGATGTATCAACCACTCGAATGCTGGCATGAATACCCAGTTTTTGTAGATTTTTAATGAAGGGGAGAACGATTCTTTCGAAATCTTTGCTGGCGATTAAAAATTCAAATTCAAAAACTTTGCCGGTTTTAGTATGCGTTAATTTGTTGTTTTTGACTGACCAGCCAGCACTCTTTAACATTTTCATTGCTGTTCGTAAATTTTTACGAATACTGCTGGGTTTTTGTGTACTGGGAACGGTAAATTGTTGGTTAAAAATAGACTGAGGTAACTGAGCCTTAAAAGGGCTTAGTATCTCTAACTCTTCAGCAGAAGGCAGGCCTGAAGAAGCAAGTTCTGAGTTCTCGAAAAAACTGTGGTTACGGGCGTATTGGCCATTGAACAAATTTTTATTCGTCCATTCAAAGTCAAAAGCGTAAGCCAATGCCTGACGAACTTGTGGGTTTTTAAAAATTTCGCGACGTGTATTAATCACAAAAGCTTGCATACCTGCAGGCATTTCATGTTTCACTTCTTCTTTGATCAGCTCACCTGAGTCAAATTTGCTACCGTTATAAGAATTAGCCCAATTGCGTGCAGTTCGTTCTAAACGGAAGTCGAATTCACCTGCTTTAAATGCTTCCAGAGCAACAGTGTTATCTTTGTAGTACTCAAATACGATTTGATCAAAATTGTACCTACCTTGGTTGATAGGGAGGTCTTTAGCCCAGTAATTATTGTCTCTCTCATAAGTGATTGAGCGACCCGGCTGAAAACTTTTGATTTTGTAGGGGCCATTACCAACTGGCTTTTCAAGTGATGCTCGCCCAAAGTCATGTTTGCTCCAATATGCCTTTGAAAAAACGGGCATTTGGCCGAGAATCAACGGAAGCTCTTTGTTTTCATTAGTGGAGAACTTAAATTGAATGGTATGGGTATCGATAAGGTTCATTGAAGCGACATCAGCATAATAAGCACTGAAAAATGGTTGGGCTTTATCATGTGTGGTGAGTGTTTTGAAACTGAACTGAATATCTTCAGCTGTTATCGCTGATCCGTCATTGAATTTAGCTAGTTTGTTGATGTGAAAAGTAACCGAGGAGCGATCAGCAGGCACCTCTATTGATTCAGCAATTAAGGCATATTCGCTAAATGCTTCATCTTCAGCGCCTTCTGTTAAATGCTGATATAAATAACTTAAACCAGCCGCTGAGTTGCCTTTAATTATATAGGGGTTAAAACTATCAAAATTATCCCCCACAACGCCAAGTCTTAATGTGCCTCCTTTTGCTGCATTTTTATTAGTGTAATCAAAATGTGTGAAATCAGGTGCGTACTTAAGTTGCCCATGCATGGCGATACCATGTTGGGGCGCTGCAACTAATACAGAGCTAAAGCAAAATATAGAAATTGAAATTAATAATGAAAGAGGGCGCATAGTGAGTCGTTTTTTTAATTGTGGTTTAAATTCAAACGGGTGCTTTTATAATTGAAAATGATCCTAAAGCTAAATGACTGTATCGTCTACAGATTTAACAATTTTTATCATAAACCTAACAATACTGTCATATTAATCATCATAACGTATTGAGACTACCTGAATGACAGCGGTTAAAGTGGCATAAAGCGCTAATTAAGCTTATTCTTCTCTATCTGACAGCGCATACACCGATAAACCGTCACCAACTTACCTTGTTTAACATCAAACTTAGAATTGGTAACGACTTCCCATTTATGAAAACCATTCTTGCATAATGTTTTACCTTTGTGTTTTTCTT